>WNFC01001867.1_pt1 | contig 26086 bp, 17 predicted proteins | sample 5400541 | NCBI WGS metagenome assembly WNFC01 (sample SAMN13153342, study PRJNA577476) | soil metagenome | isolation source: 120 cm saprolite under Douglas fir tree site 2 hole 2 replicate 1 | place: USA:California | collected 2015-04-18 | reverse complement strand
CTGATCACACTGAACATGGCCGTGTTCGCGCCGATGCCCAGGGCCAGGGTCAGGACGACGGCGGCCGTGAATGCGGGCGCGCGGCGGAGGGTTCGCGTCGCGTACTGCAGATCACGCCGCGCATCGTCCAGCCACACGAAGGACCGCGCGTCGCGATAGAGCTCCTTGGTCTGCTCCACGCCCGCGAAGGAGCGCACGGCCGCGAGCCGCGCCTCTTCCGGAGTCAGGCCGCGGCGGATGAACTCCTCCTCCAGGAGCGTGAGGTGCGAAGCCAGCTCACGCGCGAGGTCCGGCTCCGTCCGGCCGGGACGGAGGGCGTTGTAGAGCCGGAGAAAGAACCGCCGGAGCGCGGACAAAGGCCCCTCCTCTCCTCAGGACTCGCCGAGCAGGAGCGCCTCGACCAGGCCGGCCAGCCGGCGCCAGCGCTCCGCTTGCTTGTGCAGGGCGCGCCGGCCGGCCTTGGTGAGGGCGTAGTACTTGGCTTCGCGATTGGTCTCGGTTCTCTGCCAGGTACCCTTGATCCAGCCCCTTTGCTCCAGCCGGACGAGCGCCGGGTACAACGTGCCTTGATTCAGGGTGAGTGACGGCTGGGCCACCTGTTCGAGCCGGGCGGCCAGGCCGTAGGCGTGCTGGGGCCCCATCGTGTCCAGGGCGCGCAGGACGATCAGGTCGAGCGTCCCCTGGAGAAGCTCCACCCGTTGCCCGCTTTCACTGGCCATTCAAGTGGTCTCCGGACGCGAGGTTCCCGCGCTTGCACTTGAATGTCAAGTGGAAAGTCTCTAGGGCACGAGCGCGATGGCGCGCAGGGGACCGCCCGAGCCACCCGCGATCTTCATGGGCAGCGCGATGACCCAGGCCCCCGTCGGGGGCAGGGCGTCGAGGCCGGTGAGGTTCTCGAGACCCAGCACGTTCGCGGCGGCCACGATCTGATGCACCGGAAAGTCCTTCGAGGGGCCATGGTCGATGCTGGCCGTGTCCACGCCGAGCGCGGTCACCTTGCGGTCCGTGACCAGGATCCGGGCCGCGTCCGCGCCGTACGAAGGGAAGTGCAGGTGCGACGCGTCGCCTGGGGTGTCGTCGCCGAGGTAGCGCTTCTTGTCGGGCCAACGCGCGCTCCAGCCCGTGCGGAGGAGGACCATCGCGCCCTCGGGAATGCGGCCGTGGCGCGCTTCCCACGTCCGGAGCTCGTCCACGCTGAGCCGATGGTCGGCGTCGGCGTCGGCCGCCGCCGCGACGTCGATCACGATCGCGGGGCGGACCAGACGGTCGACCGGCACCTGATCCACGGGCCAGCGTCCCTCGCCGAAGTGGATGGGCGCGTCGAGGTGCGTCCCTCCATGCTCGGGCGCGCAGAAGGCGTAGGCCGAGTAGAAGAAGCCGCCATCCGTCTGGCCGAAGTGAAGGCGCTCGAGCTTGAAACCGCTGGGTGCGGTCGGCCAGTACAGCGTGCGCTCGTCGAAGGGATGGCTCAGGTCCACCACGCGGGCGGTGCGAAGGTCGGGCGCGGACGGCGGAGCCGAGGGGGCCGCGCCCTCAGCGGGTGCGATCCCGACGGCCAGGCCGGCCACGAGGGCCATCGCGCGGAGGTCGTGAGATCCAGGACGCGGGCGAGAGGTCATGCGTACCTCCTTCGACAGGCCGAACGGCGTGGTTCAGGAGCGCTCGAAGCGGACCTGGAAGCGGACCTCGCCCATCTCGAGCACGTCCCCGTCCTGAAGCTCCTGCGTGCCCTTGATCTCGCGCCCGTTGACGCGCGTCCCGTTCGCGGCGCCGAGGTCCTCGACGACGAGGTGGGCGCGGTCGTCGCTCAGGATGAGCACGGCGTGCCGGCGTGACACCGTCGTGTGGTCCACGCGGAAGGCGGTGGACGCGGAGCGGCCCACCTCGAACCGCCCGGGCTTGGCGAGGTCGAACGCGAACTTCTCTCCCGCGAAACGCGCCACGGCAATCCGGGTCGGAGTCGCGGGAGGCGGCGAGGCCGGGATCACGGGGGCCGGCGTGTCCACGACCGTCCCCGCCACTTCGTACTCGACGGGCGCCGGCGGCGCCACCGGTCGTGCCGTCGCAGCCGGGCGCGGAGGAGTCGCCGGGGGTGCGGGCCTGGGCGCGGCGGCGGCCGGCTCGACGGCCGGAACGATCGGCGACGGGGGCGCCGCCTCCGGCGGCGGATTGAGCCCGGGCGCGCTCGGCGTCGAGAAGGGGTCGGTGCCGGCCGGAGTGGACTTCCTGGCCGGAGGCGGGATGCCCTTCGGACGATCCTCGGCCGGAGATTCCGTCTTCACCGGCCGCGGCACCACCTTCTCGTTCGCGGGCGTGCCGACCGAGTCCGCCGCGGGCGGAGCCGCCGGCTTGGCCGCCGCGGGTGCGGGCTTGGCTGCGGCCGGAGTCACCGCGGGCTTGGCTGCGGGCTTGGGCGCGGCGGCGGGCGGCGCGGCCGCCGCGGGGGCCTTGGCCGCCGCCTGGACGATGTGCTTGGGACCAGCCGGCGGTTCCGGCTGGCCCTTCTTGTCCAACTCGGGCGGCCGTTGGCCGGCCGCCGCCGCCGCAATGGCGGCCAGCTCGGCCGGATCCCATTCGTAGCGTGTCTTCCATTCTCCGGAGAACTTCGGCTCGTCCGCCTTCTTGGCGATCGTCGGGGCGCGGAAGAGCCCCGTCGCCCCGAGCTCCCCCTGTTCGATCACGACCTTGAACTTGGCGACGTTGGCCAGCTCCAGGGTATCCGTGTCGCGGAGCACCGCCGTCCTCACCCGAGTGCCGTTCACGAAGGTGCCGTTCGACGAGGAAAGGTCCTCCAGAAGCAGCTGGTCCGCGGAGCGCTCGATGCGCGCATGCACCTTCGAGACGGCGTTCTCGTTGGCGACGACGTTGCAGGCCGAGGAACGGCCGAGGGTGAACTCGCCGACCGCGATCTCGTGGACCGTCCCGTCCTCCGCCTCGACCAGCGCCGCGCGCACGACGCCCGTTCGCGTCGGGGGGGCCGCCGCGTCGATGCTGCGCAGCAGGAACACGAGGTCTGCGCTGCGCCCGAGGCTGATCACGTCGAGGTGCTGCAGCTTTTCGCGCATGACCTTCTCGCCGTTGACGAAGGTGCCGTTGGTGCTCTTGAGGTCCTCGAGCCACCAGCCCTTGCCGTCCCACTTGATGCGGGCGTGCTCGCGGGAGACGCCGTCGAGGGGAATCGCCACCGCCGCGGCCTCGTCGCGGCCGAGCACGGCCCCCTCCGCGCGGACGTCGAAGCGCGCGGGGCGTCCCTTGCGCAGGCGCGCGCGGATCTCCGCCCTCATGGTGGGGGCGGCGATCTCGGCGGGCGCGGCCGGGGTCGCGGCTTTCGCGCCCGGCGGCGCGGGCTTGGCTCCGGCGGGCTTGGCTCCGGCCGCCTTGGCCGGGGCTGGTTTGGCCGCCGCCGCGGGCTTCGCGGCCGGCTTGTCGGGGGGAGGGGTCGGCTCCGCCATCACGGCACCCCCTTCGGATGGAAAAGGTGGCATTCGCGGCAGTCCTGACTGGCCTGGAAGGACCGATGGCACTCGCGGCAGCTCTGGATGCCCTTGAAGTTCAGGTCCTTCGATACCTTGCTCGCTTCGATCCCCGGATGGCACTTCGCGCAATCGGCCTGGATGACGTGCGGCTCGTGGACGAAGCGGGCGCGCACCAGCACCGGTCGCGCGGCGCGCACGGGCGTTTCTGCCGCTCTTCGTCGGAGAGCGTCGCGGTGGTGGTCACCAGCGCGAGCGAGGCGAGCTGGGCGCGCGCATCGGCCAGCGCACGCATGATCTCGCGGCGATCGGCGTCCAGGAGCGCGGCCCGCGGCGGGGCCACGCCCTGGTCGCGCAGCTTCATCTCGTCCCTCAGGCGCTCGAGCGAAGCCTGGCGCTGGTCGCGCACGCGGGCGAGGAGGTCGGCGGCGTTCTCCCCCGGCACCAGGGCGACGATGCGCCGGCGCAGGTCCGCCGTCCGCGGCTTGAGGGCAGGATCGGCGGCTTCGACGGCTTCCAGGAGCCCGAGCACTTCCTGCCGCCGCGCCTCGAAATCCGCGGCGGGCAGGGGTGCCGGTCCCGCGCCCGGCGCGGACGCGGCCGCCCTGAGCTTCGAGACCTCGTCCGCGGCGCCGGCGTCCGTCGCGCGCAATCCCGTCTCGATCTCCTGGAGCCGGGCCACCCCGGTGCTCGCGTCACCGGCACCGGAAAGAGCGCCCAGCCGCCGGGTCGCGCCCTCGCTCTCGCGCTGGAGAGCGGTCGCGCGCTCCTGGAGGGCGGCCCGGTCGAGGGCCGCGAAGGGAGTGGCGGCGGCCAGCCGCCGCTCGAGGGAGGCGATGCGCGCCTCGATGCGGGCGCGCTCGCCGGCGAACGCCTCCTGATCGCTCTCCGCGCGGATCTTGTCCAGGTTGAACAGCACCCAGGGATCGCGGTGGCGGACGGACGGGCGCGCGATCTTGCCGCGGCTGGTTTCGAACTCTTCCGGCCTGAGCATGGTAGCGGCGCCGATCCCGCGTGACCGGAGCCCCTCGAGGTCGACGACGTCGCTGAGCGGCACCGGATCGATGGCGCCCACCGAGCCCTGCTTGGAGTGACAGCTCGCGCAGTGCTGGTCGAAGTTGATGGGCTCGAAGTCGCGGCGGGCCCCGCTCTTCTGGTGGCAGCTGCCGCAGGTCTGGGCGGCGCCGCTCACCGCCTGCGCCTTCATCACCTCTTCGATGTGCTTCTTGTGCCCGAAGTTCATGCCCGGCGCCTCCGCCGTGGAGGCCTTCAGCACCGCGAACTCGGGATGCCGGCGCAGGTTGCCGAAATGGCACTGCGCGCACTGGACGTCCGGCACCGCGCTGATCGACGCGCGCCGTCCCTTGTGCTCGACGTGGCACCTCGCGCAGGCGAGGTCGGGCGCGGCCGCCGCCTTGCGCGGATCGCCGCTGCCGAACAGCACGTGCGCGCTGGCGGTGAGGCGGCCGGCGGAAGAGGGATCGTGGCAGCGCTGGCAGCGCACGTTCGCGACGCCGCGGCCGGTGGTGTGGCACTGCTCGCAGCTGGCGTCGATGTTGCCGTGGCCGCCGGTCACGGATCCGGGAGAGAGCGTGGTGCGGGCGCCGACGAGGTGCCCGCCGACCAGGATCACGGCCAGGGCGCCCGCCGCGATCGCGGAGGGGAAGAGCAGCTGCCACTGCTTGCGGAGGGGCGGGTGATGCTCCGCGCGCGTCGGCGTTCCCCAGGTGGGCTTCCGCGGCATCAGTAGAGGACCCAGGCCAGGATGTGGACGGCCAGGAGAGCCATGAGCACCGCGGCCGGCGGCACGTGCACGATCAGCCAGCGCCGCAGGATCCCCTGCAGGCTGTAATGGACGTCGAGGTCCATCTTCTCCATGCGGATGGTCATGAGGTCGTTGACGATCTCCTTCTCGGCGGGATCCACGAAGGAGCTCATGCGTCGGAAGGGCTCGAGCGCACGCTCGCGGCCGGCGCGCACGTCGAGCAGGTACGACCAGGAGGGCTCGACGACGGCCAGCCGCGTCCGCACTTCGGCCAGGTAGAACCGCTCGAGGACTTCGCTCGCGTTGGCGACGAGCGCGTCCGCCTCCTTCAAGAGATGCTCGATCAGGGCCGGGATCCGCTCATAGAGGGCCTCGACCCGCAGGCCTTCCGACATCACGATGGGCAGCCACTTCTGCAACCACACGCCGACGAGGCCGGTCAGGGTCGTCCAGGCGGAGAGGAGGAGGAGGGCCCAGCCCATGGACCCGCCCGGCCAGTGGAAGCCGGTGTGGATGAGGACGGCCAGGAAGGCGAGGGCGCCCAGGTAGACGTGGGCCTGCAGCCAGCGCCGCGCGGTGCCGAGCGGCCGTGCGCGCGAGCGCCGGTAGGGATACGCCATCTCGAAGACGAACACGAGAGAGGCGACGATGCCGAAGAAGAGGCCCAGGCCGCGCTTGGGACTCCAGGGCGCGAGCCAGGCAGAGGTCGCGTACACGAGGACCATCACCAGCCCCGCGGCCGCGGCGATCATCAGGTTGAGCGGCTGCTTGGGCCGCAACGCTCCCTTGGAAGCTATGACCGCCTCACGTGAGAGTCGAAGTCACACGGTCCAGGTCCTTGAACGAGATCCGGACCGCCGAGCCATGGGGGCACATCTGGACGCAGGCCGGGCCCTCCGGCCGCGTCAGGCACAGGTCGCACTTGGTCGCGATCTCGACCGGCTTGCCGTCCGGCCGCTTCTCTTCCTTCTCGACCATCGTGATGTTGCCCCACGGGCAGCGGTTGGCGCAGTTGCCGCACCCGATGCAGGTGGGCGGGTCGATGGTCACTTCCAGCGTGCCGACCTGGCGGGTGATGGCACCGGTCGGGCAATCGATCATGCAGACGGGGTCCGTGCACTGGTAGCACGCCGTGGGGACGAGCCACCGGTGGTACTTCGTGCCCTCGCGTATGAAGCGCGGCTCCCCGCCATGCGCGTCCGCGCAGCCGCGCACGCACTCGTCGCAGCGCGTGCACGTGGAGAGGTCGATGAGCAGCACGCTCTCACCGTGAATGAGGCCGGTCTCCATCGCCATCTGCACGTATTCGGACGAGGTCGGCTGGCGCTTGATGGCCCCGCGCGCCTTGAGGCGCGCCACCGATTCCACCCACAGCGCGTCCTCGACGTCCGGATAGGCGGCCGTGACCTCGCGGAACATCTCGCGCGTGAGCTTGACCACCTCGACGTGCTCGAGGGCCTGGAGGGTGAAGGGCCAGGTGTCGTCGAGGAGGAGGGCGGACTCTCCCGCGTGGTCGCCCTTGCGCAGGTAGGTCAGGGCGAGGTCGGTCGCGCCCGCCCGCACCGAGACCTTGACGTAGCCTCCGATGACCAGCAGGAACGATTCCGCGGGCGCGCCCTCCTCGACGATCACCTGGCCGGGTTCGTACGACATCAGCTCGGCACGCCGCTTGATGTCCTCCAGGAAGGAGTCGTCGACCTTGGCGAAGAGCGGCACCTGCCGGAGAGCCCGCGACAGGATACGGCTGCGATAGCGCTCCTCCACGCTCTTCTTGAAGTCCTTGGACGAGGCCAGGAGCATGCGCAGGCCGGGCAGCCGGATCTGGAGCAGGGTCAGCGGCGTCACCGCGCGCACGGTGGCGGAGACGGGATAGCGCGAGAGCGCTCCGATCTCGCCGAAAACCTCGCCCGGGCCGAGGGTCAAGGAGCCCGCGCCGACGTCGGCGGGCAGCGCGGAGAGGATGACGGTGCCGGAAAGGCCCGCCGAGCCGCGGCCGATGTACGGCGCCACGTCCGGGCGCGCGTTTGGGCGCTGGGCGGCGGGGACGTGCGCCCCGCCGCGCACCTTCGCCCGCATCTCGTTCTCGCTGGTGAGCACGACCTCCGCCGCCCCGTCCACCACGAAGTACGCGGAATCGCTGTACTCGGCCTCGCGCAGGACGAGATCGCCGGCCTCGTAGCGGACGAGATGGATGTAGCGGCGCACCTTGTCGATGACCTTCGGGCGCGCCTTCTCGGGTATGCCCGCGAACAGGGACTGCTGGGCGAGCAGGTCCGGCTCCGCGGGCACCATGAGCTGCATGCGCCGCTCGTAACGCTGCTGCAGTTGCGTCCGATCCACCCCGTTGCTCATGGCCGTCGCAGCGCCTCCAACGCGAGGGCGATCGCCTCGTCCTGCAGGCGCAGGAGCTCGCCGTCGGGGCCCTTGAATTCCCGGGGGGGCGAGGCGGGCGGCAGCGCGGGGACCTTCGCGCCTGCGCGCAACACGCGAGCCAGAACGACCGCGGCGCCACCCCGCGCTTCCGCGACCCGCGCGGTGGCCGAGCGCGGCCCCGCGGACGCGGGGGCCGCCGGTGGCGGCGCCAACGCCGCCGCGTCCGTGGCGACGATGGCGGGCGTGACGGGAAGATCCTCCGCCAGCGAGGGCGCGGGGGCGGCGCGAGGGGGAGCCGCCCGGGGGGGACGAGGGGCGGCGGGGACGGCGGCCGCGCCCGCCGGCGCCGCGGCCCGGCCGGCCGCCGCGGGCGGCGCCGGCTCCGCGGTCTCGGGCACGTAGTCTTCGGGCAGGGCCCGGATCGGCGCATTCCAGTCCCAGGGCGCGGACGCGGCGGTGGGGGCCTGCGCCGCCGGAGCGGCGGAGGTGACGGCGCCGGTCGCGCGCGCGCCCCCCTTCACCGCGGGCGGGGCGCCTCCGGGCGCGGGCGGAGCCGCACCCGCCGCGGCCGGAGGCGCGGGAGCGGCCGCCCCGCGCGCCGCCGCCGGGCCCATGGCCGCCTTCCCCGCCGCGCTCACGGCGGCGAAGTCGTAGGTGGTCGCCCAATGCACGACTTTCTTGAGGCCCGCGCCCACGTCGAATTCCGCGCCGGACGGATGGCCCGCCGTGACCAGACGCTTGTCCGTGGTGAGATGGCAGGCTACGCACGCCTTCGCGATCGCGGGGGGTTTGCTCTTGAGGTCGCGCAGGCCCGTGCTCACCGCCTTCGCGTACGAGCCCTTCACCTGATGCGGCTCGAGGTACCCGCTGGCCGGACCATGGCAGCTCTCGCAGGACACACCGGCGTTGGCGTCGCCGCGGAACACCGTGGCATGGCAGGTCACGCACGATCCCTTGACGTCGTAGGGGTCGGCAATGCCGATGGCCTTGGCGTAGGTACCCGCCTTGGCGCCGTCGAGCTGCTTGCGCGTGTTGTAGTGCGCCTTGTCCTTGTACTGGGCCGGCTCTTCCTTCTGCCACTTTGTGGCCTGGCGGTCGTGGTCGTGGCAGGCGGTGCACTTGGAGGGGCCCACCACCGTCTGCGCGCGCGCCGCGGACGCCGTCCCGAGGACCACCGACGCGAGGATCGCGATGGTCCGTGACGGAGGCAGGCCAACCCTGGAGCGGAGATACCGTCGCCCGGACATGGAGAGCGGAAACTCTCGTTCAACGTCGCAGCCGTGTCAACTCGAATCGCGTGCGCACGAGTCCGCGCCGGCGCGCACGGTTGACGTCGCGCGGGAAGAAGGGCTAGAGTCCGCGCTCGCACCCAAAAAGCACGGAGGCTGCGATCCCCCGAGAGAGTCGTTTCCACGCTCCCCGGCATCGGGCCGTGTTGATCGCGGGCATCGTCGGCCTGCTCGCCGCACGCACCCACACCGTGCGCGCGGCCGACGAGGTCCTGACCGCGGACGAGGTCTCGCGCATCCTGGCCCAGGCGGCGGCGGGCGCGGCCAGCGTGGGGCTGTCCGCCCACATCTCGGTCGTCGACGCGGAGGGACGCTCCCTCGGGCTCCTGCGCATGGACGGCGCGCCGGCCCTGACGCGCTTCCAGCCCGTCGAGGGCGCGAACGGCCTTGGCCTCGAGACGGTCGACTCCGGCGTGGCCGCCTTCGCCAAGGCGGCCAGCGGCGCGCTGCTCTCCAGCGGCGGCAACGCGTTCTCCACGCGCACGGCCAGCTTCATCGTGCAGGAGCACTTCCCGCCCGGCATCGACTTCACGAGCGGCGGCCCCCTCTTCGGCGTGCAGTTCTCGAGCCTGGCCTGCGGCGACGTCAACCGGGTCTCGCCGCTCGGCCTCGCCGCCGATCCGGGCGGGTTCCCTCTCTACAAGAACGGCCGCGTGGTGGGCGGCATCGGCGTGGAGGGCGACGGCGCCTACGCCCTGGATCGCCGGCCCGACCTCGTGGACGTCCCGCGCGAGGAGCAGGCGGCGCGGGCGGGCCAGCGCGGCTTCGAGCCGCCGGAGATCATCCGCGCCGATCGCATCCTCGCCGACGGCATCCGCCTCGCCTACACGGACACGGACGCTCCGGCGGGCGGGACCGCTCGCCCGGGGCTGATCCTGGATGGTCCGCGCGCGGGCGGTCAGGCGCCGCGCACGGACTTGACCCTGGGCGGCGTCACCGGAGAGGCCGACCCGCGCTTCCCCACGCGCGCGGGCCAGGTCCTCACCGCGGCGGACGTGAACACGATCCTGACCCAGGCCGCCCAGCAGACCGTGCGCACGCGAGCGGCCATCCGGCAGCCGCTGGGCAGCTTCGCGCGCGTCTCCATCGCCGTGATCGACCTCAACGGCGACGTGCTCGGCTTCTTCCGGAATGCCGACGCGCCTCGGTTCGGGATCGACGTCTCCGCCCAGAAGGGCCGCACCGCCCTCTTCTTCAGCAGCCCGGACGCGGCCGCGGCGCTGGGACGCCTGGGCCAGGGCCGTTACCTGCGCGACGGGGTGCCCCTGGACGGGAGCGTGGCCTACACGTCCCGCGCCGTCGGGTTCCTCGCCCAGCCGTTCTTCCCGCCCGGGATCCCGGACACGAGCGAGGGCCCCTTCTCGCAGCCCATCGGGACCTGGAGCGTCTTCAACACGGGGCTCCAGCTCGATCTCGTCAAGGGCGGCCTGCTCACGAGCAACTGCGTGCCCGGCGAGCCGCGGCTCCGCAACGGGATCACGATCTTCCCCGGGGGCATTCCCCTCTACAAGGGCGGCCGGCTGGCCGGCGCCATCGGGATCTCCGGCGACGGAGTCGACCAGGACGACCTCATCGCCGCCGCGGGCGCGGTGGGCTTCGAGGCCCCGCCCGAGCGGCGCAGCGATCAGCTCGTGATCCGCGGCGTGCGCCTGCCGTACGTCAAGACGCCGCGGCATCCGGAGCTTTAGCATGGCGCGCGCCCTGCGGGTCGTCTCGGCCGTGCTGGTCCTGCTCGCGATCGCGGCCGTGGGCCGCGCGGACGACGTGCTCGTGCTCAAGGACGGCCGGCGCATCGCCGTGCGGCGGCTCGCGCGGCGCGACGGCCAGGTCCTCTTCGAGACCACGAAGGGCGAGCGGTTCTCGGTGGCCGAGGACCAGGTCGTCTCGCCTCCGCTGGACTCGATCCCGCAGGCGGACGCGCCGCCCTCCGGCACGAGCGCGACCGAGCAGACCCTCGTCCTCAAGGACGGCCGCCGCATCCAGGTCCGGCGGCTCGGGCGACGCGACGGCATCGTGCTCTTCGAAACGACGCGCGGCGAGGCCTTCTCCGTGCGCGAGGACCAGGTCGTCTCGCCTCCGGTGGAGTCCATTCCCGTCGTGGGCGGCGCGGCGCCGGCGGATCAGGTGAAGGAACAGACCCTGGTTCTCAAGGACGGACGCCGCATCCAGGTGCTGCGGCTGGCCCGCCGCGGGGGCCAGGTCCTCTTCCAGACGGCGCGCGGGGAAGGCTTCTCGGTGCCGGAAGACCAGGTCGTCTCGCCGCCGATCGAGTCGATCCCTTCGCTCGACACCACCCCGGGCCCGGTCGCCACGCCCACGCCGCCGCCGACGCCCGAGGCCACGCCCGTCCCGGAGGCGACGCCGGCGCCACCGACGCCCAAGCTGCCCGAGACGCCGGACTTCGTGCCCGTGCGCTCGCGCTGGGACCTGCCCTTCCCCGCCGACCCGCGGTGGCCGCGCGGCCGGCTCGTCGACCCGTACAACCAGAACGTGCTGAAGGGCGACAAGCCGTTCGCGGGGAATTCGATGTTCCTCGTGCTCACGGGATCGCTCGAGTCGCCGTTCGAGGGACGCAACCTGCCCGTGGGCAGCGGCGTGAGCGCGGAGCGCGCGGGCAGCCAGGAGTTCTTCGGGCAATACGGCCAGTTCTTCACGAGCCCGCGGGCGACGGTGTCCGCGGAGGTGTTCAAGGGCCAGACCGCGTTCAAACCCAAGACGTTCGCCCTCAAGGCCACGGGCGTGTTCAACCTGAACTACCTGCGGGCCTCCGAGCGCAACGTCGTCCACATCGACCCGCGCGAAGGCAAGACACGCCGGCGCGAGGACGCCTCGCTGGAGGAGGCGTTCGCGGAGGTCAAGCTCGCCGACCTCTCGCCCAGCTACGACGTGGTCTCCGTGCGCGCGGGCATCCAGCCCTTCGTTTCCGACTTCCGCGGGCTCCTCTTCAGCGACACCAACCTGGGCGCGCGCCTCTTCGGCAACGCCTCCAACAACCACTGGCAGTACAACCTGGCCGGGTTCGACCTGCTGGAGAAGGACACCAACAGCGACCTCAACACGTTCGAGAAGCGCGAGCAGCGCGTCTACATCGCGAACGTGTTCCACCAGGACACCTTCACGCACGGCTACACGCTCTCGCTCAGCTACCACCGCAGCGAGGACCGCGCGGCGGAGGAGTTCCACTTCGACAAGAACGGGTTCCTGGTGCGGCCGGCGCGCATCGGGACGCCGCGCCTGCACGAGGTGACCGCGAACTACGTCGGCCTGGCCGGGGACGGCCACCTCGGCAAGATCAACGTCTCGCACGCCACGTACTACGCCTTCGGCACCGACGAGGACCACGGCGTGGGCGGGCACCAGGACATCCGCGCGGGCTTCGGCGCCCTCGAGGCCTCGGTCGACAAGGACTGGACGCGCTTCAAGGCGACCTTCGTCTACGCCAGCGGCGACGACGACCCGCTCGACGGCAAGGCGAAGGGGTTCGACTCGATCTACGACTCGAGCAACTTCGCGGGCGGGCCGTTCAGCTTCTGGGTGCGCTCCGGCATCGCCCTCACCCAGACCGCGGTGCTGCTCAAGGCGCCCGGGAGCCTGCTCCCCGACCTGCGCTCGAACAAGTTCGAGGGCCAGGCCAACTTCGTGAACCCGGGGATCATGATCGCCGGCCTGGGCCTGGACGCGGACCTCACGCCGAAGCTGCGCGGGATCCTCAACGCGAACTACCTGCGCTTCGACAAGACGGGCAACCTGGACCTGCTCCTCTTCCAGCCCGGCATCCGCAAGAACATCGGCCTCGACCTCGGCGCGGGGTTCGTGTACCGGCCCCTGCTCAGCGAGAACGTGGTGATCACCGCGGGCGTCACCGGCCTCATTCCCGGGTCCGCTTTCGAGGACCTGTTCACGTCCGCCTGCGCGGCGGGCGTGTGCGGATCCGGGAACAAGAAGCTGTGGAACGCGTTCGCGGTCATCAAGCTGACCTACTGACGGAGGGAGTCGGATGGCGGAGAGATTGACCCCACGCTCGACGGCGCTCTTCGCGGCCGCGCTCGCCCTCGCCGCGGGCATCGCCGTGGTGCGCCCGGGCCTCGCCCAGTCTCCGCCCAGCCTCTCGTCGCAGAGCCAGGAGCAGGCCGACGCCAAGAGCGTCGGCTGCATGAGCTGCCACACCAAGACGGACCAGAAGTCCATGCACGCCTCCACGTCCGTTCGCCTCGGCTGCACGGACTGCCACGGCGGAGACTCGAGCGCGAAGACGGCGGGCACGCCGGGCTCCGGGGAGTACAAGGCGGCCCAGCAGCGGGCCCACGTGCAGGCGGCCAACCGCGAGATCTGGAAGACGTCGGCCAATCCCGAGCGGGCCTACACCGCGATCCTGGACGAGGACCTCGCGTTCGTCCGCTTCATCAATCCGGGCGACCTGCGCGCGGCCCCGCAGTCCTGCGGCCCCTGCCATGCCAGCGAGGTCAAGAACGTCTCCAAGAGCCTCATGACGCACGGCGCCTTCCTCTACGGAGCCGCGGCCTACAACAACGGCGTCCTCCCGGGCAAGGACTCGATCCTCGGCGAGAGCTACGGACCGGACGGCCAGCCGCGCATCCTGAAGACCATTCCCCCGCCCACGGCCGACGAGACGCTGAAGAAGGGCGTGCTCGACGCGCTGGTGCCGCTCGTGAACTGGGAGCTGGGCATGCCCGGCAACCCGTTCCGCGTCTTCGAGCGCGGCGGGCGCCGGCGCCTGGAGATCGGCAATCCCGACCCGTTCGAGGAGCCGGGCAAGCCGGACAAGGGCCTCTCGCCCCGCGGCTTCGGCACCCTCAACCGCATCGACCCCGTCATCCTGGGCGCGCAGAAGACGCGCTTGCTCGATCCGCTCCTCTCCATGCTGGGGACGAACGATCACCCCGGCGACTTCCGCTCCAGCGGCTGCACCGCCTGCCACGTGGTGTACGCGAACGACCGCTCCCCCGCGAACAGCGGGCCCTACGCCCAGTTCGGCAACCGCGGCCTCACACAGTCCGCGGACACCACGATCCCGCGCGACGAGCCCGGCCATCCCCTCAAGCACGCCTTCACGCGCTCCATCCCCTCCAGCCAGTGCATGACGTGCCACATGCATCCGGGCACGAGCATGGTCGCGACGTACATGGGCTACACCTGGTGGGACAACGAGGCGGACGGCCAGCTCATGTACCCGAAGGAGCCCAGGAAGCTCTCCGCCTCCGAGCGCGCTCGCATCGAGCAGGACAACCCCGAGGGCGCCGCCCTCAAGGGGCTCTGGTCCGACCGCAACTTCCTGACCGAGGTCTCGGGACTCAACGACAAGGCCCAGAAGACGCAGTTCGCGGACTTCCACGGCCACGGCTGGGTCTTCCGCGCGGTGTACAAGCGCGACCGCGAAGGGCGGCTGCTGGACGAGGCGGGCAAGACCATCGAGGAGAGCGACGCGGACAAGTTCAAGAAGGCCGTCCACATGAAGGACATCCACCTCGAGAAGGGGATGCACTGCGTGGACTGCCACTTCAAGCAGGACGTGCACGGCAACAGCAAGCTCTACGGCGAGCCGCGGGCGGCGGTCGAGATCGACTGCATCGACTGCCACGGCACGGTGGCGGGTCCGGCGAACCTCACCACCTCCGGCCCCGCCTCCTCGGCCATGGACCTCACCTCGCTGAGCACGCCCTGGGGACAGCCGCGCTTCACCAGCCGCCGCGGCAAGATCACGCAGCGCTCGATGGTGGACGAAAACGTCGAGTGGGAAGTGCCGCAGGTCGTGGACGCGGTGACCCCCGGCAACCCGCGCTACAGCGAGAAGGCGCGCCTGGCCAAGACAATGCAGATGGACGGCAGCACCTGGGGGGACGCGAGCGCCGACCCCACCAAGCTCGCCCACGCCAACAACAAGATGAGCTGCTTCGCCTGCCACTCCTCGTGGACGACGAGCTGCTTCGGCTGCCACCTCTCCATGAAGGCGAACCAGCGCAAGCCCAACCTGCACAACGAGGGCGGGCTCAGCCGCAACTGGACCTCCTACAACTTCCAGACCCTGCGCGACGACATCTACTTCCTGGCCAAGGACGGCACGGTCAGCGGCAACCGCGTCTCCCCCGCCCGCTCCGCCTGCGCGGTCATCGTCTCCTCGCAGAACCAGAACCGCGAGTGGCTCTACTCGCAGCAGCAGACGACGTCCGCGGGCGGATTCAGCGGGACGTCCTTCTCGACCTACGTGCCCCACACCGTGCGCGCCAAGGAGACCCGCGGCTGCACGGAGTGCCACGTGGCGCGCGCCGGCGACAACAACGCCTGGATGGCCTCCCTGCTCATGCAGGGCACCGGGATGATGAACTTCATCGGGCGCTACGCCTACGTGGGCGAGGAGCACCACGGCTTCGAGGCGGTCGCGGTCACGGAGCGGGACGAGCCCCAGGCCGTCATCGGCAGCAAGCTGCACGAGCTCGCCTATCCGGTCGAGTTCAAGGCGCACCAGGCGGCGGGGGCGCGGCTGAAGGAGGCCTACCACCACGGCGGCGACGTGCGGTCGCTCCAGCTCCGCGGCGAGTACCTCTTCGCCGCCGGCGGCGGCGGGCTGCGCATCTACGACGTGGCCCAGGTCGACCAGAAGGGCTTCAGCGAGCGCATCGTGAGCGCGCCCGTGTCACCGCTGGGCCAGCGCCTCTACGTGAAGACGAAGGACGCGACCTCGGTCGCGCTCCCCACGAACACGACCGTGGACGCGCAGCGCGAAGTGCTGCCCCAGAACCAGGAGCAGAAGGTCCACCCCCTGTACGACTACGCCTTCGTGACCGACCGCACGGAAGGGCTGGTGGTCGTCGGTCCGTTGCACACCCTGATGAACGGCAATCCGAGCGACAACTTCATCAAGCGGATGGCCACCTTCAATCCCGACGGCGTGCTCACGGGGGCGACGTCGGCGGCCATCGCGGGCACGAGCGGCTTCGTGACCACGCCCCGCGGCCTGGTCGTCCTGGACCTCGAGGACCCGGTCAAGCCGCGGGTGATCGGCCAGTTGGCCGCGCCGCTGCGCGAGCCCCACGCGGTGGCGATCCAGTTCCGCTACGCGTTCGTGCTCGACTCGGAAGGCCTCAAGGTCGTGGACGTCACCGTGCCCGACAAGCCCCGCGTGGTCGAAGGGTCGAAGGTGCCGTTCGCGCACGCGCACGGCCTGTACGTCGCGCGGACGTACGCCTATGTCGCCGCCGGCCCCGACGGCCTCGCCATCGTGGACATCAAGTCTCCGGAGAAGCCGCGCCTCGACCAGACCTTCAACGCCGGGGGGGCCATCAACGACGCGCACGACGTCAAGCTCGGCGCCACCAACGGCAGCATCTTCGCGTACGTGGCGGACGGCAAGAACGGCCTGCGCGTGATCGACGCCATCTCCGCCAACGAGACGCCGGGCGCCTACGGGTTCAGCCCCCGCCCGACCCCGAAGCTGGTCGCGACCTACGCGACCCACGGGCCGGCCATCGCCCTCTCGCGCGGCGTGGACCGCGACCGTGCGGTGGACGAGCACGGCAACCAGATCGGCGTGTTCGGCCGCCGCGGCGCGCGCCCGCTCAACGGCGAGGAGCAGCGCCGCATGTACCTCCGGGACGGGAAGCTGTTCACGGTCACCGACGCGCCGCCGGGGAAGGCCGTCGGCGGCGCGGCGACGGACAACCGGGGCGCGGGTGGCGCGGCCGCTTCCGGCGGCCGCGAAGAGCGGCGATAGCTTATTGAGTCAGGGGGGGCACTCGCGCTTCATCCGCGACGGGCGCTCGCGACCCCCCCTGAAACCCCCCTCGCGACGCGCCGCTGCTGCGCAGCGCCGCCTCGCTCTACGTAACCCTTGTCCAGCGTGTCATCTGCCGCGGCCTGAAAGCGCCCTTCAAAGTGCTGAATGACACACGACAATTGTGTCGATTTCACCTTTTGACTTGACGGCGGATCCCCCACCGCGTATAACCCATGACGTGAACGTCGCGCGCATCATGTGTTGTTGTTGTTGTCACATGCGGGAGGCCCTCTGCCTCCGCGATGCCGCCGTGTTCACGAGGTCCGCTGATCACTAGGGACTGAGACACAAAACGGCGGACGCGAGGCCCGGAGGGTTCAAGCCCCCGGGCCTTTTGCTTTTTGGACCGACTGTACGAACGGAGGCGGAACGCAGATGACGACGCAAACAGGACGGACGGGACGATGGATCTGACCGCTCCCCTCATCGGGATCGTGACCGGGTTCGTCGTGGGCGTGACCTCGACGGGAGGCGGCGCCCTGCTCACTCCCGCCCTGGTGTTCATCCTCCGTGTCCCGCCCTCACTGGCCGTCGGCTCCGACGTGCTGATCGCGAGCGTCACCAAGTTGTTCGGGGGCGGCGCCTATGCGCTGCGCGGGCAGGTCCATTGGCCGACCGTCGGACGGCTCCTCGCCGGCTCGCTCCCCGGAGCGGCCCTCGGCATCCTCGTGCTCAACCATCTCCCCGCGGGCGTGCGGGAGCACGCGCTCCAGCGCGCGCTGGGGGCGGTGCTGGTGGTCGCGGGCGTGGCGACGCTGGTGCGGCTCCAGTTCGCGGCCCGGGTCCGCGCCACGAAGGCGCCCGCCGCGGGCTGGACGGCGGCGCTCGGATTCGCCACCGGCCTCCTCGTGAGCACCACCAGCATCGGGAGCGGCTCGCTTCTCCTGTGCGTCCTCGCCCTCTTCTTCCCGCTCCCCGCGCAGACCATGGTCGGCACCGACCTCGTCCACGCGCTCATCCTGTCCGCCTTCGCCACTCTCGGCCACCTGCAGGCGGGGCGGGTCGACGTCCTGCTCGCCGCGTCCGTGCTCGCCGGCTCCGTGCCCGGCGTCCTTCTCGGGGCCCGTGTCGCGCACGTCGTTCCGGAGCGCGCCCTGCGGACCGTTCTCGCCGTCATCCTCATCGGGCTGGGCCTTCCCATCGCCTGGCCAGGAGCCTTCACCCATGCCCAGGCTGGTTGACCCCCACGGCGGCACGCTCGTCGACCGCTTCGTCCCCGCGGACGAGGTGGAGGACCTGCGCCACCGCGCGGAGGGACTGCCGGAGATCAGGCTCGACGCGCGCGAGCAGGCCGACCTGGAGCTGATCGCGACCGGCGCGGCCAGCCCCCTCGTCGGGTTCCTCGGCGCCGCGGACTACCAGTCCGTGCTCGATCGGCTGCGCCTGGCCGACGGCACGGTGTGGCCCCTGCCCTTCACCCTCGCCGTGGACGAGGCCACCCGCGACGCCGTCCGCGCGCGCCGCGAAGCGGCGCTCCTCGACGCCGGCGGCCGGGTGTGGGGCATCCTCCGCCTGGAGGACGTCTACACGCGCGATCCGCTCCAGGAATCGCGCGCCGTGTACGGCACGGAGGACGCGTCCCACCCCGGCGTCGCCTACCTGCTCGGCCGCCCGCGCACGCTCGTGGGCGGCACCGTGCGCGTGCTGCCCCTGCCCGCGGACCTCCCCTTCGCCCGCTATCGGCTGACGCCGCGCGCGTTGCGCCAGGAGATCGCGGCCCGCGGCTGGCAGAAGGTGGCCGGCTTCCAGACACGCAATCCCATCCATCGCGCGCACGAGCACCTGACCAAGGTGGCGCTCGAGGTGACGGACGGGCTCGTGCTCCATCCGCTCGTCGGCGAGACCAAGGGCGACGACGTGCCCGCCTCCGCGCGCTTCCAGGCCTACGAGGCCCTGGTGGCCGGCTACTACCCCAAGGACCGCACGATCCTGGCCGCCTTCCCCGCCGCCATGCGCTATGCCGGCCCGCGCGAGGCTCTCTTCCACGCCCTGGCCCGGAAGAACTACGGCATCACGCATCTCCTCGTGGGCCGCGACCATGCCGGCGTCGGCAAGTTCTACGGGCCCTTCGACGCGCACGCCATGTTCGATCGCTTCACGCCCGCGGAGCTGGGCGTCACCCCGATCAAGCTCGACACCGCGTTCTTCTGCCGCGCCTGCGGCAGCCTGGCCTCCACCCGCACCTGCCCGCACGACGCCGCCGATCGCCTCGAGCTGTCGGGCACGCGCGTGCGCGAGATCCTGCGCGCCGGCGGCGACCTGCCCCGCGAGTTCACGCGCGTGGAAGTGGCGGAAGTGCTGCGCGCGCACTACGCGGCCGCCTCTCCGGCCGCTGCTCCCGTTCCCGTCTCCGTTCCCGTCTCCGTCTCCGAACCGATCCCGCCCATGCCTTCCTCGACCACGCCACCGTCTCTGTTCCCGGTCTTCCTGAAGCTCTCCGGCCGGCGCGTGATCGTCGTCGGCGCGGGACCGGTGGCCGCGAGCAAGGCGAAGAGCCTCCTCGACACGGGCGCCGACATCACGGTGATCGCGCCCGATTTCGTTCCCGAGCTGGAGCGATCGGACCTCACCCTCGTCCGCCGGACGTTCCGTCCCTCCGATCTCGACGGCGCCTGGCTCGTGGTCGCCGCGGCGCCGCCCGAGGTGAACCGCGAGGTCCGCGCGGCCGCGGAGACGCGCGGCGTCTTCGTGAACGCCGTCGACAACCCGGAGACGTGCAGCGCCTACGCCGGGGGCGTGCTCACGCGCGGCGGCGTGACCGTCGCCGTCTCCAGCAATGGCGAAGCGCCCGCGCTGGCCGGCCTGCTCCGCGAGGCGCTCGAGAGCGTGCTGCCGGACGACCTCGAGAGGTGGCTCGTCGAAGCGCGCGCCCAGCGCAAGAAGTGGCGCGCGGAGGGCGTGCCCATGCTGAAGCGGCGGCCGCTCCTGCTGCAGGCCCTCAACGAGCTCTACGCGGAGACGGCCCAATGACCGGTCTCGTGTCCCTGGTGGGGGCCGGACCGGGCGACCCCGACCTGCTCACGCGCAAGGCCGCGCGGCGGCTGGCCGAGGCCGACCTCGTCCTCTACGACGCCCTCGTGGACCCGGCGGTCCTGGAGCTGGCGGGCGCGGCCCGGCGCTTTTATGTCGGCAAGCGCGCGGGCCGCCATCACGTCACGCAGGAGCAGATCCACCGCATGATGATCCGCGCCGCGCAGGCCGGCTCGCGCGTGGTCCGGCTCAAGGGCGGCGATCCCTTCGTGTTCGGGCGCGGCGGCGAGGAAGCGCTCGCCCTCGCCCAGGCCGGCATCGCCTTCGAGGTCGTGCCCGGCATCAGCTCGTGCGTGGCCGCGCCCGCCCTGGCCGGCATCCCGGTGACGCATCGCGGGATGTCCACGGGGTTCGTGGTCGTCGCCGGCCATGCCGAGGCCGCCTGGCGGCCCGCTCTCGATTCGCTGGCCCCGGGCGCGCTCACCGTCGTGGTGCTGATGGGCCTGGGCCACCGCGCCGCCATCGCCGCCCGCCTGCTCGAGCGCGGCTGGAGCGCGCGGACGCCGGCCGCCATCGTGTGGGCGGCCGCGCGCGCGGAGGGCTCGACCTGGCGCGGCACCCTGAGCGAGCTGGCCACGACGGAAGTCGAAGCCGGAGCGGGGACGCCCAGCGAAGCCGCCCCCGGAACCATCGTCATCGGCGAAGTCGTCTCCCTGGCGGAGGCGCTCGCGCCGGCCGCCTCTCACCCACTCACCGCTGCTGGAGGATCTCGATGAGCCTGGCTGTACCCGTGTCCGAAGTCGATGACGTCGCGCGCCGCGCGGAATCCTGGACGCCCCAGGAGATCCTCGACTGGGCGCTCAACCGCTTCCATCCGCGGATCTCCTTCGCCTCCAGCTTCGGGGTCGAGGACGTGGCCGTCATCCACATGCTGTCGCAGCTCAACAAGGACGCGCGCGTCTTCACCCTCGACACCGGCCGGCTGCCCGCGGAGACCTACGACGTGATGGAACGGATCCGCGACGCCTACGGCACGAAGATCGAGGTCTTCTTCCCGCAACGCGAGGCCACCGAGCAGCTCCAGAACGAGCGCGGCTTCTTCTCCTTCCGCCGCAGCATCGAGGACCGCAAGCTCTGCTGCGGCATCCGCAAGGTCGAGCCCCTCAACCGCTCGCTCGCGACCCTCGACGCCTGGACCACCGGCCTGCGCCGCGAGCAGGCGGTCACGCGCACCGTGCTCTCCGCGGTCGAGATCGACCACGGCCACGGCGGCATCGTGAAGGTCAACCCGCTCGTGAGGTGGACGGAGGCGCAGACCTGGGACTACGTGCGCGCGCACAAGGTCCCCTACAACGCGCTCCACGACCAGGGCTATCCGAGCCTGGGCTGCGCACCGTGCACGCGCGCCATCAAGCCCGGCGAGGACGTCCGCGCCGGCCGCTGGTGGTGGGAAAACCCGGAAACGAAAGAGTGCGGTCTCCACAAGGCGTAAGGACAAGGGTCACGTAGAGCTCGACGGCGCCGCGTAGCGGCGGCGGCGAGCGAGGGGGGTTTCAGGGGGGGTCGCGAACGCCCGTCGTGGATGAAGCGTGAGTGCCCCCCCTGACTTAGTAAGTAAGCAAGCAAGCAGCAAGCAAGCAGCACGCAGCAAGCAACGCACCGCAAGGAGCCATCATGGCCGCCGTCGACGATCCGAAGACCCTCGGCCGCACCCGGCTCTCGTTCGCGAACGAGGCCGAGATCGACGAGTTCGCCGCCACGCTCGACAAGTTCGAACGCGGCGAGCTGACCGCCGATCAGTGGCGTGCCTACCGGCTGGTGCGCGGGAACTACGGCCAGCGCCAGGACGTGGTGCAGATGATCCGGGTCAAGATCCCGCAGGGCGTTCTCGACGCCGCGCAACTCGTCGCCCTGGCCGACGTGGCCGACACCTGGTCACGCGGCTTCGGCCACATCACGACCCGGCAGAACGTGCAGTTCCATTTCCTGCAGCCGCACGACGTCGAGCTGGCCATGCGGCGGCTGGCCGAGGCCGGCCTCACCTCCCGCGAGGCCTGCGGCAGCGCCGTCCGCAACATCACGGGCTGCCCCTACGCGGGTGTGGCCGCGGACGAGGTCTTCGACGTCACTCCCTACGCGGAAGCGCTCACCCGCTACCTGCTGCGGCATCCGCTCAGCTCCTCGCTCCCCCGCAAGTTCAAGATCGCGTTCGAGGGCTGCGCGTCCGAGGACCACGCGCTCACCTACATCAACGACCTCGGCTTCCGCGCGCGCATCCGTGACGGCGAGCGCGGGTTCCATGTGGTCGCGGGCGGCGGCACGTCGACCGTGGCCACTTCGGCGAGCGAGCTTTTCGATTTCCTTCCCGCGGGCGAGATCCTCGAGGTCGCGGAAGCGGTGATCCGCGTCTTCCATCGCCTGGGCGACTTCAAGCACAAGCAGCGCAACCGGATGAAGTTCCTGATCCGCGAGCTGGGCTGGGACGGCTGGCGCGCGGAGTTCGAGAAGGAGCTGCAGGCCTTCCGCGACGAGGGCGGGGCGCCCTTCTCCTTCCCGCCCGATCACCCGCCCGTGGAGTCCGCGCCGGACTGGCCGCGGCCGGTGGCGCCGTCGATCGCGGAGTGCGCGTCACGGGCGCGCGCGGCCGAGGTGCGTGGACCCGGCCTCGTGCCGGAGGCTCCGCCGCCGGTGGCCCCGGTCGTGCGCTACGACCTGCAGTGGGCGAGCACGAACGTCCGACCACAGCGCCAGGCCGGCTTCGCCCTGGTCACGGTCACGATCCCGCTGGGCGACCTCACGGGGGCGCAGCTCCGCATTCTCGGCGACCTCGCCCTCGCCTACGGCGATGGCACGGTGCGCACGACCGTCCGCCAGGGTCTCCTGCTGCGCTGGGTGCGCGCGCAGGACGTGCCGGAGCTGTACCGGCGTCTCGCCGCCTCCGGCCTCGGCCTGGCCGGCGCGAATACGGTGGCCGACGTCGCGAGCTGCCCGGGCGCGGAATCGTGCCGACTGGCCGTCACCCAGTCCCGCGGGCTGGGCCGGCAGCTCGGCGACACGCTGCGCGCGCGGCCCGACCTGGTGGCCGCCGCCCCCGACCTCGTCATCAAGATCAGCGGCTGCCCGAACGGCTGCGGCCAGCACCACGTGGCCGGGATCGGCTTCCAGGGCAGCGTGCGCAAGGTGGACGGCAAGGCGCTGCCCCAGTACTTCCTCATGGTCGGCGGCGGGGTGGACAACGAGGGCGCTCACTTCGCGCGCCTGGCCGCGAAGGTGCCGGTGCGGCGCATCGACACCGCGGTCGAGCGCCTGATCGAGCTCTACCGCACGAGCCGCGAGACGGGCGAGACGGCGACCGCGTTCTTCCGCCGCGTCGATCTCGACACCGTCAAGGGCGCGCTGGCCGATCTCGAGCGCGTGCGCGCGGAAGAGACGGCCCCCGCCGACTTCGTGGACCTCGGCGAGCAGTCGGAGTTCGAAGTCACGACCATGGAGGGAGAGTGCAGCGCGTAGGAACGTGACGGGACGGACTCCTACCCGTAGGACTCGCGGGTGATCTGCTCGTTCTTCACGCCGATCGCCTTCAGGCCCTCCAGGACCGTCTCCAGGAAACGGGGAGCGGGCTCGACTCCGCTCTCCCGCGCCGCCTTGCGGTCCCAGACCGTGATGGCGGGGCCGCAAGCGAAGACGCGGCACGACGACGGATCCGGGATCGCTTCGCGCAGCAGCTCGATCCCGATGCGGCCTGCGCGCACGTCCCGTCCGTGCCGCTGCGGCTCCGGCTCCCGGGTGAGCGTGTGCAGCAGGCGCAGCCGATCGGCATGCGCCTGCCCGAGCGCCTGCAGCTCGTTCCGGAAGATCACGTCGTCCCAGGTGCGGTTCGAGTAGACGAACGTGTGCCGCAGCCTGGGATGGTGATGGAGGGCGTACTTCAGGATCGCGAAGTTGGGGACGCTGCCGGAGCCCGCGCAGATGTGCACGACGTGGTCCGTCTTCGATTCGATGTCGTCGGGCAGGGTGTACGGCCCGGTGAATCCCGTCACCACCAGCCGTGTCCCGCGCGCGAGGCGCTTCACGAGGAGGGGCGAGAGCAACGGCGGGTACTGGGTCAGGCCGGTCACGTAGCGCTCTTCCTTGACCGTCACCGCCAGGTACTTCTCGTGCGGCGAGGAGGCCATCGAGTAGGCGCGTGGCGGCTCGCGCTTTCCCTTGAGGTCTTCCAGGAAGGCGATGAAGCGCTCGAGGCCCTCGAACTGGTGCGGGTCGATGGTCAGGAAATGGCCGGCCTTGTAATCGAGACGGTCGTTGCCGGTGAAGAAGACGAGGGTGGCGGTGTCCGCCGTCTCCTGGACGGCTTCCGCGACCATGACCTCCATCTGCTTGATGCGCCGGCGGTCGGGCGCGTCCTTTTCGGGATCGGTGCCGCTCACGGTACGGCGCGCAGGGTATCACGTCCGTCTGCGTCCCCGTCTCCGTCTCCGTCCGTTTGACCGTCCCAGCCGTTATGCTGTTGGTATGGCCGCATCCGCGAAGGACGTCCTCGCCGAGCTGCGCCGCTCGCCGACGCAGAAGGTCAAGGTCGCCGTCACCGACATCGACGGGGTGATGCGCGGCAAGTACCTTCACAAGGACAAGTTCCTGTCCGCGGCCGAAGGCGGCGGCTTCGGCTTCTGCAACGTCGTCTTCGGGTGGGACTCCGCCGACGTCTGCTACGACAACGCGACCTACACCGGATGGCACACCGGTTATCCGGACGCGGTGGCCCGGGTGGACCTCTCCACCGCGCGGACGGTGCCCTGGGACGGGGGGGTGCCGTTCTTCCTCGCCGATTTCGAGGACGGCCAGGGCGGGCCGCTGCCCGTCTGCCCGCGCTCGCTCCTCAAGAAGATCGTGGCCCGCGCGCAGGCGGCCGGCTTCATCGCCAAGGCCGGGCTCGAGTTCGAGTGGTTCAACTTCCAGGAAACCCCGGAGTCCCTGGCCGAGAAACACTACGTCTCGCCCAAGCCGCTCACGCCAGGCATGTTCGGCTACTCGCTCGTGCGCATGGCCCACAGCCGTCCCTTCTTCAACGCGATGCTGGACGAGCTGGGCGCGTTCGGCGTGCCCATCGAGGGACTGCACACGGAGACGGGCCCCGGCGTTTTCGAGGCCGCCATCCAGGCCAGCGACGCGCTGGAAGCGGCCGATCGCGGCGTCCTCTTCAAGACGAGCGTCAAGGAGATCGGCCAGCGCTTCCAGGTCATGCCGACCTTCATGGCCAAGTGGAACAGCGCCCTGCCCGGATGCAGCGGGCACATGCACCAGAGCCTGTGGACGAAGGACGGCAACGCCTTCGACGACGACAAGGACCCGCGGCGCATGAGCCGGGTCTTCAAGAGCTACCTCGCCGGACAGCTCCGCGGGCTGGCCGACCTCCTGCCCTTCTTCGCGCCGACGGTGAACAGCTACAAGCGGCTGGTGGACGGCTACTGGGCCCCCACCAAGGTCACCTGGGGGATCGACAACCGCACCGTCGCCTTGCGTGTGATCCCCGCCGGCGCCAAGTCCACGCGGGTCGAGGTCCGCGTCAGCGGCTCCGACATCAATCCCTACCTGGCCCTGGCCGCGTCGATCGGCGCCGGCCTCTGGGGCATCGCCCAGGAGCTGCCGCTGGAGGACGCGCCCGTCGAGGGCAGCGCGTACATGGTGGAGAAGGCGGTGCGGCTGCCGCGCACGCTGCAGGAAGCGACGCGGGGGCTCTCCGAATCGAAGCTGGCCCGCGAGATCCTGGGCGAGCAGTTCGTGGACCACTACGTGCGCACGCGTGAGTGGGAATGGCGCCAGTTCCAGGACGCGGTCACGGACTGGGAGCGGCGGCGTTATTTCGAGGTGATTTGACGGCCATGCCGACCTTCAGCTTCCCCACCCTGATCCATTTCGGACCCGGCGTGCGCAAGGACGTGGGCGCGCACCTGCGGTCGCAAGGCGTGCAGCGGCCGCTCCTGGTCACGGACAAGGGCCTGGCCGCGCTGCCCCTGCCCCAGGAGTTGATCGAGAACCTGGGCGCCGCCGGACGGGAGCCCGCCCTCTTCTCCGACATCACGGGCAACCCCGTCGAAAGCGCGGTCACCGCCGGCGTGGCCGCCTATCGCGCACACCGGGCGGACGGGATCATCGGCCTGGGCGGCGGAGCGGCCCTCGACGTGGCCAAGGCCATCGCGCTCATGGCGACCCACCCCGGGGCGCTGTTCGACTACGAGGACGGACGCCCCGGCGCGCGCCCGATCGACAAGCAAGTACCCTACTGGGTAGCGCTGCCGACCACCGCCGGGACGGGCAGCGAGGTCGGCCGCAGCGCGGTCATCTCCGACGAAGAGACGCACGTGAAGAAGATCGTCTCCTCCCCGAGGCTGCTCGCGCGCGCGGTGTTCGCGGACCCCGAGCTCAC
>WNFC01001279.1_pt1 | contig 26091 bp, 22 predicted proteins | sample 5400541 | NCBI WGS metagenome assembly WNFC01 (sample SAMN13153342, study PRJNA577476) | soil metagenome | isolation source: 120 cm saprolite under Douglas fir tree site 2 hole 2 replicate 1 | place: USA:California | collected 2015-04-18 | reverse complement strand
TCGCACAGCACGATCAAGAGGTCGATGCAGAGATCCGGCCGGCGCTCGAGCAACGCCAACAGTGAGCGACGCGGCACGATCAACAGCTCGCTCTCGGTCATCGCCGTCGCATCGGCGGTGCGCTCGTTGCCGTCGAGCAGCGCGATTTCGCCGAACACGTCGCCCTCGCGCATCACGGTCAGCACCACCTGTCTGCCGTCGGGCGACGGGGCGCTGATCATGACGCGGCCCTTGAGCACCGCCATCATGCTGTTGCCGGGATCGCCTTTGGCGAAAATGTGGTCGCCCTCGGCTTGGCGCGCGACCGTCGCATGAGCGAGGATCGCATCGATCTCGCTGTCGCCGAGCCGCGCGAACAACCGGCTGCGCCGAAGGACCTGCCGTAACGATAAGCTCGATCCGTACATGACCGATTCTCCGCAAGGTCCTGCGCCCTTTCGGGCCGAACCGCCGAGATTTCCCGATGGCGGCCAGCCCGTGATACAGGAACTCGAACAAAAATCCGGTTGGCGGCGGATTGCCAGAACGCTTTTAGGACACGAGCAGCAACTTTAGAATGCGGTTACCGGTGCAAAATCGGCATGACACAGTTACGCGTGAAAGAACTCTGTTCGATTATACCGCAAGGCGCATGAATAGCATCCCTTGCATCATCTCAGGCACGTGCGACCCCCTGGAAAGCCGTCCGTCCGGGGGCTTGGGAGCGGGCCGCGCGTCACAGGCGAGGCCGGCGTGATGCGTCTCGATATCCGCGAGCGGCTGTCGCCCAGCCATGCCAGCCGCGGCGAGCCGCCCCATATGCGGCCGATCAACATGCTGGTGCTGCACTACACCGGGATGCGGAGCGCCGCTGCGGCGCTTGATCGGCTGTGCGACCCGGCGGCCCGGGTCAGCGCCCATTACCTCGTCGAGGAAGACGGCGCGCTATGGCGCCTTGTCCCCGAAGTGCGGCGCGCCTTTCATGCCGGAGTGTCGTGCTGGCAGGGCGAATCTGACCTGAATTTTGTCTCGATCGGTGTCGAGATCGTCAATCCGGGCCACGAATGGGGTTACCGGCCGTTCCCCGAACCCCAGATGGCGACGGTCGAAGGGCTGTGCCGGGATATCCTGTCGCGGCACCGGATCCCGCCCTTTCGGGTCGTCGGGCACTCCGATATTGCGCCGGACCGCAAGTCCGACCCCGGCGAGCTATTCGACTGGGCGCGCCTTGCCCGCGCCGGGATCGGCCTGTGGCCGCCCCCCGCCCTCGGGCTGTCGCGCCGCCGCGGCCGCGGCGTCGGGCTGGTCCAGCACGCCGCCGCGCTCGCCGATCTCGCCCGGATCGGCTACTGCGTCTCCGCCGCCGCCGAGCAGGTCGCGCTCGCCGCGTTCCAGCGCCGCTTCCGCCCCGAACGCTGGGACGGGCTGCTCGACGGTGAGACCTGCGCCCGGCTCGCGGAATTGCGCATGGCGGTCGAGGCAGCCCAGGTCGCCGAGGAGCAGCGCCGCCGCGCCCGGTTCAATTGAGGCGCGAGCCGGGCGGCCGTTCGCTGCGCCGCTGCGGCTGGCGCGCCACCAGCTGGCCGGCCTGGTGATGGGCGAGGCGCCAGGAACCGTCCTCGCGGACAAAAAGATTGCTGGCGATCAGCGTGCCGCCGTCCAGCTCCTCCTCGCAAACCACGAGCGCGGTATCGCCATAGAGCAGCACCTGCTCGTCATAGCAGGCGATCCGCGGCGCTGCGGGATTGGCAAGGATGCCATGCCAGCTTTCCATCACCGCGTCGCGGTCCGCCAGTGCCGGCCAGCCCGGATGGATGCAGGCGACCGGCGCCTGGCGCGCCCACAGCGCGTCCATTGCGGCCATATCGCGCGCGCCAAAGGCCCGGTAGAATTCGAGATTGGCCGTGAGGACGGCATCGCTGTCGGTCATCTCTGTCTCCGTTTCGGCCCGCTATCAGCAAGTTCCAGCGATGTCGGCTCGCGCGGTGCCCGCCCCTCACCTCCCACGGCTTCGCCGCGGGTCCCTCCCTCTCCCCGCCAGCGGAGAGGGAGGGGGTGAGGGGCCGGCACCGGCGGTGCCACCTGCTTGAAACCCGGTTCCGAGGATAAGGCGAAGGCGTCGTGCTCACCAGAGGCGCGACATCGCGCGATCTGCCGACCGAAACAGCAACTGATTGCCCAAAAATTAGGCATGCCTAAGAAAGCGCCTTTCGCCGCAAATCGCGCCATCGCTGCACCGGCGCTTGGCCCCGATCTTGCTCCCTCCGGATGGCCGGCCGTTCAGACGCCGCACAATCGACAGGGGAGAGAGGAAGCGATGGCATTTTTAACGGGGATGTGCCGAGCGGCCGCTATAGCGGTTGCGGCGGCGGGATTGGCGGGGGTTGGGGCGGCCGAGGCCCAGACCCAGGGAACGATCAAGATCGGCGTGTTGCATTCGTTGTCGGGCACGATGGCGATCAGCGAAACCACGCTCAAGGACACCATCCTGATGATGGTGGACGACCTCAACAAAAAGGGCGGGCTGTTGGGCAAGAAGGTCGAGGCGGTGGTCGTCGATCCGGCGTCCAACTGGCCGCTCTTTGCCGAAAAGGCGCGCGACCTGCTCGCCAATCAGAAAGTCGCCGCCGTGTTCGGCTGCTGGACATCGGTGTCGCGCAAATCGGTCCTGCCGGTCTTCGAGGAGCTGAACGGCCTCCTGTTCTATCCGGTGCAGTACGAGGGCGAGGAAAGCTCAAAGAACGTATTCTACACCGGGGCGGCGCCAAACCAGCAGGCGATCCCCGCCGTGCAATATCTGATGAACGAGGAAGGCGGCGCGGCCAAACGCTGGGTGCTCGAAGGCACCGACTACGTCTACCCGCGCACGACCAACAAGATCCTCGAAGCCTTTCTGAAGGCGAAGGGCGTCGCGCCGGACGACATCAAGATCAACTACACCCCGTTCGGCCATTCCGATTGGCAAACCGAAGTCGCCGACATCAAGAAATTCGCCGCCGGCGGCAAGAAGACCGCAGTGGTGTCGACCATCAACGGCGATGCCAATGTCCCATTCTACAAGGAATTGTCCAATGCCGGCATCAAGGCATCGGAAATTCCGGTGGTCGCGTTCTCCGTCGGCGAAGAAGAGTTGGCGGGGATCGACACGAAAAACCTGGTCGGCCACCTCGCCGCTTGGAACTATTTTGAATCGGTGAAGAACCCGACCAACGAAGCCTTTATCAAGGAGTGGCACGACTTCATCAAGAACCCCAAGCGCGTGACCAACGACCCGATGGAGGCGCATTTCATCGGTTTCAAGATGTGGGAGCAGGCGGTTCGCCAGGCCGGCACCACCGATGTCGACGCGGTGCGGCAGGCGATGTACGGACAGAAAGTCAAGGCGCCGAGCGGCTTCGTCGCGACCATGAACACCAACCATCACCTGTCCAAGCCGGTCATGATCGGCGAGATCCGGCCGGACGGGCAATTCGATGTCGTGTGGCAGACCAAGGAGGCGATCAAGGCCGATGCCTGGAGCCCCTATCTGCCCGAGGACAAGGGCAAGATCGCCGACTGGACCTACCCCTGGGTCTGCGGCAATTGCACCGCGGCGAAGTACACGGATTGAATGCGCTTGGGGCGTCCTTGCCCTCCGATTGGAGGGCGAGGATGCCCGAGGTGGACCGCTGCATCGGGTATACTGCGTCCTTCGAGATGCGCCTTCGGCGCTCCTCAGGATGAGGTTGTTTATTGATGGCATTAAGAAAATTCCTCATCCTGAGGAGCCTGCGAAGCAGGCGTCTCGAAGGACGCACGATAGCCGATCCAGTCGGCCGCCTGCTTCGTCTCACAGCTTGCGCATTGATGGTCGTCGTGGCGGCGCCGCCGGCATGGGCCGAGGATCTGGCGACGGTGGTGTCCGACCTCGCGGGCGCCAGCTTTGCCGCCAAGGAAAAGGCCATCGTCGCGCTCGGTAAGCTGGGCGACCCACTAGCCGTTCCGATCCTGCAAGCGCTGAGCGACGACCGGCTGCGCCTGACGCCCGACGGCCGCGTCGTGCTGGTGGCGCCAGTGGGCGGCACGACCAAGCTGATGGACCCGGTCAGCGGTCAGCAACTACAGGACGTCGCGCCCGACAGCCTCGAGCGCATTATCGTCAACAACCGGTTGCGCGGTCTGATCGAGGCGGCGCTTGGAACACTGACCCTGTTCAGCCCGGATCGCGACGTTCGGTTCGCGGCGGCGCAGAACGTCTTGAAGCATCCCTCGCCCGATAAGATGGCACTGCTCGACAAGGCAATGGCGGCCGAGCAGGATGCCGAGATCCACGAATCGATGCAGCTCGGCCTCTTCGCGGTGCACCTGTTCGCCGGCAGTCGGGACGAGCAGCTGGCGGCAATCCGTGCGCTCGCCGGCACCACCCACCCGCAGGTGAAGAGCCTCATCGACGAGTTCCGCTACAAGCCCGATCTCGATCCGGGGCTGCGCAAGGCGGCCGACGACGCGCTCGCCTCGATCAACAACCGCCTGCGGTTGACCGGGCTCGCCGCTCATCTGTTTGAGGGCATCAGCCTTGGTAGCGTGCTGCTGCTCGCCGCGATCGGGCTGGCCATCACGTTTGGGGTGATGGGCGTCATCAACATGGCGCATGGCGAGATGATCATGGTCGGCGCCTATGTCGCCTTTGTCGTGCAGGAGCTGTTCCGCGATTTTCTGCCGCGCCTGTGGATCGATGCCTATCTCGTCGTCGCTGTGCCGGTCGCGTTTCTGTTCGCCGGGCTGCTCGGGATCGTGCTGGAGCGCTGCCTGATCCGGTTTCTCTACGGACGCCCGCTCGAGACGCTGCTCGCGACTTGGGGCGTCAGCCTTTTTCTGCAGCAGGCGGTGCGCTCGATTTTCGGCTCGCCCAACAAAGAGGTCTCGAACCCGAGCTGGATGACCGGCGGGTTCGATGTCGTCGGCGGTTTCACGGTGACCTGGAACCGGCTCTACATCATCGTCTTCTGCTTTGTCGTGCTGGGGGCATTGGCGCTGCTCCTCAACCGGACCAGCTTTGGCTTGCACATGCGCGCGGTGACGCAGAACCGCGACATGGCGGCGGTGATGGGGATCCGCACCGCGCGCGTCGACGCGCTGACCTTTGGTCTCGGCTCCGGGATTGCCGGCATGGCCGGGGTGGCGCTGAGCCAGATCGGCAATGTCAGCCCCAACCTCGGCACGTTCTACATCGTCGACAGTTTTCTTGTGGTCGTGTTCGGCGGGGTCGGCAATCTGCTTGGCACGCTGGTCGGCGCGCTGACCTTGGGGATCGTCAACAAGATCCTGGAACCGGTCGCCGGGGCGATCCTCGGCAAGATTGTCGTGCTGGCGGCGATCATCCTGTTCATCCAGCGGCGCCCGCGCGGCTTGTTCGCGCTCAAGGGCCGCACCGCGGACGCTGAGGGGTGAGCCGTGGGCGCGCGGTCCGCGGGCGGCGGCTGGATTATCGCCGCGCGTCCTTCGAGACGCCCGCTGCGCGGGCTCCTCAGGATGAGGCTAAGTTGTTAATGCCACGCACAACTCTACCTCATCCTGAGGAGGCGCGAAGCGCCATCTCGAAGGACGCGCATTGGTCATGCAGCGCATGATTTTCGGTCGTCACACCGCAGACCAGCGCGGCCCCTGGAGCCTGCGGTTCTGGGTCGGTTTCGTGTTGTGCGCGCTGGTGCTGCTCGTCCTCGTGCCGGTGCTCAATCGCGCGGTGGGGCGAGCGTCGCCGGTCGCGCTGCCCGACTACCTGGTGCCGCTCTTCGGGAAATATTTGTGCTACGCGATCCTCGCGCTGAGCCTCGATCTGGTCTGGGGCTATGCCGGGATCCTCAGCCTCGGCCACGGCGCGTTCTTCGCGCTCGGCGGCTACGCCATGGGGATGTATCTGATGCGCCAGATCGGCACGCGGGGGGTCTATGGCGACCCCCTGCTGCCCGACTTCATGGTGTTCCTGCAATACAAGGAATTGCCCTGGTTCTGGTGGGGCTTCGATCAGTTCGCCTATGCCGCGGCGATGGTGGTGCTGGTGCCGGGGGTATTCGCCCTCATATTCGGCTGGCTCGCCTTTCGCTCGCGGGTCACCGGGGTCTACCTCTCGATCATCACCCAGGCGATGACCTATGCGCTGTGGCTCGCCTTCTTCCGCAACGATATGGGGTTTGGCGGCAATAACGGCTTGACCGACTTCAAGGACATCATCGGCTTCGACCTGCACCGGCCGACGACGCGGCTCGGACTCTATCTCGCCTCCGCGGTCGGCCTCGGCATTGCCTACCTGTTGTGCCGGTTCATCACGACTTCGAAGCTCGGCCGCGTGCTGCTGGCGCTGCGCGACACGGAGAGCCGCGTGCGCTTTCTTGGCTATTCGGTCACCAACGCCAAGCTCTTCGTCTTCACCGTCTCGGCGGTGCTGGCCGGCATCGCCGGCGCGCTTTACGTGCCGCAGGTCGGCATCATCAATCCGAGCGAGTTCTCGCCCGGCAACTCGATCGAGATCGCGATCTGGGTGTCGGTCGGGGGCCGCGGCACGCTTGTCGGGGCAATACTTGGCGCCGGGCTGGTTAATTTGGCGAAAACCTGGCTGACCAGCGCGGCCCCGGAAATCTGGCTGTTCATCCTGGGCGGGCTGTTCATTCTGACGACGCTGATCTTTCCGCGCGGCATTGTCGGGATGTTCCGGCAGCTGCGCTGGAGCCGGCCGCGAGCGGAAGCGCCGGCCGCGCCGCCGCTCGCGGCGAAGGAGCAAGCATGAACGCGCCGCATCCGACCGGCGACGTTCTGCTTTATGTCAACGGCGTGACGGTCAGCTTTGACGGGTTCAAGGCGTTGAACGAGCTGTCGCTGGTTGTCGAGGAAGGCGAGCTGCGCACGATCATCGGCCCCAATGGCGCCGGCAAGACGACGATGATGGATGTCGTCACCGGCAAGACCCGGCCCGATTCCGGCGAGGTGTTCTTTCGCGGCAACGCCGATCTGACCCGGCTCGACGAGGCGGCGATCGCCAATCTCGGCATCGGCCGCAAGTTTCAGCGGCCCACCGTGTTCGAAAACCTGACCGTGTTCGAAAACCTCGAACTCGCCCACGCCGACAGCCGCAGCACCTGGCGGACGCTGTTTGCCCGCCTGACACAAGAGCGACGCGAGCGCATCGCGGCGACGCTGGAGCGCATCGGGCTGGCCGAGGAGAGTAAGAAGCCGGCCGGCGCGCTGAGCCACGGCCAGAAGCAATGGCTCGAGATCGGCATGCTGCTGATCCACGACCGCCAGCTCCTGCTGCTCGACGAGCCGGTCGCCGGGATGACCGACCGCGAGACCGAGGACACCGCCGCGCTGATCCTCGACCTGGCGCGCGACCGCACGATCATCGTCGTCGAGCACGACATGGCCTTCGTGCGCAGCCTCGGCGCCCGGGTCACGGTGCTGCACGAGGGCTCGGTGCTGGCGGAGGGCTCGGTCGAGCACGTGCAGAGCCATCCGCGCGTCATCGAAGTCTATCTCGGGCGGTGAGAAGGGCCGCGATGTCTTTCCACCACCACCAAATTACCATCCCGGCGAAGGCCGGGACCCATCGTTCCGCCGGCAAGTTGCTGCCGGTGTCGCACGACCGGCGAGCCCGAACCGATCGGTCATCGCGTTGCACGACCATGGATCCCGGCCTGCGCCGGGATGAGAATTGAGATGCTGTCGGTCGAAGGGGTCGATCTCTACTACGGCGCCAGCCATACGCTGCGCCAGGTCAGCCTCACCGCGAAGAAGGGCGAGGTCACCTGCATCCTCGGCCGCAACGGGGTCGGCAAAACCAGCCTGTTGCGCGCGATCTTCGGCCTCAACCCGATCCGCGCCGGGCATATCCGCTGGGAGGACCGCGACCTCACCCCGCTACCGCCGCACGAGCGCGCCCGCGCCGGGCTCGCGCTCGTGCCGCAGGGCCGCGAGATCTTCCCGCGCCTCTCCGTGCTAGAAAACCTGACGACCGGGTTCGCCACCCTGCCGCGCAGCCTGCGCCATCTCCCCGACGAGATTTTCACGCTGTTCCCGGTCCTCAAGGACATGCTCAACCGGCGCGGCGGCGATTTGTCGGGCGGCCAGCAGCAGCAGCTGGCGATCGCCCGGGCCCTGGTCGCCCGGCCGCGCCTTCTGATCCTCGACGAGCCGACCGAGGGAATTCAGCCCTCGATCATCAAGGACATCGGGCGGGTCATCGAACGGCTGGTCGAGCGCGGCGACATGGCGATCCTGCTGGTCGAGCAGTATTTCGAGTTCGCGCGCGATCTCGCCGCCGCCTATGTCGTGATGCAGCGCGGCGAAATCGTATTGAGCGGCCGGCAGAGCGATATGGACGAGGCCGCGGCGCGCGCCTACCTCACGGTCTGAACACCCCTGGAGGGCGCCGGTATGGTTCTCCGGACAGGCGGCATGGGATAGGGTCTGCCGATGCGATCGCGGTCCTTGCGGCGGGTGGCCGATGGATGATTCCCAGCGGGAAATCGTCGCGTTTCTGAGTGACCCGTCTTCCTATCCGCCCGGCTCCGGGCCGGTCGACATCATCGAGACGCATGCCTCGATCGTGTTTCTCGCCGGTGCGCGTGCCTACAAGCTGAAGCGCGCCGTAAAATACCCGTATCTCGATTTTTCGACCGCCGCGCGCCGGCGCATCGCCTGCACGGCCGAGCTGAGGCTCAACCGCCGCACCGCGCCGCAGCTCTATCTCGAAGTAAGAGCGATCAGCCGCCGGGCGGACGGCAGCGTCGTTTGGGGCCGCCCGGGAGGTGATCGCAAGGGTGATCCCAAGGCCCATCCGGGCGGTCAGCTCGATTTCGTCGTGGTGATGCGGCGGTTCGATCAGTCTGACCTGTTGGAGAATGTGGCGAGCGGCGTCGGGCTGTCGCCGCCGCTCTGCTATGGGTTGAGCGCCCATATCGCCGGGTTTCACGAGAAGGCCGAGCAACGCCAGGATCGGGGCGGCATGGCGGCGATGGCCGAGGTGATCGAGACCAATCTGCGTGTTCTGCGCGATTGCCGTTCGGCGGGCTTCGCTGCGGCGCAGCTCGATCGTCTCGAGGATGGCCTGCGCGGCGAACTGGCGGCCCGTGGCAGGCTGCTCGATGAGCGCCGGCAGACGGGCAGGGTGCGCCGCTGTCATGGCGACCTGCATCTGCGCAATATCTGTCTCGTCGATGGGAGGCCGGTGCTGTTCGATTGCATCGAATTTTCCGAAGAGCTGGCCAGCATCGACGTGCTCTATGACCTCGCCTTTCTGTTGATGGACCTTGGCCATCGCGGGCATCGTGGTCTCGCCAATCTGATCCTCAACCGCTATCTCGATCTGACCGGGGAAGATGATGGCCTCGCCGCGATGCCGTTGTTTTTATCGTTGCGGGCGGTGATCCGCGCGCATGTGACAGCGACCATGGCCGAGCACGGCTGGGGCTCGGGCGATCCCGCGGGCGCCTTCGCCGAGGCACGGCGTTACGTCGATGAAGCCGAGGCGGCGCTCTTCCCGCAACCGGCGCGGCTGGTCGCTGTCGGCGGCCTCAGCGGCAGCGGCAAATCGGCGCTCGCGGCCGGGCTGGCGCCCGGACTTGGCCGGGGTCCCGGGGCGCGCGTGCTGCGCAGCGACGTGCTACGCAAGCTGCGCTTCGGCGCCGAGCCTGAGAGCCCGCTGCCGCCCAAAGCCTATACCGCCGAGGTCACCAGCCAGGTCTATCGCGATCTCTGCACCCGGGCGGCGGCGGCATTGCGCGCCGGCTATTCCGCCGTGATCGACGCCGTCGCGCTGCGCGAGGAGGAGCGCCATTCGTTTGCCGCCGTTGCAGCGGCGGCGGGGGTCCCGTTCACCGGACTATGGCTCGACGCGCCGGCCGAGACGATGCAGCTGCGCATCGTCGGGCGCCGGGGCGATGCATCCGACGCCTCCCCGGACATTCTCGACCGCCAGCTCACGCACGATCCGGGCGCGCTCGAGTGGATCCGCATCGACGCCGGCAGCAACCCGGATGCGACGCTCGCCGCCGCCCGCCGTGCGATGCTGCACTGAGCATCCAAATCAAAATCGGCCGATGTGATCGGTAGGGCGGAAAAGCGCAGCGCATTCCGCCAATTCCGCACGATGACCGTGAAGCCGGCGGAATACGCTTCGCTATTCCACCCTACGTATTTCGTTGTATATGAATTATATACAGCATTATACTAATGTCATAGGTGAAGTTAAACAAGGGACGCCCGCGCTCCGGGCAATCCCCCTTATTGCCGCTCGTATTTGACGACGCGGCGGGCGCGCGGCGTCCATTCGCCGGGCTGCACGACATAGAGATCGTGACGTGAATCGACCCAGATGCCGTGGCACGAGCGGTGGATCGGGCCGCCCCAGGTCGCCAGCCGCTCGCCGTCGAGCGTCAGGATGCTGATCATCCCGGCATTGTGCTCGGGGACATAGACGGTGTCGTCGTCGTCGACATAGAAGAACGCCACCCCGACCAGCTTGGTCGGCCACACCGTTAACAATTTGCCGTTCTGGTCGAAGACCTGGACCCGGTCGTTTTCCCGGTCGGCGACCAGCACCCGGCCGCGGCTGTCGATCCAGACGCCGTGCGGCAGGTTGAACTGGCCGGGCGCGGTGCCGGGCTCGCCCCAGGAAAACTGGTATTTGGCGTCCGGCGAGAATTTGTGGACCCGGGCATTGCCGTAGCCGTCGGTGATGAACATCGAGCCGTCCGGCGCGAAGGCGATGTCGGTCGGCAGATTGAACGGCCCGCCGCCGTGCGTCACCTGGCGGAACGCCTGCGAACTCCATTCCTCTTCCGGCACGCCGGTGTCGGAGCGCTTGCCCTTCTCTCCGATGGTCTGCAGCAGCTTGCCGTCGGTGGTGAATTTGTAAAACTGGTTGTGGTGCTCGTCGCACAGCCAGACGACATCCTGGCCATTCTCTTGGACGATGCGGATCGCGTGCGGAAACTTGAACAGACCGGCGCCCCATGACGACAGGAACTTGCCGTCGCGGTCGAAGATCACGACCGGATGCGCGTCATTGCGATTGAAGCAATAGACCCGGTCCTGCGAGTCAACCGAGACCGCGCAGGCCTTGACCTCGAGCCACTCGGGCGGCTGCTGCCACTCCTCGTTGACGCGATAGGTGTATTTGCCGCTGCCGACGATCGGTTCCATGTCTTCCTCCCCATCTCATTGGACGTCACCCCCGCGAAGGCGGGGGTCCAGGGGAAGCGGCACTGCGGTTGCCCCTGGATTCCCGCTTGCGCGGGAATGACGGATTAATACTTACCTACGCCGCGTCGAGCTTGAAGTACTTGACCGCGTTGCCGGCCCACATCTTGGCCTTTTCCGCGGCCGGGACGTTCTCGTAGATCTCGTTGATCAAAGGGCGTGAATTTGGCCACTCGTTCTCGATATGCGGGAAGTCGGTGGCGAACATGATGTGGTCGACCCCGACATGGTGGCGCATCTCGACGGCGACCCGCTCGTACTGCACGGTGAAATAGATGTTCTCGCGCACATAGGTCGCCGGCAGTTCCTTCAGCGGCTTGAAGCCGAGCATTTCTTCGGCCCAGCCGATATGCCGCTTGTACCAGAGGTCCATGTGCTCGAGCCAGAATGGGACCCAGCCGAGCCGCGTCTCGGCGAAGAACACCTTCAGCTTGGGAAAGCGCTCGAACACACCGGACAACACCAACTGCGCCATGCCGACCGATGGCGGCAGGCCGAAATTGACCAGCCATTCGAGGAAGGGGCGGCGCAGACGCGCCATCACCTCCGGGTCTTCCTTCGGGTATCTCATCGTCGGCTGATTGGCGCGCGCGCCGGTGCGGTAGAGCTGAACGTGCACGGTGATCGGCATGTCGAGGTCGAGCGCGGCGGCCCAGAACTTGTCGTCCTCGGGAGTGGGATAGCCCTTGCCGCTCGGCAGGGCGCCGAGCAGCACGCCCTTCAACCCGAGCTTCTTGCAGTGCTTCATCTCGGCGATCGCGTCATCGACATTGGTGATCGGGATGACGCCCATGCCGATGAGGCGATCGGGCGCGACCGCGCAATATTCTTCGCCGAGCCAATCGTTGTAGCCGCGGATGACGGCCTTGTAGACCTCGTCGTGTGCGATGTTGCGCCAGAAGACCGGCCCGGCGACCATCGCGGCGAACAACACCTCGGCATCCATGCCGTCCTGGTCCTGCTCGCGCACGCGCTGCTCGGGCCCGCCGGTCCCGGCCGCGTCGGCGACCTTGAGACCGAAGGGCTGCCAGGTCCCCTCCGAGCGCCCGGCGCGCAGATCGAGGAAATTGGCTTCCAGGAGCGGCTGGCCCTCGATCATCAACGCGTCGCCCCCATCGGGCAGATGCACGGTATGCGGCGCGCGGTCGCGATGCTTCTCCGGGACCCGATGGATCCAGCGTTCGGGCGGCACCTCGAGATGCCCATCCGCCGACATCAGCCTGTATTGCCTAGGCATCCCGCCCTCCGTGGAATTGCGCACGATCAGTTTAGCAAGCGGCGATCCAGCCGGACACCCCCTAGCATGCAGGGTGGCTCAGCGAACACGGCGTCCGGCGATCAATTTTTTGGCCAACTCCTGGGCGGCAATGGACAGCGGCATTTCGGGTCGCTTGAGGCAATCGTCGTAAAGCCGGCTGGTCAGTCGCGCCACATCCTCGCCATGCAAAAAGTCGGTCCGGGTTCCCTGGGCGAAACCGGACAGGTAGCCGACGACCCATCCCGCTAGCGCGGTCAACGCCGTTTTGTCGGGAGCAACCATCGCCATGGTATAGGCGCGGCAGGTATCGGCGGTAGGCGTCAAGATCCGGATGCTTTGCTGGGCGAGGGCTGGCGTGCTCGCGGCGGCGACCAGGCAGACGATCGCAACGCCTTTATGCCGCATATTGCACGAGCGCCCCCGGTGCCGGGCAATAGTCGAGGCACTCGCCGCAGCCGGTGCATTTTTCCGGCTGGACCTCGTAGAGATGGCGCGGTTCGAGGAGTTTTGGCCGGATCGCCGATTCCGGGCAGACCTCGCGGCACAGACCGCACGAATTGCAGATCGCGTAGTTGATGCTGACCTTCATCGCCGCCACCCCGTCATTGCGAGCAGAGCGAAGCAATCTCGTGCCGACCTCGCTCGCGTCGTCGAGATTGCTTCGTCGCCGTGCTCCTCGCAATGACGATCCGCTTCACCGGATCCCGCCGATCTGGTGCATCAGATAGCCGAGCGCATCCTCGACATGATGCTGCGCCTCGGGGGTCGTGCAGTACATGTCGAGCTGGAACTTGCCCTCCATGAAATGCATCAGCTCCTCGTCGCGTTGGCTCAGATGCTCGTGCCGCACCAGCGGGTCGTCGACCATCTTCAGATAGGCCATGATGCCGAGGCAGGCATTGGCTTCGGTGTAATAGTTCTGCGCGGCGCGGGCCAACGGATGGATGTGCGGAAACATCATCGACAGCCCGAAATAGGCCGGCAATGGTTGAACATTGGCCTGGGCGATATCCATCAGCTCGCGCTCGTTTTTCACCCAGCCCTTGCCGATGAGGACGTCGGCGTGGAGCTTCGAATGCTTGCACTCGTCCCAGATCTGGCGGGCGCGCATGCGCTGCAGGTCGATGTAATTTTCCTGCTCGCCGATGTCGACCGATAAGAGCTGCGCCGACATCTGCTTGATCGACATCTGCACGCCTTCGGCGGCGTAGCCGCGCAGCGCGTGATCGCGTTTCCACTCCTCATCGTTGCTGGCCAGCTCCTCCTCGATGTCGCGCAGATTGCGCTCCAAGAGGATCCCCCACCCCTTGAGGCATTGCTCCCGGGTCAGCTTCAGCCGGAACTCGGCGCCCGGCGCCCCCGGCATCGTCGGCCACACCCATTTGTCGCAAAATTCTTCGAGGATCTCGTGCATCGGGGCCTCCTTGGCAACCCTTACATCTTACCATCGAGATTGCTTCGCTTCGCTCGCAATGACAGCAAAGGAGTTGTCATTGCGAGGAGCGGAGCAACGAAGCAATCTCGTAGTAATCACTGTCCCTGTTGCCACACTTCCGGCGGCGGCGGGACCAGCGAGCGGCCGGTCGCGGCCTCGACGATCGAGCCCTCCGCGGGGCAGTACATCAAACAGGCGGTGCAGCCGGGATAGGTGCAGGCGTCGATGTCGATCTCGATGCGGTGCAGCGGCTCCAGCGCGACATAGACCGCGTTGATGTCGATCTCGCGACAGACGATGTAGCACATCCGGCATTCGGTGCAGCGCTCGTGATCGATCTTCAGCGACATGGCGCTCTCCTCAATCGGTCACCCGCACCCGCGCCATAGGCGGCGGCGGCGTCTGGCGCTGCAGCGCAAAGTCGGCGACCTCGTGCAGGAAGCGGCGATAATCCTGGCGGGCGATCTGGCAGGCCCAGCGGCACAGCTCCATCTCGACCGGCTTTGCGACGAATTCCTCGACGACCCGCCGCCCCATATTGATGTGGCTGCGGTTCTCGACGGTTTGGCTTGCGAGGGTTTGCTTCATGTCGGGGTCGGCGATCGCCTCGGCCAATGCCTCCATCCAGGCCAATTCGATGATCTTGGGGCCGAGATTGAGCGCGGCGATGCGGATCGGATGGGGATAGGTCGCCAGGTTGCGCAGCGAGAACACGTAATAGGCGGTCGCGGAATCGACCGCGAATTTGCCGTAGGGATGGCGGAACGCCTCCTTCTGCGTCTGGACGCAGCCCTGCCGGAGGAGCGCGTCCATGTAGAGCATTTCGTGCGTCGATTCGTCGACGATCTGCCGCGCGAACAGGTATTTGATCGAGGGCGGAAAGTCGTTCATCTCGAGGCCCTGCCCCCAGCCGCCGTAGATGTAATAAAACATCCGCTCCAGGGTCCACAGCCGGCCAAAGAGCCGGTTGGCCGTATCGGTGTCGATGCCGCGCTCGCGCACCGCGGCGATGACGTCCTCCATCGGCGTCGCCCGGCTCTCCGCCTCGCTGCTGTCGATCAGCTCCTGCGCGAGGGCTTTTCCTGGTAGATCGGCCATTTCCGGCCCTTTCCCGCTTGCGACCCGCGAGCCAGACCGAGGATCGCTCCGGTCGACGCTTCGAAACAAGCGAAAATCCACGAGTGAGGCGGAGCGCGCGCCAATTTGGTTGCAGGAAGACGGGAGGCGGCCGATCATCGGCAGTTCGCACCCGATGTCTCGATCGGGCAAAACAGAGGAGCCGCGCCATGGATCTGCGCTTCACGGCGGATGAACTGGCCTTCCGCGACGAGGTGCGCGCCTTTATCGCGGACAATCTGCCTGAGGATATTCGCGAGCGAATGCGGCTCGGTCATCCAGCGGAAAAGGCCGACACGATCCGCTGGCAGCGCATCCTCAATGCGCGCGGCTGGGCCGCCTATAGCTGGCCCAAGGAATATGGCGGGCCGGGCTGGACGCCGGTGCAGCGCATGATGTTTCTCGAGGAAAACCAGCTCGCGCCGGCGCCGGATATGCAGGTGTTCAACGTGACGATGATCGGCCCGGTGCTGATCCAGTTCGGCACGGATGAACAGAAGCGCCGCTTTCTGCCGCGCGCTGCAGATGTCGATGATTGGTGGTGCCAGGGATTTTCCGAGCCCGGCGCCGGATCGGATCTCGCCGCGCTGAAGACCGCCGCCAAGCGCCAGGGCGACGAATACATCGTCAACGGCCAGAAGATCTGGACTTCGACCGCGCACATGGCCGATTGGTGCTTCTGCCTGGTGCGTACCGACCCGCACGCGGCAAAACGCCAGGAGGGGATTTCGTTCCTGCTAATCGACATGAAGACGCCGGGCATCACCGTGCGCCCGATCATCTCGATCGACGGGACGCATCATCTGAACGAGGTGTTTTTCGACGATGTGAAGGTCCCGGTCGCGATGCGCGTCGGCGAAGAAAACAAGGGCTGGGACTACGCCAAATTCCTCCTCGGCAACGAGCGCACCGGCATCGCCCGGCTCGGCAAGTCGAAGGAGCGGGTCAGGTTCGCCAAGGAGGCCGCGCGCGACATGCGTGCGGGCGGCCGGCCCCTGATCGAGGACCACGAGTTCCGCCGGCGCATCGCCGCGCTGGAGACCGAGCTCAAATCGCTGGAGATCACCCAGCTGCGCGTCCTCTCCGCCTCGAAGGCCGCGGGTCAGCAGGATCCGCTATCCGCGGTTCTCAAGCTCAAGGGAACCGAGCTGCTGCAGGCGACCAGCGAATTGGTGATGGATACCGGGGGGCCCTTGTCGATGCCGGACTGGGCGCAGGAATTGGCCGCGCTCAGCAACGAGCCGGAGTTGGGTCCGCTCTGGGCCACCGAGGCGACGCGCAGCTACCTGATGCTGCGCGCTGCCTCGATCTATGGCGGCACCAACGAGATCATGAAGAACATCGTCAGCAAAGCCGTGCTGGGCCTGTAAATAATCAACGTCACCCCCGCGAAAGCGGGGGTCCAGGGCCACCGCCATGCCACTTGCCCTGGATTCCCGCTTTCGCGGGAATGACGATTCGGGGGAAATAGCGCCTTATGGATTTCGACTTTACCGAAGAACAGCGCCTGCTGCGCGACAGCGTCGACCGGCTCTTGGCCGACCGCTACACCTTCGACAAGCGCCGCGCCTATCTTGCCGAGCCCGAGGGCTGGAGCCGCGCGATGTGGGCGCAGTATGCCGAGCTGGGGCTCCTCGGCCTGCCGTTCTCCGAGGGCCACGGCGGGTTTGGCGGCGGCGGCATCGAATTGATGCTGGTCATGGAGGCGTTTGGCCGGGCGCTCGTGCTGGAGCCCTATCTGGCGACGGTCGTGTTGGCCGGCACCGCGCTACGCCTGGCCGGCAGCGAGGCGCAGCAATCCGCGCTGGTGCCGCGCGTCGCGGAAGGCGAACTGGTGCTTGCCTTTGCGCATAGCGAGCGCCAGGCGCGCTACGATCTCTCCGATGTGTTGACTACGGCGCGCCCGAAAGCCGGCGGCTGGGTGCTTGATGGCGCGAAGAGCGTCGTCGCGCACGGCGACAGCGCCGGGATGCTGATCGTCAGCGCCCGCACCGCCGGCGAGCGCGACGACACCGCCGGAATCACGCTGTTTCTGGTCGATGCCGCGGCGAATGGGGTGGCGCGCCGCTCCTATACGATGCGCGACGGGACGCGCGCCGCCGAGATCTCGTTCGCCGGCGTGGAGCTCGGCTCGGACGCGGTGCTCGGCGAGGTCGGCGGGGGCTTCCCCGTCATCGAGCGCGTCGTCGAGGCCGGTATCGCCGCGACCGCCGCCGAGGCCGTCGGCACGATGGAGACGATGCAGGCGCTGACGCTGGAATACCTGAAGACGCGCCAGCAATTCGGCCGGCCGATCGGCCAGAACCAGGCGTTGCAGCACCGTGCGACCGAAATGTTCGTGTCATTGGAGCAGGCGCGCAGCATGGCGATGCTCGCCGCGATGATGGTCGACGAGCCGAACGCCGCCGAGCGCGCCCACAACATCGCGATGGCCAAGGTCGGGGTTGGCCAGGCGGCGCGCTTTGTCTCGCAGAACGCGGTGCAGCTGCATGGCGGCATCGGCATGACCGAGGAATACGCGGTCGGCCACTATTTCCGCCGGTGCATGGTCATCGAGCACAGCTTTGGCGACACCGCCCACCATTTGTCGCGGCTGGCCGACGCGGTGGGGTGAGCGCGGCGGCATCATCGGGCGGGCCGAGCGAAGGGGAAGCCGATGGGAGCGCTTGGGCTCGTTTGGCGCTTTCTCGTACATATATTCTTTGGAACGCTGTTGTTTGTGGGAGTCGGGGTCCGGTTGTCGGTCTTGATTTTCTAATGCGGCTCCTGGCAGACCGAGACATCCCGTATTTCATGCTAACGTAGCGCACTGGAATACTTGGTGTTCTGCGTTGATGCGATCCTCTATGCCCTTTTTGTGATCGTAAAAGGGTGGCGGCTTGGTCGAGAAATCTGGGAGAGACGAAATGCATAAAGAAAAAATCAGAGTGATCGAGGCATTTCGCAGTGATTTCAATGAGTCCGTTCGATTGTATTTTCAGCCGGTCTGGGCGGTTGCGGCCGCCGTGTTATCGTCCCTTAATAAACGAAACGCACCGTCGAGGTCAGCGGATGCCTCTCCGCAGGCGAAGCGGATAGATCGACAGGGCGCACCAGACATCGCTGAACAGCGATGAGGTAGGGTGAGGCTCACTGATAGGGAGATCACGATGAGTGTAGAGCTCAATCACACGATCATTCCGGCGACGGACAAGTGGCAATCCGCCAAGTTTCTCGCCGACATCTTGAACCTCGAAGCGGGACCCGAATGGGGCCACTTCGTGCCGATCCGCACCGCCAATGGCGTCACCCTCGATTTTGCCGATCGCGCGGAGTTCCGACCGCAGCATTACGCCTTCCTGATCAGCGAGGCGGAATTCGATGCGGCGTTCGCCCGCATCCGCGGCGCTGGGGTCAAGTACTACGCCACACCCCGCCGCGAGCGCCCCGGCGAGATCAACCATCGCTATGGCGGCCGCGGGGTCTATTTCGACGACCCGAACGGCCATTTGATGGAGCTGATCACCCAGCCCTACGGCGACAAACCCGAGCAGGGATGATCCCCGTCTAGCCAGGGCCGTCAAGGCGCGCGGCGTCGCGCTTCCGCGCGCGCCGACGAGGTGAAGCGGCGCCGCGCCCGCTCCCGAATTTGATGACGCCCCCAATTAGCGCAATGTCCGATTAGATTGAATCGTGGGTGGGTTCCATTTTTCTCCCTCTCCCCCCGTGAGCGGGGGGAGAGGGCAGGGTGAGGGGGGTGCCTGCCGCGGAATTCGGCTCGATGTGACTGAGTGACACCGGCTCCGTTTCTTCATGGTGGGACGGCCCCCTCACCCTTCCCTCTCCCCCGGCCGGCGGGGGAGAGGGCAAAAAAGAGGCGTCATCGGGGGTGATCGTCCCTGACCGGATTGTGCTCTAGCCATTGGCGATTCGCATGGTTCTCGTATTGACAATCACATAAAATTGTGATATAGGTATCATCAAGATGTAAGCTAAATTTCCGAATTTACAGTCAAGGAGCAGAAAATTGGCTGATATTATCGCACCAAAAAAGCAATATCAGCGGGTCCGCGGCCGGCCCTTCAGGAAGGGTCAGTCGGGCAACCCCGCTGGACGCCCGCCGGGGGCGCGCAACCGCGGCGCGCAATTCGCCGAAACGCTACTCGGCGAGCAGGCAGAGGCGCTGACCCGCAAGGCCGTCGAACTGGCCCTCGGCGGCGATCCGGGCGCGTTGCGGCTGTGCCTCGAACGTATCGTCGCGCCGCGCCGCGAGCGCACGGTGCGTCTGCCGCTTCCGGTCATGCGTGACGCCGCGGGCCTGGCCGAGGCGATGGCGGTGGTGTCGGCATCGGTAGCCTCTGGCGGCATCACGCCGGCCGAGGCGAGCGAGTTGGGAAAGCTCGTCGACACCTTCCGCAAGGCCATCGAGACGGCCGATTTCGAGAGGCGCCTGCGGCAGGTGGAGGCCGCAAACGCCGCACCCTCTGGCCGCTCGAATTATTACTGATCGGCGATGTCTCGGTGTGGCGCGGGTTGGGTTGTCGCTGATCGGCCGCTGTAAAAACACCGGGAACAGCGGGAATCGGCGCCGCCGGTCGGCAAGGCGTGATTCGGCCCGAAAGCCCCGTCGGTCGGGACGAGATGGTGCTCGAATGTCGGGAACGCGTGAGGATCTGGAGGTGCCGGTATCGGAAGCCTTTTCATCCGGACGATTTTGCGATGTTCTCTCGTCCGCCGATCGGGCGGCGGACCCACCGACATGATAGCCGAAGGGGTATGCCGGTATTGACGACGCAAAACCGGCGCTATTGGAGCGCAGGCGCTATCCGCCTGGCGGCCGCATTGCTGTGGCTGAGCGGCGGAGCGGCGGTCGGTCAGCCGACCCCGGCCGGCACCGAACAGGATGAGCAGGCCATCGCGCTATTCAAGGAGCTGCTCAAAGACCCAACCAATGTCGACCTAAATTTCCGGTACGCGGAAGCCGCCGTCAAACAGGGCAATTACGAGGGGGCAATCTCGGCGCTCGAGCGCTTGCTGCTCTACAATCCGAATTTTCCGGGAGCGAAACTGCAGCTTGCCGAGCTTTATGCGCGGCTCGGCTCCTATAATGCGGCGCGCGCTTATCTCGGTCAGGTCGAAAGCGCCCAAGACGTCACCCCGGCGACACGCGCGCGCGTGCAGGCGCTTCGTGGCGAGATGGAGCGCGCGACCTCACCGTCCAAATTCGCCGTCAACGTGCTCGCGGGCCTGCGTCACCAGAGCAATATCAGCGCCGAGCCGGCCGGCGCCGACATCGTCGCGGGCGGCATCCCGCTGACGCTGAGTTCCGTCATTCTCCATAAGCCCGGCTGGGACGCCTTTCTGGGCGGGAATGTGGCGCACACTTACGATCTCGGCGGCGCCACGCTCGAGACCAACGCGCTCGTTTACTATTCCAAGCAATTTCAGTTCAGCTCGATCGATTCGGCGGCGCTGGAGGTCAATTCGGGCCCGCGCTTCGATATCGGCGGCAGCGGCGCCAGCAAGATCGTTTCGCTGCGCCCCTACGCGCTGGCTAGCGAAGTCCTTTTGGGCAACAGCCAATTTGTCTGGGGCGTCGGCGCCGGGCTCGCGGTGGATCGCCGGATCACCGAGCGGATCAGCGCTGCCGGGTTTTACGAATTCCGCTCCGAGCGTTTCGCGAACGTCGCGGCGGTGTCGAGCGCCACCGACATGAGCGCCGGTGTCCACAGCCTCGGCGCCAACCTTGCCTATCAGATCCTCGAAAACGGCAATCTTGGCCTTCAGGTCAGTTATGCGGCGACCCATGCCCAACGGTCCTTTGCCTCGAACGACGCGTTCGTGATCCAGGCCAACTACGCGCATAGCTTCCAGTTGCCTTCCGGATTCGGGGTGGGGCCGCTGATCATCTCGCCGGTCCTGTTCCGCATTTACAGCTGGAGCGCCGCGGCCAACCCGGACGTAGACCCGACGGTGATCCCCGTCACGCAGGAGTGGCGTTTCGGGGTGACCGGCGAACTTGGGCTCACCAATAATCTTGCGGCGACCGCGCATGTGATCCGGGAAGTCATCGGCTCGAACCTCGCGGCCGACCGGTCGAACGATACGCAGGTGATCATTGGGCTGCGCCTGTCTTATTGACCCGGCGCGGCGGCTCCTGGCCGTGACCCTTTGGGCCGCGATGGGCATCGGCGCGGCGAATGTTGTCGGGACCGCGGCCGATCGGTCGAGCAGAGAACTTCTCGTCGGCCATGACGCGATGCGGAATGAACGCATCGACACGAGGGACCAAGGCCAGGTTCAACTCCTCTTTGCCGATCAGTCGTCGCTCTCGATCGCGCCCGGCTCCGATGTTGTGATCAATGAGTTCCTCTACGACCCGCAAACGCAAACCGGCGATCTGACGGCGACAGTGACGACCGGCCTGCTCCGTTATGTCGGCGGCGAGATCAGCCGGAAGAAGGACGTCGCGTTTTACACGCCGGGTGCGGTGGTCTCGGTTCGCGGCGGAATCATCTTGATCAAGGCCGAGCGCGACGCGCGTCTCGACCGGGGCGGCGGCGGCAAGACCGAGGCGCTTTTCCTGTCCGGTGAACGCATGTGTGTAACCGCAAACGGGCAAAGCCGGTGCACAAACACGTTCGCCACTGCCATCACCAGTGAAAGAGGCGAGGCGCCGTCGGCGCCGGTACCGGTCACGACGGAGACGATCCAGGCTCTGTTCGGCAACCTAGAGGCGCCCGGTGGGGCGCGCTAACCCCGGTCCTCGCCCAGTCGGCGAGCCGACCCGCGCCCGCCGACCATGCCTGGCCTATCAAAGGTTTGAATAAACTCCGATAGTTGACATGCGAGGGCACCGATATCATTAAGGTGCCTACCCTGTGTCAATCGACACTGGGTCGAGCCCGCATCGGGGCGGCTTGGCTGCGTGAGGCGGAGTCGGCGGGTTCGGAAATTTCGGCGCGCCACTCGCCACGGCGCGTTTCTGGAGGGGGTTTGGCCAGGACATCCTATCGCCTACTGCTCGCGACCGTGGGAGCCGCCAGCCTCGCCTTGCCGGATCTCGCTGCAGCGCAGCCCATCGGCAATGCCGCGGCGGGTGGCAGCGAATCGAGAGATAGCGGCGGCGAATCGCGGACCGAGGCGATCTTCCTCTTTGGCGACCGCATGTGCGTCAGGACGGGGAGCGAGACGCAGTGCACAACCAATTTCAACACCGCCATTTTTGGCCAGCGGGGTCAGCCGCCATCGGTACCGGCCCCGGTCACCACCGAGACGATCCAGGGTCTAATCGGCGGGCTTCAGGGTACCAACCCGGGGGCGCTGACCAATCCAGTCGGCTCGCCAGGGGTGCTGTCAACAGATGGTGGCGCCAGCATTACCCAGCTGCTGCCACCTCCACCGCCGCCGCCACCGCACTTCTCGCCACCGCCGCCACCACCCGCACCGCCGCCACCGCCACCGCCACCGCCGGTATTGCCACCACCGCCGCCACCGCCACCGCCGGTATTGCCACCGCCTCCGCCGCCACCGCCTCCGCCACCGCCGCCTCCGCCACCGCCGCCTCCGCCACCGCCACCACCGCCTCCGCCTCCGCCACCACCACCGCCGCCACCACCACTGCTGCCGCCGCCACCTTCACTGCCGCCGCCGCCACCCCCATCACCGCCGCCGTCATTGCCGCCACCACCACCGCCGCCACCGCTACCGGGACACAGCAGGGGCGTCAGCGGCGCGGACAGCGCGGCTGTTTCCAGCAGTGTCGCCGGCAGCGGGATTGGGCATCGGCAGGGGCAAACGAATTGGAGTGGCGCGGCGTTGCTTTTGCCCGCTCCATCGAACGGCACGCCCGCTACCAGCCGGCGTGCCGATCACGGCTTCGACCGTTACGCGATTTCCGGCACGGTCGGTGGCCGATCGCAGTGGCACGAAGGAGCGGCGGGAACCCGCAGTTACCGACAAACGAACGGCCAGGACGTCGCGCCCGGCACCAACGGTGCACATTCTCCCGGCTCCCTCAACAGGATCACCGCCAGTGTCGACGGTAGTGCCGCAGGCGGATCGACGTTGCATCAGCAGGGGCAAGCAGTACCGCCATCGAACGGCGCGGTCACAGCCGGCGGGAATACGAACCACGGCTACGACCGTTACGTGATTTCGGGCACACTCGGCGGCGGTTGGCAGTGGCAACGGCAGGCCAATGGAATACCGGGAAGGCCGAGTGAGCCACGAACCAGCTTGCAAGCCGCTGGCGCGGGCGCCAATGGCTCACATTTCGCCGGGTCCCTCAAGCGGTTCACATCGGGTGTGTACACCTGGTGGAAATCGCGAAATGCGTTAGGGCGCGGGTATCGGGACCACGGAGCGCGGGGTGCTCAAGGCGGGAATCATCCGGCGAACGATGGCGGCCGCCGCGGCAAGTAAGCGGCGGGATTCGATCTGTTAACCTTAAAATGGCGGATTAGCTTAAAAAACCGCCTTGTTCGGCGGATCTTGTCATGCTTTGTTACACGCCGTATCGAGCTGGATATATCCGCTCGCGCGTCAACGCGATGGTTTCTGGTTTTGAACAAAGTCAGGGTTGTGGTTTCTGCCGGTATCGCTCGCCGTTCGGCCGACTTCGCGGGGCCCCGTCGCCGCGTGCTAAAGAGGCTGGTCCGAATATTTAAGCGGTTCGATCTGCGGCGCGCCTTCCGCGATGCCACGGCGCCGCTGGCAGTGACGGCGAGGAGGCGACGGGCGCGCTGTCGGGGATCGGCGTGACCGGCGACAACCTCCAAACCGTCACCAATGGGACGTCGCCGACCGATGTCGGGCGGGAGGAGGACGAGAACGTCCTCGGGACATCAGCGGCGGCCACATATATTGACGATCACGGACAGGCCGACAGCGCTGGAGTGACGCCCAGCGAGCCGCCGCTGGCGATCGCGGCGGACGTACCCGTGAGCGAGCTTGCCGCCTGGGCGGCGGCAGGCACCAATGCACCTCGTGACAGCGACGAGACGCTGGATGCCGTGACGATTAGCGGCGTGCCGTCGGGCTGGTCGTTGGGCGGCGACGGGGCGACAAGCGTCGCGGGTGGTACCTGGGCGGCGGATTCGGGTGGGTTTGGAGGCCTGGTGCTGGTGGCGCCGTCCCCTGACGAGCCGGAGAGCTTCACGCTATCGGTGACGGTGGGCGAGACCGAAGCCGGCCCGGCCGACATGGCGACGGCGACGACAAGCTTTGCGGTGATGGTCGACGCGGCGCCCGAGACGGCGAGCTTCACGCTGACAAGCAGCGGTGACGGCAGCCTGGGGGGGGCGATCGCGCCATCGGGGAGCGGCGCGACCCTCGACAGCCCCGACACCTCCGCATTGGCGTCGCTACCGGTGGCGGTGACTGGCCCGGATGAGCCCGTGAGCGACCCGGTCGCCGGCCCCCCGATCATCGGGCCGCGCGGTGCCCGGTCGGCTGCGTCGCCGGCGACCAGTATCGCCTCGCGAGTCGAATTGCAGTGGCAGGGCTATTACGCGGGCAGTTGGTCGAACATCTCGATCGAGTCCGGCCCCTATACCTCTGGCGACGCCTCGCCGACCTATCTCGTGCGCCAGGAGGGCGACAATGTCCTGGGGATACGGATAGAGGTCACGTTCATCGATACCACCGGGCACACCGTGGGGACGCTGGACGCCCCCTGGAACGGCCCGGTGGTCGACGAATCCGCGAGATTATCGTTCGCCGGGACCGACATCGGCTCGCTGGCCGTGATGGCGCCAGGCAACGGCGGCGGCAGCTCGACCCTGGGCGACACCCTGACCCTGACGGTCGATTGGAGCGCGGGATCGAGTGCGGCGAGTGCGTCCGCGGCGGCTCCGGTGACCACCATCGATCCGACGGTCGCGATCAGCGGGTCGCCGATCGAGGCTGTGACCTTGACCGCGTCGGCGGTCGTCACCGGCGGATTTACCGGAACGACCGAGTTTCACTGGCAGCGCTTTTACGCGGGCAGTTGGTGGAACATCCCGATCGAGCTGAGCCCCTACACTGCGGGCGAAACCTTCACCTTTGAGACCGCGCCGACCTATGTCGTGCGCGAGGAGGATGAAAATGTCTCGGCGATCCGGGTAGAGGTCGATCTCGTCGACCGTACCGGGGTTACCGTAGCGACGGACGACAGCCCTTCGATCGGCCCGGTGCTCGACCAATCCCCGACCTTGTCGCTGTCGCCGATCACCGGTTCTGCGGCGCAGGGCGCGACGCTGACCGCATCCGGGCAAGCGGTTACCGATGAGGGCACGTTTGCGCCGGTCCTTCACTGGCAGCGGTTTTACTCGGGCGGCTGGTGGGATATCCCAATCGAGCTCAGCCCCTATAGTTCCGGCGAAGTCTTCACTTTCGTCACCACCCCGACCTATGTCGTGCGGGCGGAGGACGCGAATGTCCTGGCGATCCGGGTCGAGGCCACCTACGTCGACGACACCGGCCAGACCTTCACGGCCTTCAGCTCTAGCGGGACGAGCGGGGGCGCGGTGACGATCATCGAGCCGCCGCAGCTGACGGCGGCGGATTTGACGCTGGGCGAGGATGCCGCCTCGGTGGTGCCGAAGATCACCCTTGCGGCCTTTGACACCGATTATACGCTGGGTGGCGTGACGATCAGCGGGGTGCCGTCGGGCTGGTCGTTGAGCGGCGACGGCGCGGCGAGCGTCGCGGGCGGGATCTGGACGGTCGGGTCGGGCGGCTTGGGCGACCTCACGCTGGTCGCGCCCGCCGCCGAGGAGGCGGAGACCTTCACGCTGTCGGTGACGGCAAGCGAGGCGGCGCTCGGCCCGACCGGCCCGCTGACCGCGACGGCGACCGTAAGCTTCGCGGTGACGGTGACCGACGTTGCCGAGGCGCCGGTGTTTGGCGCGACTAGCGTGTGGCACGGCAGCGAAGAGGCGGGGATCACGCTGAGCGGCCTCTCCGCCACGGGGGATTCCGACGACACGTTGAGCGCGACGCTCTCCGGGATCCCGTCGGGCTGGACGGTGCGGGACGGGGCGACGGTGCTCGGCAACGGCCAGGGGTTTGCCGCGTCCGATCTCGGGCTGCTGGTGGTAACCGCGCC
>WNFC01001275.1_pt1 | contig 26132 bp, 22 predicted proteins | sample 5400541 | NCBI WGS metagenome assembly WNFC01 (sample SAMN13153342, study PRJNA577476) | soil metagenome | isolation source: 120 cm saprolite under Douglas fir tree site 2 hole 2 replicate 1 | place: USA:California | collected 2015-04-18 | reverse complement strand
TGGGTGCCAGGAGGGACTGCAGCGGGTTGGGCCCCGGCGTGGGGTTGGTCTGGACCGGTGTGGCGTTAGTATCCGCGGCAGCAGGGCCGGCAGCGGCCACCGCGCCAACGACAAGCAGGAACAGCGTTGTCGCGGCGACCCCCCGCCGCGTCCAGGCGTTCGACGCTTTCGGCATCAAGCTCCCGACGGCAATCCGATTCGGACGGCGCCCCTGGCCGGGGGCACCGTATTGGAACACGTCGGGCGGCCCAACAACAAGCTTTGCGCTTGTCACTCAAAGTAACTTAATGGCCTGACCACGACAGCCGCAAGGCAGCAGGGGTCCCGTTTTCAGGCGATCCCGAGGTTCAGGCGATCCCGTGTTTCAGGCGATCCCGAGTTTCAGGCGATCCCGAGTTTCAGGCGATCCCGAGTTTCAGGCGATCCCGAGGGCCGAGCGGATGGGGCGGAGCTTGAGCCGGGCCTCGTCGAGCTCCGCCGCAGGGTCCGATTCCGAGACGATGCCGCAGCCGGCGAACAGCCTCGCCGTGCTGCCGGACAGCTCGGCGCACCGCAGGGCGATGGCCCACTCCCCGTCGCCGCCGGCGTCGACCCAGCCCACCGGGCCGGCATAGCGCCCCCGATGCGGTCCTTCCAGCTCCCGGATCAGCGACAGCGCCTTGCGTGAGGGTGTCCCGCACACCGCCGCCGTGGGGTGGACCGCGCCGGCGATCCCCAGGGCGGTGGGTAACGGGCCGGCGGACAGCTCCCCGGCCACCTCCGTGGCGAGATGCTGCACGTTGGCCAGCCGGAGCAGCGAGGGTTCGGGCTCGATGCGCAGCGTTCGGCAGAGCGGGTGGAGGGCCTCGACGACGGTCACGACCGCCAGGTCGTGCTCCCAGCGGTCCTTGCGCGACGCGAGCAGCCGGGCCCCAAGCTCCCGGTCCTCGTCGGGCGTGGCCCCCCGGCGGGAGGACCCCGCCAGGGGCTGCGAGCGGACGGACCTGCCCTCTCGCCGGACGAGCAGCTCCGGGCTGGCACCGAGGAACGACTGGAAGGCGAACGTGTAGCACTGGGGGTAGTTGGCCGCGAGGTGCCGGAGCACCCTCCGCTGATCGAACGGCGTCCCGGACGTGGCCAGCACCTGGAGGGAGAGCACCACCTTGTCCAGCCGGCCTGCCCGGATGGCCTCCCGGGCCGCCTCGACCGCCCGGGTGAAGGAGGCCTCATCGAGAGCCCCGGCCTCGTCGAGAACCCCCGCCGCCAGCACCGGCCGGCTGACCGCCGGCGTCTCCACATCCTCCGCCTCCGGGACGGCGCCCAGCCCGGTCCGGGTCACCCAGGCCCTGCCCCCGGCGGAGCCGATCACCACGGCGGGTACGACCAGGTCCGAGGCGGCGGCGGCGTCGTCGAAGGCGAAACTGCCGAAGGCGAGGGGCCCGGTCCCCCACCCGCCGACCTCGTTGTGGACCTCCGAGTCGCCGAGGAGGCCGGCAACCGTGCGAGCCGCGCGGGCAAAGCGGTCGGGGCCGGTGCCCACGGGCACCCGGACCGCCTCCCCCCATCCCACGAAACCGTCGCCCCCGCGGATCCAGGCGACGCCACCGGCGGCCGGGAGGTGGGCGATGAGGTCGGGGACCTCCGGCAGCGCCGCGGTGCGGGAGACGAGGGGTTCGCCGCCGGGCCGGTCGGCTGCGAGCCTCACGCCCTCGTGCCCACGATCAGCTGCGCGGCCCCAAGGAAGAGCAGGCGGCGGCGAGCGTCGGGAAAACCGGCGTCGTGCAACATGGCGAGCATCTCGGACGGTTCGGGGAGGTAGGCGGTCGAGGCAGGGAGGTAGCGGTAGGCGGCCCGGTCCGACAGCAGCCCACCGATCAGGGGGACGACCCGCCGGAAGTACATCCCGTGGACGAGCCGGGCCGGGCGCCACTTCGGCTCGGCGACTTCGAGCAGGCCGATCCTTCCTCCGGGGCGAAGCACCCGGGCAACCTCGCCGAAGAACGTGCCGAGGTCGGCGACGTTGCGGAGGGCGAACCCGCAGGTGACGCCGTCCGCCGAGGCATCGGGGATGGGGAGCCGCATCGCGTCGGCCAGCACGAGCGGCGCCGTCGTAGTCGCCGCCGCGAGCATCCCGGCCGAGTTGTCGAAGCCCACCGCGGTAAGACCGGCCGACCGCAGGTCGTTGCAGAAGTCGCCGGTCCCGCAGGCGAGGTCGAGCACCAGCGAGCCCGCGGGCAGGCCGAGATCGGCGACGGTCCGCCGTCGCCACCCGGAGTCCATACCGAAGGTGAGGATCCGGTTGAGTAGGTCGTAGCGGGGGGCGATGGCGTCGAACATCGTCTGGACGGCCTTGACTTTCTCCGGCCCTGTGGGCAGTTCGTCGCCTGGTTTCACAGTTCCTCCTGCGCTCCGGTTGGGGCTGCGGGTTCGTCGGCGACGTCAGGCATCGCCGGGCCCTCGAAGCGGGCCTGGGCCGTCGCCAGCAGCACCCGCTGGAAATGGTGCGCCACCAACCGGGTCGTGGCGGGCAGCAGGGTCCTGAAGGCCTCCACCAACCGCTCGGCCGCCTCGGCATCCGAACGGGACTCCGCCCGGATGGGGGCGCGGACGTAGGCGTCGAAGAGGTCGACCGCCCGGGCCGCGGTGGCCCGGGCCGCCCGGTCGTGTTCCTTGGCGAGCCCGAGCAGCTCGTCGAGTGGCAGGCCGGCCTCCAGGAGGGCGATGCCGGCGGACGCCGCCCGCACGTCGCCGGAGGTGTACCGCGGACCGTCGCCGGGCGGGGCGACCAGCAACCCCTGGCGCTCGATGACCTGGATCAGCGCCTCGGGGATGCCGGTCCGCTCGGCGAACTCCTCGAGCGTCAGCAGCTCCTCCGGTCCGCCACCCTCCAGGGCATCCTCGCCGGGCAGGGCACTCGCAAGGGCACTGGCGAGGGCCTCGTCGGCCGCGTCGAGCTCACCGGCCAGCAGCCGGCGGATGGTCGCCAGCGAGAAACCCTTCTCCTTGAGGTCCCGGATGCGGGCCAGCCGCTGGCGGTGCTCCTTGGAATACCAGGAGACCCGGCCCTCGCGCTGCCCCGGTTGGAGCAGCCCCTTGGCCTGGTAGAAGCGGACGGTGTCCACGCTGACCCCGCACTGCGCTGCCAGCTCGTCGACGCGATATCGCATGAGCGCCCACTCTAGGAGTCCTCGCTCGCAGTGTCCACTGGGCCGGACGCACCCCAGCACGCGGCACGGTAGATTCCCTGCAATGACACCCCCTGCCGGCCGCTACGACCGCGAGCGCCTCGTCGCGCTCGACAAGGCCCACGTCTGGCATCCCTTCACCCAGATGCAGGGCTGGCTCGCCGGCGAGCCGCTCGTCATCGAGCGGGCCGAGGGCTGCTGGCTCATCGACGCCGACGGGCGCCGCTACCTCGACGGGGTGTCGTCGCTGTGGGTCAACGTCCACGGCCACGCGGTGCCCGAGATCGACGAGGCCATCACCGAGCAGCTCGGGCGCGTGGCGCACTCGACGCTGCTCGGGCTGGCGGGCGTGCCGTCGATCGAGCTGGCCGCGGCGCTGGTGGCCCTGGCCCCGCCGGGGCTGGAGAAGGTCTTCTACTCCGAGGCTGGCGCCAGCGCGGTCGAGGTGGCGCTGAAGATGGCCTACGGCTACTGGCACCACCAGGGGGCAACGGGCAAGACCACCTTCCTGTCGCTCGAGAACGGCTACCACGGCGACACGCTGGGGGCGGTGTCGGTGGGGGGGATCGACCTCTTCCACGCCGCCTACCGGCCCCTGCTGTTCCCGACCGCCACCGCCCCCTCCCCCTACTGCTACCGCTGCCCCCTCGGCCGGACCTATCCCGCCTGCGACATCGCGTGCCTCGATCCAATGGAAGCAGCCCTGGAGGCCCACGCCGCCGAGATCTGCGCGGTGGTGGTGGAGCCGCTGGTGCAGGCGGCCGGCGGCATGATCACCGCCCCCCCCGGCTACCTCCGGCGCGTCCGGGAATTGACGGAGGCCCACGACGTGCTGTTGATCGTCGACGAGGTGGCCACCGGGGTCGGCAGGACCGGCACCTTCTTCGCCTGTGAGCAGGAGGGCGTCACCCCCGACCTCCTGGTCGCCGGGAAGGGGTTGACCGGCGGCTACCTGCCGCTGGCCGTGACGATGACGACCCAGCGGGTGTTCGACGCCTTCCTCGCGGGGGCCGGGGACGTCCCCGGGAACGTACGGACCTTTTTCCACGGCCATACCTACACGGGCAACGCCCTGGCCTGCGCCGCCGCCCTTGCCAACCTTGACCTGATGGCCAAGCGGGACACGCTGGCCGGCGTGCGGGAGCGGGGCGAGATCCTCGGGGAGGCGCTGGCGGGGCTGGCGGACCACCCCCATGTGGGAGATGTCCGGCGCCGCGGCCTCATGGTGGGCATCGAACTCGTCGCGGATGCGGCGACCCGCCGGCCCTACCCCCCGGCGCGGACGATGGGGGCCAGGGTCGCCGCAGCGGCCCGGGAAGCGGGTGCGGTCATCCGCCCGCTGGGCGACGTCGTGGTCCTGATGCCCCCCCTGGCCATCCCGATCCCGGAGTTGCTGGCGCTGGCCGGGATCACCGCCGGCGCGATCGACGAGGCGACGTCGGGTGCCTGACCCGCTCTCGTGGTGCGCTGGGGAGCTGGACCGCCTGGAGCGCCAGGGCCTGCGCCGGCACCCCGCCTCCCTGTCGAGCCCGCAGGGCCCCGAGGTGGTCATCGAGGGCAAGCGGGTGCTCCAGTTGTGCTCCAACGACTACCTGGGCCTCGCGGCGGACCCGCGGCTCAGGGAGGCCGCCGCCGGGGCGTCGCTGCGATGGGGGGCCGGTGCCGGGGCCTCCCGCCTCGTCTCGGGCACAACGGACCTCCACCGCAGCCTCGAGCGGGCCCTTGCCCGGCACAAGGGACGTGAGGACGCCGTGCTGTTCTCGTCCGGCTACCTGGCGAACGTGGGAACGATCGCCGCGCTGGTAGGGAAGGAGGATGCGGTCTTCTCGGACGAGCTCAACCACGCCAGCATCATCGACGGCTGCCGGCTCTCCGGGGCCAGGGTCGTGGTCTACCGGCACGCCGATCCCGCCGACCTGCAGCGGTGCCTGGCCGCCGTGGGCGCCCGGCGGCGGCTCGTGGTGACCGACACCGTCTTCTCGATGGAGGGCGACCGTGCCCCGCTGGGTGAGATCGCCGAGGTGTGTGGCCGCCTCGGCGCAATGCTGATGGTGGATGATGCCCACGCCACCGGTCTGCTGGCCCCGGCGGGACCGGGAGCCGGCATCGTCATGTCGACCCTGTCCAAGGCGCTGGGGTCGTCCGGGGGGTTCGTTGCCGGGTCCGGGGACCTCGTCGAATGGCTCCGCAACCGCGCCCGCACCTACGTCTTCGACACCGCCCCCGGGCCGGCGGCGGTAGCCGCCGCCGCGGAGGGGCTGCGGATCGTCGCGGCGGAACCCGAGCGGGCCCGGCGCGTGCTTGCCGCGGCCCGGGACCTGGCGGACTCCCTCGGGTCGCTCGGCTACACCGTCCGGGCTCCCGCCGCCGCGATCGTCCCCGTCCTCGTCGGGGAAGGTTCCGAGGCGATGGCCCTGTCGGCCCGCCTGCTGGAGGCTGGGGTGTTCGTCCCCGCCATCCGGCCCCCGTCGGTACCGCACGGGACCGCCCGGCTCCGGGTCACGGTGACCGCGGCCCACACCGAGGAGCATCTGGCGAGGGCCGTCGATGCGTTTGCATCCGCCCGCCCCACCACCCGGCCCGCATCCGTACGGCCCCGCCCGGCCCGGAGCCGTTCGGGCATCGACCCCCGGATCCGGCGCAGCGGCGGCGTGTTCGTCACGGGCACCGGGACCGGGGTCGGTAAAACGGTGGTGGCGGCCGCGCTGGCCAGGACGCTGAGTGCGGCGGGCCTTGTCACCGCCGCCCTCAAACCCATCCAGACCGGGGCGGTTGAGGGCGCGGACGACCTCGGCTTCATCCGCGTCGCCGGCGGCCTGCCGGCCGCGCGTTGCCTCGCGCCCTACACCCTGGAGCAGCCGCTTGCCCCCTCCGTCGCGGCCCGGATGGAGGGCTGGCAGATCGACCCCGACAGGATCCTCGCTGCGTTCCGGTCGCTGCGGCGGGGGTCCGACGCGGTGGTCGTGGAGGGCTCGGGGGGCCTGCTCGTCCCCGTCGACGAATCGATGGACATGGCCGGGCTCGCCGCAGCCCTTAGCCTGCCGGTGCTCGTCGTCGCCCACCCGGGCCTCGGCACGCTCAACGAGACTGCCCTGACGGTCGAGGCGGCCACCCGGCGCGGCCTCGACGTCATCGGCGTGGTCCTCTCCCGGTTCCCGGCGGTGCCGGGGCTCGCCGAGGCGACGAATCCCGGCGAGATCGAGCGGATGACCGGCGTGGCCCTCGTCGGGGTTGTCCCCGAGGTCCGGGGTCTCGACGTCGACCGAAGCGAGGTGCCACCGGCGTTCGATGCGGCCCCATGGCTCGCCCCCGGCCTCGGCGGCCGGTTCGACCGAGCCGGATTCCTGCGCGCCGTGAGCCGGACCGGGGAGCTGGTGTAGGTTGCTCCTCGACGTCCTGGAGGAACGGCTGCTGGGCGGGGACGACCCGATCGCCTTCGACGAGGCCCTTGCCGTGGCCGAGCTCCCCGACGCCCAGGTGCCCTCCCTCATCGCCCTCGCGCACCGGGTGCGCCTGGCGCGGACCGGGCCGGGCGTCGAGCTGGAGTCCATCATCTCGGCCAAGACGGGGGCCTGCTCCGAGGACTGCGGCTTCTGCTCGCAGTCCCGCCACTGGCGCTCACCGCTGCGGCCCGAGCCCTTCATCGACGTGGCGGAGATGGTGGCCGCAGCCCAGGCCGCGGAGAAGCTCGGCTCCACCGAGTTCTGCATCGTCGTGGCCGTGCGCGGCCCGGACGACCGGATCATGCAGCAGGTGCTGGCCGCTACGGAGGCGCTGCGCACCTCGACGGGACTCCGGGTCGCCTGCTCGCTCGGCATCCTCACCCGCGAACAGGCCGCGACCCTGGCCTCGGCCGGGGTCCACCGCTACAACCACAACATGGAGGCGGCCCGCTCGTTCTTCCCTGCGATCTGCAGCACCCACACCTGGGAGGAGCGCCGCGAGACCTGCCGCCTGGTGGGCGACGCCGGTATGGAGCTGTGCTCCGGCGGCATCGTCGGGATGGGGGAGTCGCTGCGCCAACGGGTCGAGCTGGCCTTCGAGTTGCGGGACCTCGGCCCCCGGGAGGTGCCGGTCAACTTCCTCAACCCCCGTCCGGGGACACCGCTCCAGGATCAGCCGCTCGTGGGGGCCCTCGAAGCCGTGAAGACGATTGCCCTCTTCCGGCTCGTCCTGCCGGGGGCCGTCATCCGCCCGGCCGGGGGCCGGGAGGTGATCCTGCGGGACCTTCAGGCGCTGGGCATGCTCGCAGGTGCGAACGCCCTCATCGTCGGCAACTACCTGACGACGCTCGGCCGCGCCCCGGAGGACGACCTCCGGATGCTCGCCGACCTGGGCATGCCCATCGGGCGCCTCGACCCGCGATGACCGGGGGGCCGGCAGCGGGCCTGTGCGCCTCCTGCGGCCGTCCCCTGACGGACCACGACCACCGCCGCTGCGAGCTCGACCCACCGCGGATCTGCCCCCGCTGCGGGCGGCGGATGCGGGTGCAGGTGCTCCCGGTCGGCTACCGGGCCGCCTGCCCGGTCTGCGACGGTGCCCCGGCCGGCGGGGCACGGACGGAGGGGTCAAACCGGTAGGGTTAGCCGATCGTGATGCCGGGAGGAAGCGTGGGCAGAGGCATCCGCGAGGCAGGTCGGCGCCGGCATCGCCGAGCGTCGGCCCCGTCCCGCTCCGTCGGTCCCACGGGGCCGAGATGACGACGGAGGCGCCCCCCCGCAGGAGCCGGGTGCCCTACCGCGTGATCCTCGCGGCGATCTGGCTCACCATCGCCAGCGCCGCCAGCCTGGGCCTCCTCTACAAGCTGCGTGAGGTGGTCTTCGACCTCGTGATCGCCACGTTCATCGCGCTCGTGCTCAACCCGGTGGTCGTCCGGCTCCACCGGCTGGGGATGAAGCGGGGTCTTGCGATCCTCACCGCGAGCGCCGTGACATTCCTGCTCGTCGTCGGCATCGGCACCGCGGTGGCGGCGCCCCTCACGAGCCAGGGCGTGAAGTTCGCCCGGCAGGCGCCCCAGTACCTCAAGCAGGCCCAGGAGGGCAAGGGGCCGGTGGGGGCCTTCGCCACGCGCTTCCATCTCGAGAAGCAGCTGCGCAAGGCGGTGCCCGCGATCTCGAAGTACCTCTCCAAGCTCCCCGGGCAGGTGGTGGGCCTGCTGCGCTCGGCGGCCTCCACGGCGTTCCGCGTGGCGATCGTGGCCATCCTCGCCATCTTCATGCTGGTCGAAGGGCCGGCCCTCGTCGGGGCCTTCATGGCCGGGGTCCCGCCGGGCAAGCGCGAGTCGATCCGGGCGGTCGGCCAGACCACCTCCCGAGTGGTGAGCGGCTACACGATCGGCGTGGTCATGCTCGCCATCCTCAACGGGCTGGTGACGGCGCTGGCGCTCGCCGCGATGGGGGTCCCCTTCGTCTCGTCGCTGTCGATCTGGGCAGGCGCCGTCGACGTCCTCCCGATCATCGGGGGCCTGGTCGGGATCGTACCGGCGGCCCTCTTCGCCTTCGCCCACTCGGTTGTCGCCGGCATCGTCGTCGTCGCCGTGATGTTCGCCTACCAGCAGGTCAAGAACCACGTCCTGTACCCGCTGGCGGTCGGGCGGGCGGTCCAGCTCAACGCCCTCCTCGTGCTGGTCGCCGTGCTCGCCGGATCGACGCTCATGGGCATCGCCGGAGCGCTGCTGGCGATCCCGATCGCCGGCACGCTGCATGCGATCATCGTCGAGTTCGCCCCGCCGCCGGTCCGGATGTTCCTGCGCCATCCCGAGATGTCGCACGCCCCCTCCACCGTGGCCCCAAAACCGGCCGGGGAGGCTGCCGGGACCACGCCCGAGGAGGGCCTCCTCACCCCCGGCCCCGAGGACAAGCCCCCGGGCGCCGCGGCCCGAGCCCGCCGGCAGCGAAGAAGGAAGGCATGAGCGCCAGCGTGCCTGCGCCCGCCCAGCCGGTCCGGGAACCCGTCTCTGCGATCCGGCGTTGTCCATGAGTTCACGGCTTGCTCCAGACACCGGGCCACTGCAGGCGGCCCCCGAGCGGGTGCCCACATGGGAAGAGGTCGCAGCCGAGCACGGACGCTTCGTGTACTCCCTGGCCCACCGGCTGACCGGCAGCGCCGCCGATGCGGAGGATCTCGCGCAGGACGTGCTCCTGCGGGTGAGGACCGCCCTCGGGCGTTACCGGCCCGGGTCGCTGGAGGGCTGGCTGCTGCGTATCACCACGAACCTGTTCTACGACCGGATGCGCCACCGTGCCCGGCACCCCACGGAGCCCCTCGACCCCCTGGACGACCCGTCCACCATCGAGCCGCCGTCGGGGGCACCGTCGCCCGAGGACACGGCGTTGCGAGGCGAACTCAAGAGTGTCGTGGAGGAGGCGCTCCGCTCCCTCCCGTACCAGTTCCGCGTCGCCGTCCTGCTGTGCGACCTCTACCAGATGAGCTACGAGGAGATCGGCTCCACGATGGGATGGCGCATCGGCACCGTGCGCTCCCGCATCCACCGTGGGCGGGCGCTCATGCGGACCCGGCTGGCGCCGTACGTCGAGGCCTCCGAGTCTGGACCCGGCCGGCCGCTCGCGGCCGGCAGCCGATACCGGCGCATGCCTGAGCCGCATCCCCAGGCCAGCGAGCTGGGCGACTACCTCGACGGGACGCTGCGCGCGCGCCGCACGGCAGAGGTCGAACGCCACCTCGACGCGTGCGCCCGCTGCGCTGCGGAGCTGAGCGCCCTGCGGGTCGTGACGACGATGCTGGCGAGACTGGACGAGGTCGAGCCGCGGCCCGGCTGGTTGCCCGGCGCCGCCCGGCGCGTCGCCAGCGGGGATCCGCCGGGGCGCACCTCGTGGACCCGGGCACGCCTGCGGATGCGCGTGGCCAACGGGCTGGTCGTCGTCGGTGCCGGCGCGGTCGGCCTGGGGCTGTGTCTGGCACCCCCTCCCCCGACGCCGGTGTCGTTTCAGGACGAGGTCCGCCAGCACCTCGTCCAGATCGACAACCCGCTGGCGGACCAGACGAGCTACGTGGTCGAGGCACGGTACCCGTGAGGGGCCGGCGCTGGGCGACGTGGCTCATGCCGGCGACGGTCGTTGCCGCCGCCGCGACGGCCGCCACGGGGGCCGCTCCTGCCCCGGGGTCACCCGCCGCCACGGCTGCCCAAGACCCCGTTGCTTCGTCGGGCCCTGGGGCTTCGTCGGGCCCTGGGGCTTCGTCGGGCCCTGGGGCTTCGTCGGGCCACGGTGCCCGCGACCAGAGCAGCGATCCGGCCGCCGAATCGCTCGTCACCCTCACCGTGCGGGCGGCCCGAACGGTGGGCTACGCGGGCACCCTCTCGGTGACCATCGACGGGCAGGGGGGGATCCGGTCGGGGGTCCTGCACGTCGTCCACGGCGACGGCGCCCATGTGGTCATCGAGGCTCCCGACCCGCCGGGCCCGGTCTCCGGTTCGCGGCTCGTGCAGACGGGCCAGCGCCGCTCGGTCGTGCGCGTACCGGATGGCTCCGTCAACCGGGGCCAGGCCGCCAAGGCCGGCGTCGTCACGGGCGACTTCGAGCCGGACGGCAGACTCCAGCAGTTGCTCGCCAAGTACCGGGTGCTGCTGGAGGGCGGCTCCCGCGTCCTCGGCCGCGACGCCGAAACCGTCCGGGTCGAGCGGAGGTCCGACGCCCGGGTGGTCGAGCGCTGGACCATCGACACCCATAGCGGCCTCCTGCTCAAGCGCGAGAGCTACAACCTCGACGGCAAGGTCGAGCGCTCCCTCGCCTTCACCGAGGTACGCGAGCCGTACGCCCCGACCAGCGGCGAACTGCACCCGGCGAACGAGTCGAACGAGGCGCCGGAGCGCTCGCAGCGCTGGTTCGCGTCCGCGGAGCTCGCCGCGCAGGTCAAGGTGCTCGGCGTGCCGGCGACGCTGCCGGCGGGGTACCGCGTGCAGTCCGGGACGGCGTTCAGGGCCAGCGGCGTGTCCGTCGTCCAGCTCGAGTACTCGGACGGCCTCGAGGACGTGAGCCTCTTCGTCCAGCCGGGCGTGCTGACCCGGGGCTCACTGGCGCCCGGCGCCCACGAGCTGCGGTTGAAGGGCGTCACCGGCTGGCAGTGGGACGGGTTCCCCCGCGGCGTCGCCTGGCAGGACGGGCCCTCGACCCTGACGCTCGTGGGCTCCCCGCCAGCGGACGAGCTTGCCCGGATGGCCGGCGCCCTGCCCCAGGCACCGCTGCGCCGGTCACTCCGCCAGCGCCTCGGCCACCTGATCGGCTGGGTGAAACACCAGCTGCCCTAGCCGCCCTCTGCCTTAGCCGGTCTCTGCCCCAGCCTAGCCGGCCTCTGCCCAGCGGTAGCCGAGGCCCGGCTCGGTCAGGATCAGCCGGGGGTTGCTGGGGTCGGCCTCCAGCTTGTGGCGGAGGTGGCCCACGTGGACCCGGACGTTGGTCTCCTCCTGGTAGCCCGGCCCCCAGACCCTGCTCAGCAGCCAGCGCTGGGTCAGGAGCTTGCCCGGATTGGTGACGAAGGCCAGCAGGAGCTGGTACTCGGTGGGCGTGAGGTGGACCGGGACCCCGCCACGGGTCACGAGCTTCTTGGAGAGATCGACCTCCACGTCGCCGAAGCGCTGCAGGGTCTGGCGGGCCTCGCCCGGGACGACCCGGCGCATCGTGGCCCGCATCCTCGCCAGCAGCTCCTCCATGTCGAAGGGCTTGATCACGTAGTCGTCCGCCCCCCGGTCGAGGGCGGCCACCTTTTCGGCCTGCGAGTCCCGGACGGTGAGCACGATCACCGGCTGCTCGGCGAAGGCCCGCAGCCGTGTCAGCACCTCGAGGCCGTCGAGGTCGGGCAGGCCCAGGTCCAGGAGGACCAGGTCGATCCCGTCGGAGCGCAGCACCGCGAGGGCGGCGTTGCCGTCACGGGCCGACAGCACGTCGTAGCCACGGGCCTGGAGGCTGGTGCGGAGGGTCCGCACGATCTGCCGGTCGTCCTCGATCACCAGCACCCTCATTCGACGTCTCCCCCCTCGTGCGGATGGAGTGGTAGCCGGAACCCGACGGTGGCGCCGCCGCCCGGGGTACCGGCCACCGACATCGTCCCGCCGTGAGCCTCCACGATTGCCCGCGCAATGGCAAGGCCCAGGCCGACCCCACCTTGGCCCCCTCCGGCGTCCCGGTGGTAGAACTCCTCGAACACCCGCTCGCGGTCCTCCGGGGGGATACCTGCTCCGTGGTCGATGACGGCGACGTCGACCCAGCCCCCCGCCGCGGCCGCACGGATCTCCACCGGCGAGCCACGGGCCGAGAACTTGACGGCGTTCTCGAGGAGGTTGGACACCACCTGATCGATCTGGAGGAGATCCATCGGCACCGGGGGCAGCACGCCGGTGTCCTGGACCTGGATGACCGCGCCCCGCTTGCGCAGCCGGGCGACCGCCGCCTCGATCACGTCCTCGACCGGCGTCGCCGTCTTCTCGGGGACAAGAGCGCCGGCCCGCAGGCGAGAAAGGCTGAGCACGTTGGCGATCAGGCGGTTGAGGCGGTCGCTCTCCTCGGCGATGGTCGTGAGCAGGTCGCGGCGCTGCGCGGCGTCGAAGCTGACCTCCTGGTCGAGCAGGCTGGTGGCCGACGCCTTGATGGCGGCCAGCGGCGTGCGGAGGTCGTGGGTGACGGAGGAGAACAGGGCGGCCCGGACCCGGCTCGACTCGGCCTCGGCCTGCGACCGCCGGCTCTGCTCCGCCAGGGTCGCGGCTTCCAGGGCCAGGGCGAGCTGCCCGGAGAACGCGGCGGCCAGCTCGAGCTGGCGCTCCTCGAAGCGGCCTCCGGGGCGGGGGTACAACGTCACCTGCCCGAAGGTGCCCCGCTCGGTCTTGAGGCCGACCACGACCCCATCGGGTGAGCCGGCCCTCCCGGCGCCGGCCGATGCGACGAGGTCGAGGGAGCCGTCGAGGCCGGTCGCCGAGACCTCGCACCTGGCCAGGGAGAACAGCTCCACCATGTCGCCGGCGAATTGGTCGAGGGCCGCCGGCAGCGGCGACCCGTCGAGCAGCCGGGACGACATCCGGTAGAGGAGGCGGGCCTCCTCCTCACCCTGCTCGGCTCGGATCCGTTGCGAGAGCGCTTTGGTGAGCAACGTGGCGATGAGCAGCGAGACACTGAGGAAGGCAAACAGGGCGAGCAGGTCCTCGCCCTTGGCGACGGCGAAGGTCCGCAGCGGCGGCGTGAAGAAGAAGTTGAGACCGAGAAACGACACGAACGAGGCGAGGAGGCCTCCCGGGAGGCCGCCCACGAACGTGGCGACCACGACGGAGAGCAGGTAGAGCATGGCGGGGTTGGTGGGCGAGGACGAGGACTTGAAAAGGGGAATGGACGCGATGCCGGTGGCGAGGATGGGGAAGGCCACCCCCCCGAGGAGCCTGATCGCCAGCGCCCGAGGACCGCTCCTGCCACGTGGCGGCAGTCTGCGCATACCTGCAAGTGTAGAAGGCAGGCCCTCGCCGCCGCGCCGGGACCAAACTGTGAGTAAAAACCGGTGTTCTACGCCAGTTTATACTCAAAGATCGTCGGAGGGGCGCGTCAGCGCTCCCGGCGGAAGTACCAGCGGATGCCCTGCTTCAACAGGGCGGCCGCCACCACGAATCCGACGAACGCAAGAACCCCCGCCGCTGCCTGCATGTCTCTCCCCCGGCTCTCTCTCTAGCTTTCTAGTCTTCGATAGCGTGCAGGATCGCCCGTTCGATTTCTGCCAGGCGAGGCTGCTCGGTGATCTTGCTTCCTGAACGGTCGCGTACGTAGAAGGCGTCGACCACGTCCGTGCCCAGCGTCTGCACCTTGGCAAACCGGATGTCGAGGTCGAAATCCGCCAGCGTGCGGGTGATGCGGTAGAGGGTCCCGATGTGGTCGGCGGCCCGGACGTCGATGACCGTCGCGTCATCGGAGGCGTGGTTCTCGAAGGTGACGGACGGGACGACGGGGTGCCGCGACCTCGGCGCCGAGCGGGCGTAGGTGCGGGCCCGGGCCATCACCCGGGCATGGACGGCCAGGTGGCCCGCCAGCGCCAGCTTCAGGTCGGACACGACGCGCTCCCACGGGGGCTCGTTCCGCACCCGGTCGCAGACCCGGAAGACCTCCAGGGCCCGCCCGTCATCCGTCGAGTAGGCGGATGCGGACAGCACGTCGAGGCCATGCATCGCCAGCACGCCGGCGACACGGCTGAACAAACCGGGCCGGTCGTCGCTCATGACCGTGAGCACGTTGCCCCGACCCTCGATGTGCTGGCCCCCCGCGGCCAGGCGCTCGAGCTGTGCGGGCGTGGGGAAGGGTATCGCCGGCGGGCAGCCCGAACTCTCCCCCGACTCAAGGTAGTCGGTCACGCACTCGGTCAGTCGCCGGACCAGCCCGGCCTTCCAGGGCCCCCACGCGGAGGCTCCGGTCGCCAGCGAGTCCGCCTCACACAGCGCGGCGAGCAGCCTGACCCGCTCGACGGTTCCGACCGGCTCCGCCACCCGCCGGATCGTGGCGGGGTCGTCGAGGTCCCGCCGGGTCGCGACCTGCGGGATCAGCAGGTGCAGCTCGACGAGCAGGGACAGGGTCTCGACGTCGTCCTCGGGAAAGCCCATCCGGGTGGCGACTACCCGGGCGATCGTCGCACCGGAGGAGCTGTGGTCACCGTTGCACCCCTTGCCGAGGTCATGGAGGAGGGCGGCAACGACGAGGAGGTCGGGGCGCTCCACCCTTTCCGCCATCCCGGCGGCGTTGGCCACGGTCTCGAGCAGGTGCCGGTCAACGGTGTAGCGGTGGTAGACGCTTCGGGGCGGCAACGCCCGCACCGGCACCCACTCCGGCAGCAGGCGTCCCCACAGTCCCCGCTGGTCGAGCGCCTCGATGACGGGGATGGCGCGCGCTCCGGCAAGCAGGAGTTCCACGAAGAGCGTCCGCGCATCCGCCGGCCACGGGTCGGGAACGGCGGCGTCGATGGCGGCGAGGGTCTCGAGCGACCGCCGTTCAATCGCCGCGTCATGACGGGCGCCGGCGCTGGCCACCCGGAGGGCGAGGAACGGGTCGTCGACGGCGGCGCCAGGGCCGAGACCGACCTCTCCCCCGGCCAGGACGATGCCGGGGAGGACCTCACGGGTGCGCTCGACCCGGCGGGCGATCGGGCTGCCAAGGGTCGTGGCGATGCGGCGCCACGCGTCGTCGCTGGTCCACGCAATGGAACGGGCAGACTCGGCGATGCGGGCCATGAGGGCGTCGGCACCCGGGTCGCCGAGCGCGTCGGCCACGCCCGGCTGTTCCTGGAGGGCGAGCACGTTGCTGGCACGGCCGGTCTGGCGTTGCAGCTCCACCCGGGCGTCCAGCAGGACGGCCTCCCATGCGGCGAGACTGGGCGCGTCGAACTCCAGCAGCACCCGGTGGGCCAGCTCCGCCCACCGCAGCGAGTGGACGTCGCGAAGCCCGCCGCGCCCCTCCTTGAGGTCCGGTTCGATGAGGAAGGCCACCTCCCCGGCCTGCTGGTGGCGCAGGGCGACGCGCTCACCGAGCTCGGCCAGCCAGTGGCGGGAGCGGCGCTCCCAAGCACTCCGGGCACCGTCTGCCAAGCGGGCCGTCAGGGCAGCGTCGCCGGCGACGTGGCGCGCGTTCAGGAGCGCGGTGGCGGTGTCGAGGTCGTCCGAGGCCAGGCGCAGGGCCTCCTTCGGGGTCGAGACACTGTGGCCCAGATGGAGACCCTTCTCCCAGATGGGGTACCAGACTGCGTCCGCGATCCTGGCGACATCCGGCCGGGAGTCATGGGCCAGCATGACGTCGATGTCGCTGCCGGGGGCCAGTTCGGAGCGTCCGTAGCCACCGACGGCGACGAGCGCCAGCCCGGCCGTCTCCCGCAGCGTGGCCTTCTCGAGGAGCTCGGCGAGCCAGGCGTCGACGAGGTCTGCGTGCGCCCGGCACCACGCCGAGCCCGTCGCTGCGGCATCGGCCAGCAGGGAACTCCGGTCGGCAAGCATGAACCCAGAGTACTTCCCCGCCGTGCATCGGCACAGATGCCAAATGTGAGTTTCGACAGAAACTTTCGTGGAACTTTACACGTTCTTTACGTCACAAAAACCGGGCCGTAACACCCGACAACCATGCTGGCGTGACCCGACGGAGTCCTACGGGGGGCTCTGAGGACGTACGAGGAGAAAGGGTCGCGACCCATGATACGAACGCGGTTGCGACGGCTTCGCGAGAAAGACACGCGCAAGCTGATCGCGGTGATCCTGGCCGGAAAAATGCTGGGGATCGTGGCGGCGTTGGTTGCCGTCAAGGCCTTCGGCTGGTACTTCGGGTCGCAGGCGAGTGCCGCCGTGGTCCGCCAGGCCGCGCTGAAGGCCGACGATGTCGTCAACCCCATCAACACCGTGTGGGTGCTCGTGACCGCCTTCCTGGTGTTCTTCATGCAGGCGGGGTTCATGGGCCTGGAGGCGGGCTTCGCACGCTCACGGGAGACGGTCAACGTCCTCCTCGAGTGCGTCTTCGACACCTGCCTCTGCGGCCTGCTCTACTGGGCATTCGGCTTCGCGTTCCAGTTCGGCACCGGCAACGGCTTCATCGGCCATACGTACTTCCTGCTGCACGGCGCGCCCCAGACCTACGGCACGACCGGGGTCGCCTTCCTGGCCTTCTGGCTGTTCCAGTTCGCTTTCGCCGACACGGCGTCGACCGTGACCTCCGGCGCCATGGTCGGTCGCACGGCGTTCATCGGGGACATCTGGTACTCGATGGCCGTCTCCGGCCTCATCTACCCGATCTTCGGCCACTGGGCCTGGGGGCCGGGCGGCTGGCTGGGCAACATGACGCTGCACCCGCTCTCGACGTTCACGCACGGGGCGGTGTTCCGGGACTTCGCAGGATCGACGGTGGTGCACACGGTCGGCGGCTTCATCGCTCTCGCCGGGGCCATGGCCCTTGGTCCACGGCTGGGGCGCAAGTTCAAGCGGGACGGCGGGGGACCGTTGCCACCGCACGACCTCACCTGGGGGGCCATCGGTGGCGTGATCCTGTGGTTCGGTTGGTACGGGTTCAACCCGGGATCCACGCTGTCGGCCATGGACTTCGCCGGGATCGGCCGGGTGGCCGCCAACACGACGATCGCCGCCTGCGCCGGCGGCATGATGGCGGTGCTGTGGGTCTACCCACGCTCGAAGAAGTGGGACCTCGGCATCTCGGTCAACGGCTTCCTCGGTGGGTTGGTGGCCATCACCTGTCCCTGTTACTGGGTCTCGCCGTTCGGGGCGGTGCTCATCGGCGCCGGGGCGGGCATCGTCGTGCCCCTCGGCATCGATCTGCTCGAGCACTGGCGCATCGACGACCCGATCGGGGCGGTCCCCGTCCACGGCTTCGCCGGGATCTGGGGCACGCTCAGCCTGGGCCTCCTTGCCTGCGGGAAGTACGGCGTACCAACGTCGGTCGGCATCGACAACACCAGCGTCGTGAAGGGCCTCTTCTACGGGGGTGGCCTCGACCAGCTCAAGGCGCAGTTCATCGGCAGCGCCACCTGCGTCGTCGCCGTGTTCGGCTTCTCGCTGCTGCTCATGTACTTCCTCAAGAACCGTGGCGTGCTGCGGATCTCGAAGGAAGGCGAACTCGAGGGCATGGACCTCCACGAGCACGGCACGGCCGCCTACCACGTCGAGTTCGGCCAGGGCATGACCTACTCGACGCCGGCCAACCTGCCCTTCAACGGGCACAAGGAGGTACCGAGCGAGGAGCCGGTGACGGTCTCGCCGGCAGAGGAGTAGGCAGTCCTGCAGCGCTACGAACCGGGTACCCCGGGGGTGCCACGGCCCCCCGGGGTACGCTGCATTCCCGGACGCTCTGACCACCGGACGCTCTGACCAAAGGGAGAGAGAGCAATGCCCCACCTGATCACCGCGATCATCAAGCCGTTCAAGCTGGAGGAAGTCAAAGAGTCGCTACGCGGCGCCGGCGTGCTGGGCCTCACCGTTTCGGAGGTGCAGGGCTACGGCCGCCAGGGTGGCAAGAGCGAGGTCTTCCGTGGCTCGGAGTACAAGGTGGACTTCGTCCCCAAGGTGAAGATCGAAGTCCTGGTGGAGTCCCAGCAGGCGGAGAAGATCATGGACATCATCGCCTCGGCCGCCCGCACCGGGAAGATCGGGGACGGCAAGATCTGGGCCATGCCACTCGAGCGCCTCATGCGAGTTCGCACGGGTGAGCTCGGCGACGACGCGGTTTAGTGCCCCCGAGCGCGGTGCTAGGTTCGACCGACGCCGTGGGTTCCGACGTTGTCATCGTCCGCTGGCCTGAGGAAGCGGGCACGGTGGAGCGTCTTCGCTCCCTCGGGCGTCCACGCCTGTTGCTCGTCGCACCGAACGCCGCCGCCCCGGCGACGGACGACTGCGACGAGGACTGGATCCGCATGCCGGCGGAGGACGCCGACGTGCGGGTCCGCATCTCGACGCTGGCGGCCCGCGCGGCCCGCCACAGCCTGCCCCCCGAGGTGAAGGGGGACGGCCGGCTGACCTTCCGCGGCCGGTGGGTGGGCCTCACCGGCATCGAGGAGGCCCTGGCGCGGGTGCTCTCCGAGCACTTCGGCGAGGTGGTGGACCATCCGGAGGTGGAAGCGGCGGCATCGGCGGTCCGCCAGCCCTCGCCGAATGCCCTCAGGGTCAACATCTCGCGGTTGCGCAAGCGCATCGCACCGCTGGGGCTCGTCGTGCGCCGGGTCCACAACCGCGGCTACGTGATGGATATCGGGTAGCGGGCCCACCAGGCCGGGCGGCCACCCGGTCTGAGGGGAGGAGCGGCCTCCAACGCGGCCGCCCGGGGTGGGCGGTTTGCGGAAGGAACGGGCGACCGCGAGGAGGCCTGCTCATCCCCAGAACGATTGGGCATCCTCCGAAGTTCCCATCCGGCATAGGGCGACAAACAGCTCGCACCCGTCGCCGCCCGGGCATCATGTCCGTAGATGTCTTCTCCGCCGAGGATCACGGGACGGCGCCGGAGCGCGGCCGGGCCAGCCTACACGGCAGCCGCGGTGGCGCTGGGCTACGCCGCGGTCAGCCTGTACTGGGCGCTCGGGGGCCGGGCCGGACTGGCAACGGTCGGCGGCTATCCGGCGCGGATGGCCCGTGCCGGGGGCCCCGCCGTCGCCGTGGTCCTCTGGACGACGGTCGCGGCCAAGGTGGGCGGGGCGCTCCTGGCGCTCGCGCTCACGCCCCGCTTCGCCGGGCGGCTCCCCCGGCGTCCCGTGCGCGTGGTGGCCGGCGCCGGGTCCCTCGTGCTGATCCTGTACGGCGGGGTGCTCGTCCTTGCGGGCGTGCTCGTGGAGACGGGCGCCATCAGGGTGACCGGGGGCGTGGACTGGCGGGCGCTCCGCTGGCACACGGGGCTCTGGGACCTGTGGTTCCTGGTCTGGGGCGTCCTGCTGGCGGTTGCGGTCCGGAGGGCACGTGCCGATCCAGCTCCGGGTTGACCTCGGCCAGCGCTGACGCGGGGCCTCCTCCCGCAGCGACCGTTCGAGTTTCGGCTGATCCATCACGCTCGGTGGTCGGCCGAGGGGTTGGTTGGGGCTCCGGTGACCGACATGTCCGGGTTCCAGACGGCGCCCTCAATTCAGTGGCTGCCTGACCGCGCCTACCGCGGTCAGGCAGCATCTCGTTTGCAGAGCCCCTCCTCGTCAGGGCAAGACCGCCACTCAGCGTGGCGACGGGACCGAAGGACTGCGTGATCAGGCCCGGTCGAGTCCCCGCCGGAGGGCGTAGCGCATCAACTCGTAGCGGCCCCGCAGCTGCAGCTTGCTCAGGATGTTCTGGACGTGGTTCTGGACCGTCTTCACCGAGATCACGAGCGACTCGGCAATCTCCCGGTAGGTGTAGCCCTTCGCCACGAGCTTGAGGATCTCCTGCTCGCGGGCGGTGATCTTCGGCTCCAGCGGATCCTTGGTGGCCATCCGGCGGAATTCGCCCAGGACGAGGCCCGCCAGCGACGCCGTGAAGACCGGCTCGCCGTCGCGCACGCGGCGGACGGCGTCGACGACCTCGGCGCCCGTGGAACTCTTCAGGAGGTAGCCGGAGGCCCCGGCCTTCACTGCCTCCAGGACGTCAGACTCCTCGGGGGACGCGGAGAGGACGAGGACCCGGACGTGCGGGGAGTCTGCGACGATCTGGCGCGTGGCCTCCACCCCGGAGACCGTCGGCAGCCGGAGGTCCATGACGACGACCTCCGGCATGGCCTCGCGGGCCCGCTCGATGGCATCGCCCCCGTCGGCGGCCTCGGCGACCACGACGGCGATCCCCGAGGACTCGAAGTCGGTTCGCAGCCCGTTGCGCCAGACGGGGTGGTCGTCGACGACCATGACCCGGATCGGTTCACTCATCGAGCGTCCTCGCTCCTGTCCCGCCGAGAGGCCCCAGCTACGGGAATCCTGAACTCGACCTCGGTCCCCCGCTGGGGCGTCGACGTGATGTGGATGCTACCCCCCATCTCCTCGATGCGTCCTTTCATGCTGCGCAGGATCCCTGCCTTGTTGGCCGCCCGCAACGCCGGCTCGTCGAGCGTGAAGCCCTTGCCGTCGTCCCGCACGGACACCACGACCGTGCCGTCCTCGTCGTCGGCGAAGACCGAAGCCCGGGTTGCCTGGGCGTGCTCGACGACGTTGGCGAGGGCTTCCTTGACCGCTGCCGCGATCTCCTCGGCCATACGCCGGCGGAGCCAGATCGTCCCGACGACGCTGAGGTCGACGAGCACCCCGTTGACGGCGTTGACAACCGGCCCGAGAACCTCCATGAGCGACGCCTGGCCGGGCGCGGGCCGCTCGGGGGCCTTCAGGATCAGGCTCCTGAGCGACAGCTCCTGCTGGCGGGCGAGTTCGGCCAGCTCCATCACCGCCGCGGCGGATGGGGCGCCGGTGCCGGCCAGCTCCCGGCCCCGCTTGTGCACCAGGGCGAGGGCCTGCAGGACCGAGTCGTGGATCTGCCGGGCGAGGGACTCCCGCTCCTTCAGGCGGGAGACCTGGCTCTGCTCGCGGAGGGCTTCGCCCATGGCATCCTCGACGGCCTGCGCGGTGCGATCGACGAGGCGGGAGAACCCACCGATCACCCCTCCGGCGAGCAGGTAGCCGATCGCACCGTTGACGATTGCCGCGATGTGGCGGCCCTGGAGCAACACGATTGACGTCTCGTTCAGCGGCCGGGCAAGCGCGAGGGCGACGGTGAGCATCCCTGCGGCGAAGAGGCCGCCGCCCGGCCCCCGTGCCAGCCCCCAGGCGGCCGCGGCGCAGACCGGGTAGTAGGTGGCGATCGACGGGCCGGAGTCGATGGCACCGGGGCGGGCGACCAGCCCCGCCACCAGGATCAGCCCTGCCCCGAGCACCAGGTCGATACCCAGCTCCAGGGGTCTGAGGGTGTCCCGGCGTGTGAGCCAGGCGGTCCAGAGCGCGATCACGGCGATGGCGACCCACGTCACCGCCGGCCGGTACCCGCCGGCGGATCCGGTGGCCGCCAGCACCACGATCCAGGCGAGGGTCAGCCACCGGAACACGAGCAGGCCCTTGGCCGGAAGCCGGCGGGCCTGCTCAGCCACATCTGGGAGAGACTTCAAGCCGGCGTCATTTTCCCACGGACGCCTCGCGGACCCCCTCACGGACTCGGGGACGCTCCCAGGGCTGGAACACCGCCACCGGGCCTGCCAGCGTGCCGAAAGCGACCGGGAGGAACAGCGGGTTGAGCGGGGATGCGCTGACCGATGCGGCCCCCGCTGGTCGGGATGACCGTCCCGAGGTAGTGCCCGAGGACCACTATGCCGATGCTCGCCGGGTGCAGGAAGTCGACGTACCGTTCCCGCGACGCCGGTGTCACGTCCCAGATCCGCCGCAATCCTGCCGTCATGCTGCCTTCCATCCGACTCCTCCTCAGCTCGGTCGAGGCGGTCCCTGGCGCTGAGCCGATGGTCGTCCGGTCGGGAGCGGCGGCACAGACGGACTCGTGCTCAACCTCGGCGGTGTGGGGACCTCACCTTTCCTGCCGGAAGTACCCAGGAAATGCCGGGTGCCCTGGCGTCACCAAATGGGCACGTTCTCGTCTGTTTCCCGTGACGGCCCATGCCGACAATCCAAGGAGCAACCACCAAACCTTGTGAGGAGGGCCGGCATGGGCTCGGACGGGATCGAAACGAGCATCGAGGCTCTGGCTGCTCGCGTGCAGGTGCTCGAGCGCGACGTCGGGGTCATGAAGGGCATCCTCTGGCACAGCGCCGGGGCAGCGCCCGACTCACCGCCACCGGCCGCGCCTCAGCCCGCGCCCCCTCAGCCGGTCGCGCCCAACGGGTGGGCACCCCCGTCGGCACCCTCCTGGGGTCCCGCACGGGCCCCGGCGTGGGCGCCGGCGGCGCCTGGGCCAGCCGCGCCGTCCCTCGCCCTGCGGGACGAGGCCAAGCTCGCGGGCGCATGGTTTGCACGCGCCGGCGCCCTGGCCGTGCTCGTCGGGGCCGGCTTCGCCTTCAAGTACGGCATCGACCGGGGGCTGATCACCGAGCCGGTCCGGGTGCTGGTCGGGCTCCTGGCCGGCCTCGCCTTCGTCGCCTGGGGCTACTGGGCTCGGCGCAAAGGGTGGGCCACGTTCTCCCAGGCCGTGACGGCAGGCGGCATCGCCATCTGCTACCTGTCGGTCACGGTCGCCAACCTCGCGTACCACCTCATCTCCGGGCCCGTGACCTTCGGCTCCCTCGTGGCGATCACCGCCGGCAGCGCCGCCTTGGCCTACTGGTACGACTCGCTGGCCCTGGCGATCCTGGCCACGGTCGGCGGCTTCCTGACCCCGTTCCTGGCCTGGCAGGGTGGCAAACCCCAGGGCGCCGCCCTCTACACCTACGTGGCGATCCTCGATGCCGGTGTCCTCGGCCTTGCCTTCTTCAAGGCCTGGCGGCCCCTCGATGCCGTCGCCCGGGCCGGCACGTGGATCCTGTTCGGGGTCGGCCTGTCGTCCGTGGGCTTCGGCGTTGCCATGGGCTTCGCCACGGCGTTCCTGCTGCTCTTCGTCGCGGTACCCGTTCTCGCCAACCTGGCCCCCGCCCGCCGCGACGGGGAGACGAGCGACGAGGCGGACGGGGTGCTGCTCGTGGCCAGTACCCTCGCGTACTACGGCTTCGGCATGTTCCTGCTGTGGCACCACGACCACGCGGACCTGCGGGGTGCCTTCACGTTCGGGCTCGCCGGTGCGTTCGCCGGCCTGGCCTCGCTGGCCGCGGTCGTTGCCCCCCGGGACCGGATGCTGCGCCTCTTCCTGTGGGCGCTGTCGGTGGCGGCCATCACTACCGCCATCCCGCTGCAGTTCCACCAGTTCGCGGTGGCCCTCGGCTGGGCCGGGGAGGGGCTCGGTCTCACCTGGGCGGGCATGCGGGCACGCTCCGTCACCCTCCGGACCGTCGGAGCCGCGATCCTCGGCGGCGGGGGGATGGTGGCGTTCGGCCGGCTCTTCGACCACTACACCCCACCGCATCTGCTCGTGTCCCCGGCGTCGGCCACTGTGCTCGCCGTGATTGCCGCGCTGGGGTTCGAGGCCTTCCTCTTCTCCCGCGACGCGGACCCCGAGTCGAGGCGGCTCTGGTACCCGTGGAGCGCCGTCGCCGCCAACGGGCTGGCCGTGGCCTGGTTGAGCGCCGAGGCGCTGGCCTACTACCACCCGGGCCTGGGCGGCCTCCGGTGGCAGCCGCTGCAGTTCACGCTGTCGGCGATCTGGGCCATCTACGCCGGGATCCTGCTGGGCGTGGGCGTGGCCAGCCGGCAGCGCTGGGCGAGACTGGCAGCGCTTGGTCTGTTCACAGTGACCGTCGCCAAGATGCTGGTGATCGACCTGTGGACCCTCAGCACCGGCGAGCGGGTGCTGGCCTTCATCGGCCTCGGGGGCCTGCTGCTGGCGTGCTCCCTCGTATACCACCGCTTCAAGCACCTGATCCTCGGCGATGAAGGCGAGCAAGGATCTTGGGGGGCCTCGGCCTCGCTGACCTTCGAGCCAAAATGACTCTTCCATGCGCCGTTGTGGCCCGAACTTTGAGTACAAACCGTTGTAGAGCAACAGTTTTTACACAAAGTTCCTATGCCCGGTCGGCCAGGTTGAGTGCATCGATGTAGAAGCGCAACTCTTCCTCGAGCGCCGCTCGGATGTTCTCGGCTCGACGTAGGCCATGCCCCTCGCCATCGAAGGCGATGCACACGTGCTTGACTCCAGCCCGCGTGAGCTCCTTGACCAGGCCTTCAATCTGACCCTTCGGCACAACTCGGTCCTCACAACCCGCAACAAGACGATGGGGACGGTAAGCCGGTCGACGAAATGGAGCGGGGACCGAGCCCGGTGTTCGGCCAGAGCCTCCGGGTACGGGCCCACGAGCTGGTCGAGGTAATGGCTCTGGAATTTCGGGGCCTCTCGAGCGAAGGCCTCCAGGTCTGCGATCCCGTGGTAACTGCCACCAACAGCAAACGAGGCCGGATGTGCAAGGGCGCAGAGCGCGGTGAAGCCCCCGGCACTCGCCCCAACGATCACGCTGAGGCGGGCATCGGCATGTCCGGCCTCGGCGAGGTGCTGGGCGGCATGGATGCAGTCGGCGACGTCGGCGATGCCCCAGAGGCGATTCAGGCTCTCCCGGTGCGCACGCCCGTAGCCGGTGCTCCCCCGGTAGTTCACGTGGGCAACCGCGAACCCTCGGCTCGTGAAGAACTGCGTCCGGAGCTCCAGCCGGGGCTTGGCGTCCGCGGTCGGCCCCTCGTGGGCCTCGACGATCAGAGGAGGCAGCTCGTCCTTCGGCCCGTCGAAGCTCCCGTTTGTCGGGGGGTAGTAGATGACATGGCCCGTTGCCCGACCCTCAGTCTGGAAATCGACGAGGGAGGGCCGGGAAATCCAGGAGTCATCGAGCCCGGCTTCGCCGCCGGCGAGAACCTGCAGGCGGCCATCGGTCACGTTCAAGAGAGCCACTGCAGGCGAACGAGTGGCACTCGAGCCGACGAAGGCAACCTGGCTGCCGACGCCGCGCAGATACGGCTTGAGCGAGGTGAAGGGCACGTCCAGGACCTCAAGCCTGCGCGTCTCCAGATCGACGATCCCCAGGTGGTCGAGGCCTCCCACACGGTACCGGCAGGTGATTCGGCCCGAATCACCGAAGGCGTACGTGGCATAGCCAAATTCCCACTGCGCCTCGCCGAACTCGGCCTCCATCGGCAGCACCGGCTCGATCCGGCCCCTCTCCTCTCGGTACAGGTTCCACCATCCGGAGCGGTCCGAGACGAAGAAGAGGTCGCCGTCGGGACTCCACTCCGGCTGGAAGATCGATTCTCGAGGGCCGCCCGCCACGTGCCGAGGCGTGCCGAGGGACCCGTCCGAGTGGAGGTCGGCAACCCAGAGGTCCGTCCCGTCCCACGGCATGCGGGGGTGGTCCCATGTCGTCCAGGCGAGTTGGCTTCCGCCCGGGCTCGGACGCGGGAACGAGTAGAAGTCGTGCCCGCCGGCGATGATCCGGGGCTCGGCGGAACCGTCGACGGGGAGACAAACAAGTTCGTTGATCACGCCCTCCGGGATGTGGCGCTCGCGCACGCAGAACAGCAGATCGCCGCCCGGGACCACCCTGAGGTCGGCGTAGCGGAGACTTCCCTGCCGCGAGGCCTCCATCGTGATGGGGGTGATGGCCACGCCCTCAACAATTCGGTAGAGCCGGTCGTCGGCGAGGTTGGAGGCCACCAGGACACCCCCAGCCACAACGTAGGCACCGCCGCCGTACTCGTGAACGCGCGAACCGACGTCGAAGGCCGGGGGGAGCACATCTGTCTTCCCGCCGCCGGAGGTCCATCGCACGAGGGCGGTCCGGCCCTCCTCCTCCGGACGGCTCTCCAGCCAGTAGACGGCTTCGCCCTCGACGCGGACGTCGTCGTAGGCGACGGTCCGCCTCGCCACTTGCTCGGCGCTGATCGGCGAGTCCCAGCGCCCGTACGGAGCCACCCTCTTCGACATGGGACTCCCGATCA
>WNFC01002517.1_pt1 | contig 26134 bp, 19 predicted proteins | sample 5400541 | NCBI WGS metagenome assembly WNFC01 (sample SAMN13153342, study PRJNA577476) | soil metagenome | isolation source: 120 cm saprolite under Douglas fir tree site 2 hole 2 replicate 1 | place: USA:California | collected 2015-04-18 | reverse complement strand
ACGTCGAGGACCGCGGCGAGCTGTGCGATCGTGAAGCGGCGGCCCATGGACGCAGCGACCGCGGCAACGTTGCGGGCTGCGGGCGACATTCGTCCCAGTCGCCGTCGCATCGTGTCGCCCACCCGCCGGGGAAGCCGCCGCCAGGATCGTGCAGGGCGCCGCAACCGGATTCTCGCTAGCAGCGGTCGGCGCCGCGATGCTCGACCTGGACCGGCGGCGCGGGGCGCTGGCCAACTCCTCCGCGCCCGGCACCGGCACGGCAGTGGGCGCGCTGGTCTCGGCCCTCGCGGTCTAGTACCTCCCCGCGCCGACGCACCTCATCTACCTGGTCTTGCTCGGCGCCTTCGCGGCCCAGGCGGCCGGCGTGCTAGGCATGGCCGAGACGGCACCGCCGCGGCCAGGCGCCCTCCGGAGCCTGGTACCCGACATCAGGCTGCCGCGGGCGGTGCGCAGCGAGGTCGCGATCGCGGCGCCGGTGCTGCTCGCGGTGTGGGCGCTGGCGGGCTTCTACGGCTCGCTCGGGCCCGCACTCGCCGCGACACTCCTGCACTCCTCGTCGGTGGTGTACGGCGGCCTTGCCCTGTTCATCCTTGCCGCGGTTGCCGCGGCATCGGCCCTTGTGCTCAACCGCGCCAACGCCCGGTCGGTCCTCTACTTGGGCATCGCAGCGCTCATCGCCGGTATCGCGGTGACATTGGTGGCGGCCTCGACGGACTCGGCGGCGGGCTTCTTCACCGGCACGGCCATTGCTGGCGTCGGCTTTGGCAGCGGCTTCCAAGGCAGCATCCGCCCTAGTCGTCCCGCTCGTCGGCGAGCAGGACCGGGCCGGCGTGCTGTCGCTGCTGTACCTCGTCTCCTACCTCGGCCTGGGGGTACCCGCAGTCATCGGCGGTGTCCTCGTCACCGAGGTGAACGGCCTGCTGGCTACGGTCCGCGAGTACGGATCGGCCGTCGTCGTGCCCGCAGCCCTAGCCCTGGCTGGCCTCCTCGTGCACCGCCCCCCAAGGCGCCCGTGGCGCGCCAGCCCGCCACAGCCCCTACCCCTCTTGCCGGGCGGTCCCATCGCAGCGGCAGTGACGCCGGGCTGCACCGCACCACAGACGAAACAGATCTGGCGGTCCAGCCTGCGGCTTGCCGCACCGGCCGGGACCAGCGGCCGTGACCGCCAGCAGGCCACCGGGCCCGCCACGGCTGGCAGACCGTCTGCCACTCCCCGGGCTACTCAGCAGCCCCGAGACCCATCAAGACCGGAAGGATTCTCCCCATGCCCATGATCGACGCCTACGCCACGGCAGGCACATTCCCCGACAAGCACCAGCTGGCCGTGGATCTCGCCACCGCTGTCATGACGATCGAGCAGGTCCCGAACATCCCGATGTTCCGCAAGAACACCGCGGCATTCGTGCATGACCTCGATACCGACTCTCTGGCCAATGTGGACGGCGACAGCACCTACGTCCGCATCCAGGTCCTGACCAACGCCGGAGCGCTAGACCGCGCCAAGCAGCTCGCGGTCGTCCGCCAGCTCACCGACATCGTCGCGGCGGCCGCCAGCGATCCCACCCTGGAGCCGCCTATCGGAATCGAACCGATGACCTACGCATTACGAGTGCGTCGCTCTAACCGACTGAGCTAAGGCGGCGGGCCGTCCGGCGGGACGACGCGACGAGTCTACCGGAAGCAGAGGCCACGCCCGGCCCCAGCCAGCCGTACAGAGCTCGTAATATCCTCAGCGTGAGGCTTCCCGAGGGCGAGGCGCGGGCCCGGTTCGCCACCGTACCCGTGGTGCGCCTGGGAACCGCTGATGGTCAGGGGCGGCCGCACGTGGTGGTGGTCACCTTCGCGGTGGACGGTGACACCATCTACACGGCCGTGGACCAGAAGCCGAAGTCGGGCACCGCCCTGAAGCGGCTGCGCAACGTCGGCGAGAATCCGATGGTCACCATGCTCGCCGACCATTACTCCGACGATTGGGAAACGCTGTGGTGGGTTCGCGCCGACGGCCGGGCGGCGATCCTGGCGGATCAGCGGCAGATGGCGGCGCCGTTGAGACTGCTGGTGAACCGCTACTGGCAGTACCGGCAGGCACCGCCGACGGGTCCCGTGCTGGCGGTGACGGTCGAGCGGTGGTCGGGCTGGGCCGGAGCGCCGACGGCCTGAGCCTCGCCGCCCGAACAAGCCGCACGCTAAAAAGGCACTGGATGTTCGCGACGCTGCTGGTGCTGGCGGCTGCGCTCAGAGCCATCGTGTTCGCGGCCTATCATCCGGCGCTGATCTTCCCGGACAGCGTCCGGTACCTGCAGTATGCGCATAACTTCGCCGGCGGCCACTGGAACGTCGACGCCCTGCGGCAGAGCGGGTACTCCGTCCTGATCATCCCGGTGCTGCTGCTGCACGACCTGTGGATCATCCCACTGGTGCAGCACCTGGTGGGGCTGGTCACCGCGGTGCTCGTGTACGCGGTGCTCATCCGCTTCGGCGTCAGGACGTGGCTCGCGGCGGTGGCCACCATCCCGGTGCTCTTCGATCCGCTGGAGCTTGTCCTCGAGCAGTACGTCCTCACCGACACCTGGACGGTCTTCCTGGTCGTGGCCGCCCTTGCCATCCTGGTCTGGCGGCGGGAAAGGCCACAAGAAACCCACAAGGAAAAGCGCGGCTGGCTCCCGGCGGCGGCCTGCGGACTGCTCCTCGGGGTGGCCGTGACATTCCGGGACCAAGAGCTGATCATGATCGTCCCGGCCGCCCTGTACGTGCTGGTCGCCGTCCGGCCGCGGCCGCGCCTCCTCACCCGGCTGGCGGCGCTTACCGGGTGCTTCCTCATCCCGGTGGCCGGCTATCTCGGCTGGTTCGAAGCCTCGCACGGCCGATGGAGCTTCACCTCCTTCAGCGGCTCGTTCCTGTACGGCCGGGTCGCGGACTTCGCCTCCTGCCAGGGGCTGAGCCTGCCCGCCTACGAAAAGCCCCTGTGCCCTACGCAGCCGCCCGCGCTGCGCAGCGCGGACTTCTACACCTGGAACCCGCAGTCACCGCAGTGGACATTCCATCCTCCGGCCGGCATGTCCAGGGACGCGGTGGTGCGCGACTTCAGCCTGCGGATACTGCGCCACCAGCCGCTCGCTTACGCCGACGCGGTCGCACGCGACTTCATCTACGGGTTCTCGCCGGTACGCGGGGCCGGGCCGGAGCACTACTCACCGGCGTACCTGCAGTTCCAGCGATACATCCGGCCCGACCGGCAGGCCTACGCCTCGATCGCCGCGCTCGGCTACCAGGCCCCCGCGGTCCGGCCGGGCCCGGCCGCGTTCCTGACGGACTGCGGAAGGTGGTTCTACCTGCCCGGTCCGGTTTTCGCGGCCGGGCTCGTCCTGGGCCTAGGCGGCCTCGTCATCGGCCAGGTCCGGCGCCGAGACAAAACCGTCCGCTACGCCGGCCTGCTGTTCGCCGCCAGCGCGGTACTCGTGCTCATCCCCCCGGCCGCGTTCGCCACCTTCGACTGGCGTTACCAGCTTCCGCAGCTCACCCTGATCCCGGTTGCCGCGATACTCGGCGTGGCCGCGATCGGGCGCCGACCAGCTTTAGCCCGTGGCGACAGTCGCGCGCGCCCACTGGCCGTTCGTCCTCATCCTGGCGGCCGGGCTGATCCTAAGGGTGCTCGCCGAGGTCGCCTACCGTCCGGCGCTGCTCTACATCGACTCAGCCAAGTACCTGGTCGGTTCGGGCGGCTCGGCGCCCGAGGGTTACCAGGTCCTGCTGCGGCTCCTTGATCCGCTTGGCGGACTCGGGCTGGTCGCGGCGGCCCAGCATGCCTTCGGCCTGGCGATGGCGATCGCCCTGTACGCGCTGCTCATCCGCCGTCGCGTGCCGCGCTGGGCCGCGACGCTCGCCGCGGCGCCGGTATTGCTCGACGCGTACCAGCTCCAGCTCGAGCAGACGATCATGCCGGACGTGCTGTTCGAGACCGTGATCGCGGCCGGCCTGGTCCTGTCGCTCTGGCCCCGGCCGCCGGGACCCGCAAACCCGTGGCCGTTCGCGGCGGGCGTGCTCCTGCTCGGCGCGGCTACCACCGTCCGCGAGATAGGCGGGGTCCTTATCGTGCCGGCCGTCGTGTCCGCCCTCCTGAGCGCATCCGGATGGCGGCGCCGGACGGGCCGGGCCGGGCTGGCCACGGCCTGTTTCGTGCTGCCCGTTCTCGGCTACATGACCGCGGCGTACTTCGTCACCGGGCACTTCGGGCTGGCCAGCAACGGGCCGGGTCCTGAGTACGGGCGGGCGGCGGCCGCCGCCGACTGCGCCACCCTCAAGATCCCCGCCGACGAGCGCGCGCTGTGCCCGTCTCCCACCCGCACGCTCGCGCTGGGCGGCATCGACGGCCTGCTGCACAACCCGACGTCGCCGGGGCATACCGTCCCGGTGCCGCCCGGCACCAGCCGCGAGCGGCTGCTCGCCAGCTTCTCGCTGGCCGTGCTCCGCCAGCAGCCGCTGCGGGTGGCCGCGTCGGTCGCCCGGGACTCGGTACGGCTGTTCGCGCTGACCAGGGACGGCGACCCCGAGATCACCAGCATCGCGCGCTGGCAGTTCCAGACCTTCTACCCGACGTACCCGCACAGGTTTACGATGGACGTCTTCACCCGGCTGGCCCGCCAGCATGGCAGCGGCGGTGACCTGGTGGCGGTCAAGCCGGTCGCCACCGTGCTGCGCGATTACCAGCTGGGCGGCGGGTACACACCTGGCCCGCTGTACGCGATCGGCCTGGTCGCCGGGCTGCTCGGCGCGCTCTCCGGCCTGCTACGAAAAAGGACGCTCACCGCCGCGGACAAGGAACTGGCCGCCGCCTGCCTGCTGGTGACCCTGTCCGCCACCGTGCTTCTGCTCAGCTCCGACGCCTACGAGTTCTCCTGGCGCTACCAGCTTCCCGCCGTCGTCATGGTGCCGGTCGCCGGCGCGCTCGGGTTCACCGCCCTCGCCACCCGGGTCAAGCACGCCCGAACCAGGGCAAGCCACCCGCGAGCCAGGGCCAGCACCGAACCCCTCACTGCTGCTCAGACTGCCACCGGCGGTAGAGGTCGACGAACTCGTCCCGCATCTGCGGGGTCAGGTCACCGGGCGCCAGCCGCCCGGTGAGGCTGATGGTCTCGCGCATCTGCGCCAGGTACTCGGTGCAGTGCGGGCAGGCGGCGAGGTGCGCTTCGAAGCGGCGCCTGGCGGACCGGCTCAGCGTGTCTTCCAGGTATTCGGTCACCAGCTCGACAGCCTGCTGACAGACGAGATCACGACGAAGGAGGAGTCTCATCGCACCTCCCGGAACTCGTCCTCGAACAGCTGCCTGAGCCTGCTCCGGCCGCGGTGCAGCAAGACCCGCTGGTTCACGTCGCTGAGCGCGAGCACCGCGCAGACCTCCACGCTGCTCATCCCCTCGACGTCGCGCAGGAACACGACTTGGCGCTGGCGGGCGGGCAGCCCATCGATCCAGACGCGGATGCGGTCGGCGAGCTTGCCCGCCTCCATGCGGCCCTCGGCCGCCTCGATCCAGTGCTCGGGCGGATCCGCCCAGCCGCCGGAGCCATCGAACCGCGACGGATCGACCACCGGCTCAGGGTCGGCGACGGGGACGCTGCGCTGTTCGTGGCTGCCCGTGGTCCGTGCCCGGTTGACGAGGATGCGGAACAGCCAGGTCTTGAGGGACGAGCGCCCCTCGAAACCGTCGAGGCCGCGAAGCAGGGCCAGCCAGGTGTCCTGGACGACTTCCTCGGCGACCGCGCGGTTGGGCACGAACGAGGCCGCCAGGTGCAGCATCGGTTCGTGATAGTGCTCGACCAGGCTGACGAACGCGCGCTCATCGCCCGAACGCAGCCGGAGCAGCAGCTCCCCGTCGGATTCCATCACCGACAGAATAGGACGAGCCGGCCGTCCCCAAAGCCAGGGCCACGGCCGGCTCATCCGGGTTTGCGCTAACTTCGCCGGATCGTTACGTCAGAACGCGACGATCCCTTCGCCGCCCGCCGCGCCCGGCACGGTGACCGAGCCGATCCCGGTCAGGGAACCGCCAGCCCCGACGCTGTACCCGTCGACGATCCCGGCCCCGCCGGTCTGCACATAGAGGAACCGGCCGCCGGCCGACGCCGACGCGTCCACGGTCCCGGCGTCGGTCCCAGTCGCGCCGAGCAGGGTCAGCTGGCCGCCCGCCGAGGAGGTGTAGCCGCTTACGTCGGCGCTGCCCGCGTTGGACGCGTACAGGAACGGCCCGGCCGGCGCCACCCAGCAGGTCGCGGCCTTCCCGGTGCCGGCCGAGTCGAGCAGGCTGATGGTTCCGTGGCCGCTCACGGCGAAGGTGGCCAGGGCGTTGGTGCCGGCCTCCGCGATCACCAGGTTGCCGAACTCGTCGAAGGAGATCGCGAACGGCACCGTGCCCGGCTCGGAGTTCACCACGGGCGAGGCTGAGAGCCGGCCACCGAAGCCGACGCCGAACACGTCGATGTCGTTGCCGTTGGCCTTGGTGGTGACGATCAGCTGGGTGCCGTCCGGAGTAAAGGCCACCTGCCCGGGCGTGTGGGTGAACTGCGAGGTCGCGCTGGAGTCAAGGCCGAGCGCGCGGCTCGACCGGGGTAGCGGCACCAGGAAGCCGCCGCCGACCACCCGGTATCCTTGCACGGACCCGCCGTTCAGGGCGTTGAGCACGTATACCAGGTCATCGTGCACGGCCACGCTGACCGGGAACGTCCCGCCGGAACTCACCGCCTGGCGCAGCGCGAGCCTGTCCCCGCTGACGGCGAAGACGGACACGGTGTTGCTGCCCGCGTTCACGGCGTACAGCAGCGAATGCCGCGGATCATAGGCCAGCGAGCCCTGCGACGCGGTGTGGTCAACCACGGATCCGCTGAGCACCCCGCCGAGGCCGCCGGTGGCGTAGCTTCCGGCCGGGCTCAGCGCGCCGTCCGCGGAACGATGGTAGGCGACGACATGATTCCCTGCCGTGTTGTCGGTCTGCACGAACACGACGTGACGGGCTCCGGGGGAGCGATGAGCCGGCGCGGCCGTGCTCGCGAAGGCCGGCGCGGCAAAGCCCGCCACCGCGGCCGTCGCGGCGGCCGCGACCAGCGCCGACCTGAAACGTATCGGTACTTTCACGAAAAACTCCTCGCGCATGGGGTTCGTACCTGCCCCCTTCAGTCCCGCGCGAGGCCCCCGCGTTACAAGGAGGCAAATCGTCAGGAATAAAGGGCAGACCGTCCCGCTGCGCGGTACGGACAGGCTGATCAGGTAGCCGTTCACAATCGTGTCCACGCAGGCGCTGCCCTGGCCGTAGGCGGTGTGGCCGTCGCCGTTCCAGCCGAGCAGCACGCCGGAAGACAGATCGCCCGCCAGCGCCTGCGCCCACCGGTACGGCGTGGCGGGGTCGCGCAGGGTTCCCACGACCAGGATCGGCCGCGCGCCCGCAGCCCGTATCCGGGGCAGCGGATAGGAAGGCACTGGCCAGTACGCGCAGGGCAGGTTGCCCCACACGATCGGCGCGCCGAACAAGGGGGCCACCCGCGCGGCGGCGGAGGCCGCCGCGCGCCACGACGCCAGCGATCGCGGCCACGGCCGGTCCAGGCAGCTGATCGAGGTGTCGGCATCCACCAGGTTGGCGTAGGTCCCGTTGGGGTTCCGGTCCACCAGCAGGTTGGCCAGCTGGACGAGCACGGTGCCGTTCCCCGCGAACGCGTCGGTCAGCCCGGTTTTCAGATCGGTCCAGTACGACTTGCTGTACAGCGCGGCGGCCACGCCGTTCACGAGCATCGCGCCGTCGGCCAGCTGACCGTCACCCAGCTGGTTGGCCAGCGGCACGGAGTTGGCCCGCGCGACCAGGCCCTGGAGCTTCGCCACCGCGGCATTCACGGACCCTGCGGCGCCGCCCGAGCCAGGGGCGCCAGAGCCAGCGCCCGAGCCAGGGGCGCCAGAGCCAGCGCCCGAGCCAGGGGCCCCAGAGCCAGCGCCCGAGCCAGGGGCCCCAGAGCCAGCGCCCGAGCCAGGGGCCCCAGAGCCAGCGCCGCCAGAGCCGCCGCGGAGCGGGCAGCTGGCCGCGGCCAGGCACCACGCCGCGAACGACCGGAGCGCGACCTGGAACCCTTCCGCCTGCGTAATGTCGTCCTGCAGCGACGCCGTGCCCGGGTCCACCGCACCGTCAAGGACCAGCGCCCGCACCCGGCGGGGGAAAAGCTGGGCGTACCACGCACCCAGGTACGTTCCGTATGACTTCCCGAGGAAGCTGAGCTGTGCCTCACCGAGCGCGGCCCGCAGCACGTCCATGTCGCGGGCCGCGTTCTGGGTGCCCACGTACGGCAGCAGGGCGGCCGAGTTCTGCGCGCACCGGGCGGCGTACAGCTTGCTCTGCGCGATGACGTCAGCCAGCTGCGCGGCGTTCGCCGGCATGTCGTTGGTGGCCAGGTACTTGTCGAGCTGCGGGCCGGTCATGCAGGTCAGCGCGGGTTCGCTGGCGGCGGCGCCGCGGGGGTCGAAACCCACGATGTCGAACCGGGCCAGCACGGCGGCCGGGAACTCGCTGCCGGCCCCGAGCGCGTACTGGACGCCGGAACCGCCGGGCCCGCCCGGGTTGACCACCAGGGCGCCGGTTCGCCGGGACGGGTCGGCCGCGGGCAGCTTGATCACCGGCAGCGAGAACCGCCGCCCGCCGGGCCGGGTGTAGTCGAGGGGCACGAGCAGCCGGGCGCACTCGAAGCCGTTATCGCACGGCTGCCAGTCCAGCCGCTGCGCGTAGTACCCGGCCAGCGTGGACGGCGCCGCGGACGGGGCCGAACCCACGAACCCGGCCGTGCTGCCGGAACACCCGGTCGCGAGCACGGCCAGCGCTACCGCGGCCGCTAGCCAGGCAGGCAGTCTCCGCCGATGGCCCGCGGTAGCAAAGCTCACCCGTCCTCCCGCGCCGCCTACCCGCGACCCGAGGTCCTCGACTTGCCGTGCATGGACTCATACGCCTGCCGGGACCCGCAGACGCTGGCCTTCGGGCACGCGCACGCCCGGCCGTCCGCGGCCAGCTTGACCACCACGGTGTCGGAGGGAACGTTGTGGCCGACGACCGTGCCCGGGCCGGCGGGCGAGGTGACGGCGGCGCCCACCGGCGGCGCGTCCTTGCGGAAATCCTGGTACAGCGGGTGCTCGTACTTCAGGCAGCACATCAGCCGTCCGCACGCCCCCGCGATCCGCAGCGGGTTCACCGGCAGTTCCTGGTCTTTGGCCATCCGGACCGACACCGGCTCGAAGTCCTTCAGGAAGGTGGCGCAGCACAGGTCGCGTCCGCACGGCCCGATCCCGCCCTGCAGCCGCGCTTCGTCCCGGGGGCCGATCTGCCGCAGCTCTACCCGGGCCCGCAGCCGGCCGCCCAGGTCGCGGACCAGCGCCCGGAAGTCCACCCGGTGCGGCGCGCTGAAGTACACGACGAACACGTTCTCCGAGCTGATGAAGTCCACCGCAGTGACCTTCATCGGCAGTTCGTGCTCCCTGATCAGCCTGCGCGCGGCCAGCCGCCCCTCGGCCCGCCGCCGGCGGCTCTCCTCGTCCCTGGCCAGGTCATCCTCCCCGGCCAGGCCTTCGCACACCGGCAGCCCGCCGATGTCCTCGGGCACCCACTGCGGCGCCCACACGCACTCGGCCACCTCGGGACCTGAGTCGGTGGGCACCAGCACCTTGTCGCCTATCGCCGGCGAGAAGGCACCGGGGTCGAGGTAATAAAGCCGCCCGTACCGCTCGAAGCTGACTGCCATCATCATGCCCACAGGGCCAGACTACGTTGCCCGCCGCCGCAATCCCTTACCAGGCCGAGATCGGATATCCGAGATAAGGCTGTGCGATCGGGAGGAACCGAATTTGTCGGACCCCGGTGTCATGCTCTGGGCCATGCCCCGAATAGCACGACCTGACGGTCTGGGCGAGCTCCTGGAGAAGCAGCTCTCCGTGGTCAGCCGCAGACAATTGCTCACCCTCGGCATGACGGACAAGGCGATGCAGTACCGCGTCCGCGCGGGCGGCCCGTGGCAGGTGGTGCTGCCGGGCGTCTACCTGGGCGCAAGCGGAACGCCCAGACTGCTCCAGAAAGAGATGGCCGCCCTGCTCTACGCCGGGCCGGGCAGCCTCATCACCGGCCCGGTAGCCCTGATGCACCACAGCATCCGGAGCGAACGGGGCCTGGACACCATCGACGTGCTGGTACCGGCCGACCGGCAGCGCCGAAGCGCTGGTTTTGCCCGGCTTCAGCGTACGGCCCGGATGCCAGCACGAATCACGTCGAGTGGGCCGGTGCGCCTGGCCCTGGTGCCCCGCGCCGTGGCCGATACCGCACGGCAGCTCACCAGCCTCAAAGATGTCCGTGCCGTCGTCGCGGACGCGGTCCAGCTTGGCCGATGCACGGTAAGCGAGCTAGCCCATGAGCTCAGCAGCAGCCCGGTCCGGGGCTCCGCGATGTTCCGCTCGGTCCTGGCCGAAGTGGCCGAAGGCATCAGGTCCACCGCCGAGGGCGATCTCCGCGACCTGATCAGGGCGGCCCGGCTGCCGATGCCTCTGTTCAATCCGTCTCTGTACGACGGCGATACCTTCCTCGGCAAGCCCGACGCCTGGTGGCCGGATGCCGGGGTCACCGGGGAAGTCGACTCTCGCCAATGGCACCTGTCCCCCGCGGACTGGGAACGCACGAGGCGCCGTCATACCCTGATGGGCGCGGCCGGCATCATCCCCCTGCACTTCTCGCCCAACGAAATCCGCCGCGAGCCAGCCGAGGTGGCCCAGCGAATCAGGGATGCCCTGGAACGCGGCCTCAACCGCCCCCCTCTCCCCATCCGCACCATCCCTTGCACGACCAGCGCCCTCAAAATTCGATGAATGCGGCAACCTACCCAAAAGAGGGGGCACGGTGTCACAACCATGCGTTCCGCGCCATTCCACACCAACCCGCTCGGGACCGGTATGGGTGGAATGTGCCGCTTTGGGGCGGGCGGCCGGGCGGGGCGGGCGGCCGGGCGGCCGGGCGGGGCGGCCGGGCGGGCGGGCGGCCGCGCGAGGGGCGAGGAGCGCGAGCTACCCCTGGGCTAGGGAGAGGGTCATTTCTTCTACGGCTAGCAAAGGGGCGACGTTGAGGGTGAGGCGCTCGCGGCAGCGCATGATGGCCTGCATGCGGCGCAGCGTGGACTCCGGGGACGACGCCGAGGCGACCTTCCGCAGGTCGGCGTCCTCGTTCGCGAGCTCCACGTCGGCACCGAGCTGCACCATCAAGATGTCGCGGTAGAACAGGGCCAGCTCGAGCAGCGCCTGGTCGAGCGTGTCCCGCTTCACCCGGGTGGCCCGTGACTTCTGCCGGTCCTCCAGGTCCTTCATGGCGCCGGCCATGCCGCGCATCGCCTTGGCCACGCCCTTACCGGTGGACCCCTCGCCGAACGCCCGGCGCAGCGCGTCACGTTCCGGCTCGTCGAGCTCCTCGGTGACCGCCTTGGCCTCTTCCTCGGCGGTGCGCACCAGGGCGGCCGCCGCCGCGAGGGCCGGGCCGAGTGATGTAGCAGAAAGCGGTACCTGCAGCACGTCGGCCCGGCGTTTGGCCGCTGAGGCATCAAGAGCGAGACGCCGGGCGCGGCCCACGTGTCCCTGCGCCGCACGGGCCGCGGCCAGCGCTCTCGCGGGCTCGATACCGTCCCGCGTCACCAGTACCTTAGCGACCGCGGCCGAGGCCGGCACGACAAGCGTGACAACCCGGCACCGTGACCTGATCGTGGGCACCAGATCCTCGGCCGAGGGCGCGCACAGCAGCCAGACCGTCCGGGGCGCCGGCTCCTCGATGGCCTTCAGGAGCGCGTTCGCGGCCTGTTCCGTGCACCGGTCGGCATCTTCGAACAGGACGACCTGCCAGCGCCCCCCGGTGGGCTTGCCCGCAGCGCGCAGCACCAGGTCCCTGGTCTGCCGCACCCCGTAGGACAGCCCCTCGGGCCTGATCAGCATCAGGTCCGCGTGGGTTCCCGCCTGCACCTGATGACAGGACGCGCACTGACCGCAGCCGCCGGACGGGCACAGCAGCGCGGCGGCGAACGCCCGCGCCGCCACCGACCGGCCCGACCCGGGCGGCCCGGTGAACAGCCAGGCGTGCGTCATCGCGCCGGGCCGTGCTGCCCCGGGGGGACGGCCAACCCAGACCCCCCCGCGAGGGTATGGCCCGGGGGGACGGCCCCCCCAGACCCCCCCGCGGGGGGACCGCTGGCCGGCCAGCAGGGCCGCCGCCGCGGCCGCGGCCTTCTCCAGCTGCGCGACCACCGCGTCCTGCCCCGCCAGGTCCGCGAACAATCCGGTCTTGTCTCCCGCCGGCCCGCTCACAGGACCTCTTCCTTGATCGCCGGGAAGTCCCCGGTATTCGCCTCGGCGACGGACGGAACCGGGTCCGGGAGCAGGTCACGGATCCGGTCCTGGATGTCCCGGGTGATCTCCTTTGCCGGGCGGTCGGCGTCGAGCACCAGGTACCGCCTCGGCTCGGCGCGTGCCAGCGCGAGAAACCCGGCCCTGACCCGCAAGTGGAACTCCGCGGGCTCTGCTTCCAGCCGGTCCGCCGAACGAGTGCGCCGGCTCAGCCCGGCCATCGGGTCCATGTCGAGCAACACGGTGAGGTCGGGGGTGCGTCCGCCGGTCGCCCACCAGTTAAACCTGGCGATCTCCTCGACCGGCAGGTTCCGTCCCGCTCCCTGGTAGGCCAGGGAGGAGTCCACGTACCGGTCGGTGATGACGATCGCGCCCCGGTCGAGCGCGGGCGCGATGACCGAGGCGACGTGCTCGGCGCGGTCGGCCGCGTACATCAGCGCCTCGGCGTGCGGCGACATGCCGGTGTGCGCGGTGTCGAGCAGCAGCGCGCGCAGCCGCATCCCGACCTTGGTCGCGCCGGGCTCGTGCGTGGTCACCACGTCATATCCGAGCTCGCGCAGCCAGATGGAGATCAGCCTGGCCTGCGTGGTCTTGCCTGAGCCCTCGCCGCCCTCGAACGCGATCAGCACCCCGGCCGGGGGCGGCGGGGGCGCGTTCCCGTTCAGGTGCACTGGCAGCGGCGGGAGAGGCTCGTTGCGGATCGCCGCCAGCAGGTCCTCACGGAGCGGGACGCCCTTCCGGTCGTCCATCTGCCGGTAGGCCCGCATCCCGAGCAGGGCCGCGACCACGGCGGCCAGCAGGATCACCATGTTCTGCCCGGCCGAGGTGTAGGTGATGTTGCCGATCCTGACGTTCCCGGTCCGGTTCAGCGACGCGATCGCCCTGGTCAGGCCGGCCGAGAGGTACGGCACGACGGCGATGACGGTGAACAGGATGACCTGGATGGAGGACTGGAAGAAGGCGAAGACCCGGCCGCGGGTATCGTCGTCCACCTCGAGCCCGACGATGGTAAAGCCGGTCGCGTACGCGATCCCGGACAGCGCGCCGAGCAGCACCACGAACAGGACGACCACGCCCAGGACCGGCACCAGGCCGATGAGCGCGAGCGGCACCGCGGCGGCGGTGATCGTGAGGCCGAACAGCCGGCGGCGGCTGAAGTTGCCGAGCACTTTGGTGCCGAGCGCCATGCCCAGCGCCATGCCGACGAAGATCGCGGCGAAGACCAGGCCCCAGCCGGCGCTGCCGCCGTGCAGCGTGTCGGTGATGTAGAGGTAGCCCAGGCCGACCACCACGCCGGCCGCGGCGAAGGCGCCCACCATCCCGATCACCAGGCCGCGCACCACCGGGGTCTTCCTGATGAACCGCCAGCCGTCCCATATGGACTTGGCCGTGGACGGCACGGAGATCTTGTCACACGCGTTCCGCTTGGGTATCTCGCGGATGAAGTAGACGGTGAGCGCGGAGATGCCGTAGGAGGCGGCGTTGAAGTACAGGGCCAGGTCCACGTTGCTGGCGTGGAACAGCGGCGTGACCCGGCTCAGGCCCTCGCTGACCAGGGCCAGCACGCTGAACAGGCCGGCCGCGAGCGGCGCGGTGCCGTACGTGGTGAGCAGGCTGAGCTGGTTCGCCCGTTCCAGCTTGTCCTTGGGCACCAGGTTGGGCACGGACGCGGAGGTGGCCGGGCTCCAGAACTGGGTCGTGATGCCGGCCAGGAACTTGGCGACGTAGATCCAGGTCAGGTGCGGGAAGAGGGGGATGGACAGGAACAGCAGGCCGCGGATCACGTCGCCGATGATCATCGTCATCCGGCGGTCCAGGCGGTCCGCCACCGCCCCGGCCAGCGGCCCGAACAGCAACGCGGGCAGCAGCGTCGCCACCCACACGCCGCTGACGGCCGAGCCCTTGGCCACCGCGCCGCCGGACGCGAGCGAGGGCGCCAGCGCGGTCAGCGCGACGATGCTGAGCCAGTCGCCGAGGCTGGACAGGGACAGCGCGATCCACAGCCGTCGGAACGGCTTGATCGACAGCACGCCCGGCTCGCGGGCATGGTTGCGCCGCGCGGCGCCGTCTCCGAGCTTCCCCCGGCCGGCGCCGCCCTTAATTGCTGCGGCGCGGAAGTTCACGGCGTAAGCGTATCGGCACTGCTGGCCGCATAGCGGGTTAGTCCTTCATCGTGATTTTAGGCTCGGTCCACAGGTGCGACCCGACTCGGGGCATGAGACGATCAAGACCTTTTCGATGCCGAACGGGCCGGGCTGGCAGCTTTCTTCCTGGTTGTCGTGCCCCGGCGGCGAGTCGCCGGGGCCGCGGCCCGCCGGTCCGCCAGCAACTCGGCCGCATGCTCGATGGTGATCGAGGCGACCTCGTCCCCCTTGCGCAGCGACGCATTGGTCTCACCGTCAGTCACGTACGGGCCGAACCGGCCGTCCTTGATCACCATCGGCTTGCCGGTGGCGGGGTCGTTGCCGAGCTCGCGCAGCGGCGGAGCCGCCGCTCCGGTGCGGCGGCCGCGGGGCTTGGGCTGGGCGAACAGCTCCTTGGCCTCGGCCAGCGTCAGGGTGAACAGCTGCTCCTCCGACTCCAGCGACCGGCTGTCCGAGCCCTTCTTCACGTATGGCCCGTACCGGCCGTTCTGCACGGTGACCTGCTCGCCGTCCAGCTCTCCGAGCACCCGCGGCAGGCTCAGCAGCTTCAGCGCGTCGTCCAGCGTGACCGTGTCCAGCGACATGGACTTCAGCAGCGACGCGGACCTGGGCTTGGCCGAGGCCGGACCAGAAGAAGCTGGCACAGTCTCGGTAAGCTGCTCGGTCACATAGGGACCGAACCGGCCGGCCTTGGCGACCACCTCGCGGCCGGTATCCGGGTCGGTGCCGAGAAGCACGTCTCCGTTCGGCTGATTAAGAAGCTCTTCTGCTTTTTCTACCGTCAGCTCGTCCGGCGCGATGTCCTCGGGGACGTTCACCCGCTGCCCGTCCCGCTCCAGGTAGGGGCCGTACCGGCCGACCCGCACCACGATGTCGGTGCCGGCCAGCGGGAACGAGCTGACGTCCCGCGCGTCGATGTCGCCGATGTCGCCGACCAGGGACTTCAGGCCCCTGTCGTGGTCAGCAGCGTCGTTCTCGGCTCCGAAGTAGAACCGGCGCAGCCACGGCACCCGTTCGGCCTCGCCGCGCGCGATCTCGTCGAGGACGTCCTCCATCCGCGCGGTGAACTCGTAGTCGACCAGCTGGCCGAAATGCCGTTCCAGCAGGGTGACGACGGCGAAGGCGAGGAACGAGGGGACCAGCGCGGTGCCCTTCTTGAACACGTAGCCGCGGTCCAGGATGGTGCCGATGATGGTCGCGTACGTGGACGGCCGCCCGATCTCCCGGTCTTCGAGCTCCTTGACCAGCGATGCCTCGGTGTAGCGGGCCGGCGGCCTGGTGGAGTGCTCGGCGGGGGCGAGCCGCAGCACGTCGAGCGGGTCGTTCTCGGCGAGCGGCGGCAGCCTGCGCTCCCGGTCGTCACGGTCGGCGTCGGGGTCGTCGGCGCCCTCGACGTACGCCTTGAGGAACCCGTAGAAGCCGATGACCTTGCCGGTCGCGCCGAACTCGGCTCGCTCGCCCGCGCTTGACGTGCCGGCCACCCGGACCGAAACCGACTCGCCGGTGGCGTCCTTCATCTGCGAGGCGACGGTGCGCTGCCAGATCAGCTCGTACAGCCGGCGCTGGTCGGAGGACAGCCTGTCCCTGGCGACCTGGGTGGGGGTGCGGAAGCTGTCGCCGGCCGGCCGGATGGCCTCGTGCGCCTCCTGCGCGTTCTTCACCTTGCTCGCGTAGGTCCGGGGGGCGTCGGGCACGTAGGCGGCGCCGTACAGCTCCGCCGCCTGCTTGCGGGCCGCGCTGATCGCGGTCTGCGACAGCGTCACGGAGTCGGTCCGCATATAGGTGATGTAGCCGTTCTCGTACAGCCGCTGCGCGACGGACATCGTGTGCTTGGCGGAGAAGCCGAGCTTGCGGGATGCCTCCTGCTGCAGCGTCGTGGTGCGGAACGGCGCGTACGGCGAGCGCCGGTAGGGCTTGCGCTCCACGCTGGCGACCGAGAAGCTCGCCCCGTCGAGCCGCTCCGCCAGGGCGGCCGCGGCGGCCGCGTCTAGGTGCAGGACATCGGCCCCGACCTTACCGGCACCGCGCAGTTCGCCGGCGGCGGTGAAGTCCCGGCCCTGGGCGACCCGCCGGCCGTCAACGGTGACGAGGTTGGCGGTGAACGACGTGGGCTCGCCGCTCTGTGCCTTCTCCCTAGGGCCTTTTTCCTTGGCGCCCTTTTCGTGGTCCTTGGTGGCGAACTCGGCCTCGAGGTCCGCGTAGCTGGCCGCACGGAAGGCGATCCGCTCGCGTTCCCGGTCGACGACCAGGCGGGTGGCCACCGACTGCACCCGCCCGGCTGACAGCCTGGGCATGACCTTCTTCCATAGCACGGGCGAGACCTCGTACCCGTACAGCCGGTCAAGCACGCGGCGCGCCTGGTACGCGTCCACTAGGCCCTCGTCGACCTGACGCGGGCTGGCGATGGCGCGGGCGATCGCCTCCGGGGTGATCTCGTGGAAGACCATCCGGCTGGTCGGCACCTTGGGCTTGAGCTCCTCGAGCAGGTGCCAGGCGATGGCCTCGCCCTCGCGGTCCTCATCTGTCGCGAGCAGCAGCTCGTCGGCGTCCTTCAGCAGGCTCTTGAGCTTGGACACCTGCTGCCGCTTGTCGCTGTGCACGACGAAGAGCGGCTCGAAGTTGTCGTCCACGTTGACGCCGAGCCTGGCCCACGGCTCGCCGCGGTACTTGGCCGGGATCTCGGCCGCGCTGTCGGGCATGTCGCGGATGTGGCCGACGCTTGACTCGACCACATAGCCCTGGCCGAGGTACCCGGCGATGGTCCGGGCCTTGGACGGGGACTCGACGATGACCAGCTTGGTGCCATGATCATCCCCCGTCGCGGCCTTGCCCCTTGAAGCCCTCGTGGCGCCGCTCTTCGTTTTGACAGCCGTCAAGGCGGTTTCCGCCTTTGTCTTCGCCGTGTCTGTCCTTGCTGGCACGCTCTTCCCGTCTTCGCATCCGCGCTGTGACCGTCTACGGTACCCGTGGTCACACGCCGCCCTACAGCTGCAACCATCGGCCCGGCACGGTGTGTTCCCTTGAGTTCGCCGCAACAAGCCGGAGATTTTGCCACCGCAGGTTGAATCGCGGGTGAACTCAAGCACAATAGGACCGATGGCCGAGTACGCCTACCTCGTCGTGTACCTGCCACGTGGCACGTCCCGAGACGCTCGCGACGCCGCGCGGCGGATCCTGACCGACCACGCCGAGTATGGAGATTGGGAACTGTCCAGGCTCTTGCTCAACGCTGACGGCAGCAGGAAGGCTACCCTCCGAAGGCGAATCATACGCCCAGTCCGCACATTCTGAGCGATACCCGCTGCTGAGCTCATCCTGCGACCCGGCTGATCCGGGTTCTTGTTTCTGGCGATCGGATGCGTGGTCGTGTGCGGCTTCCCCTGGGAAAGGGGCCGGAGGGGAAGCCGCACACGTTCTTGCGTCGCGGCCTGAGGCCGCGTTAACAGGCAGGGTTAAGAGGACTCGCCGTTCCGGCGACGCCGGGCGACCGCGACCGCGCCCGCTCCGACGCCGATGCTGCCGAGCGCCGCGACCCCCAGCAGGAGCAGGTCCGCACCGGTGGTCGGCAGGCTGCTGGGCATCGTCGCGGTGGTCACCGTGGTACCTATCGGGAGTATCGGAGTGGTGCCGTGCGGGGGTATCAGAGTGGTGCCGTGCGGGGGTATCAGAGTGGTGCCGTGCGGCGGCGTGCCCGGGCCGGGCGGGGTGCAGTTGCCCTGGCAGGACGGCGGGGTGCAGTTGCCCTGGCAGGACGGCGGGGTGCAGTTGCCCTGGCAGGACGGCGGGGTGGGCGGGTTGATTAATGAACCGCCCTGGCAGCCGGAGTTCGCGAAGCCGAGGACCGCGAGCGAGACGCCGCAGACGTTCACCGGCGCGCTGACCGGCACCGAGATCGTGTTGCCCGAGCCGGTCGAGACGTTGCCGTTGCCCGTGACATTGCCATTGTCCGTGGTCGTCCCGCCGGCCACGTTAGTGCTGGCCCCGCCGACGCAGCCGGAGTTCGCGAAGCCGAGAAGCGCGAGCGAGACGCCGCAGACGTTCACCGGCGCGCTGACCGGCGCCGAGATCGTGTTGCCCGAGCCGGTCGAGACGTTGCCGTTGCCCGTGACATTGCCGTTGCCTGGACCGGACGTGCCGGATGATTCGGTAACCCGGGTGTGGGCCCCGCCGACGCAATGGGAATTCGCGAAGCCGGCTTCCGCCACGGAGACACCGCAGATGTTCACCGGCGTGCTGACCGGCACCGAGATCGTGTTGCCCGAGCCGGTCGAGACGTTGCCGTTGCCCGTGACATTGCCGTTGCCCGCGCCGCCGCCGGAGGGCGGGCTGACGACATCCGTGCTGGCCCCGCCGGCACAGCCCGAGTTCGCGAAGCCGAGCACCGCGAGCGAGATGCCGCACAGGTTGACCGGCGCGCTGATCGGCGCCGAGATCGTGTTCCCCGACAGGAGCGAGACGTTGCCGTTGCCGGTGACATTGCCGTTGCCCGAGGCATAGGCCACGCCCGCGCCCGGCAGCGCGAACGTGGCGGCGACGAGCGCCGTGCCGGCCGTAGCCGATACCCACCTAACTTTCTTCATATCGCTACTCCAATCCCCGCCTTGCGGTCGCGTGCGCGACAGCCGGCGATTTTCAGCGCGGATGCACCAGCCAGCAAGGCGCCGACGGCGAGGGCCGCGAAGGAATCACTGCTCATACCCGGGGTGTTCGCCGCGCTCAGCGCGGTCCCCGGCATGGGAATGCCGCCCTCCGTTACGCCATTCAGGGCGGGCATGTTGGCCAGACCGGCCAGCGAGGGCAGGTCCGCGAGGCCAGGCAGGTCCCCGGGTCCGGCCAGCTGAGACGCGGCCGGAACGTTCGCATCGCCCGCGCCTGAGCCGGCGCTGGGCGTGTTATCAAAGGTGCTGCCCGGTCCCGGCCCCAGTGCGGACATGCCACCCGCCCCGAAGATCCCGAGGGTGGTAGGGCGGCCGTTGCTTCCGGTCATGCCGGACAGCGGCGTCAGGCCGGACACCGGCTGGAGTCCCGCCAGCGGCCCGGCGGCGCCGAGCGCTGATGTCACGGGCACCACGGCGCTCTGTATCACGCTTCCGGGGATCACGCTTCCGGCTGACCGGTTATTCGTGTTACCGGTCATCGCGCCGCCCGCGCAGCCCGCGGTTGAGTCGCCGAGCACGGCGGCCGCGTTACCGCAGACGTCGAGGGGGATGCTGACCGGAATGCTGACCTCATTGCCACTGCCGACCGACACGTTCCCGCTGGCCACACCGGACAGGCCCGTTTGCGATGGGCCAGGCGCGGGCAGGTTGGCGGTGGCGCCGCCCAGGCAGTCGGCGCGGGCGATGCCGAGCAGGGCACCTGCGTTATCGCAGATGCTGGCGGGAATGCTGACCGGCGCGAGGAGCTTGTTGTTGCTGAGCACTGAAGCGTTGCCCGAGGTGCTGCTGCCGCCGGTACCGGCGAGGGCCACGCTGGACAAACCGCCTCCGGCGGCCGCGAAGCCGGCGGCAAGCAGAGCCGTCTTCGATGTCCATGATGCCCACGGACGCATGGGTTCTCCTTGATGGATGGTGATGCGAGGGGTTGCCGCACCCGGGAGGACGGCTAACACCCGTCCCGAGTACAGGGCGTAACTTTAACATCACAAGGAGTACTGACGGCGCGCAAAACGCGGAATTAAGGAACCCGCCGGCAATGCCGTGTTTGCCGTATACAGCTCTGACCTAAGGTTAAGCGCTAACAGCGATCGAGAAATCCGTCCAGGACACGAACACCGAAACGAAGTCCTTCGACAGGAACGCGTTCGTCGACGCCGTGAAACATTCCGGAAAAGTCCAGATCTGGCGGCAATCGCAGCGGGGTGAAACCGAAGCAGCGCATGCCGAGCCGGCTGAACGATTTGGCGTCCGTACCCGCCGACAGGCAGTAGGGGATCACCCGCGCGCCTGGGTCCTCGGCGAGGAGGGCGCTGGTCATCGCGGCGTACAGGTCTCCGTCCGGAGTTGTTTCCACTGCTATGTCGGTGTGGATGAACTCGCGTGTCACGCTCGGCCCGAGCACCCGGTCAAGCTCGTCGAAGAACTCCTCTTCGTAACCCGGAAGGAAACGGCCGTCGACTTCGGCGGTCGCGGTCTGCGGGACAACATTAACTTTGTACCCAGCACGGAGAACTGTCGGATTTACCGTATTCCTTAGCGTTGCGCCAATAACGCGGGATACCGCGCCGATTTTACTGAGCGCCTGAGTGGGATCGTTCGGGATAAATTCGATGTCGAGTGCGTCGCAGACACCTTCCAGGAAAGCCTGGACAGAAGGGATGAGCCGGGTCGGCCACTCGTGCCGACCGAGCCTGCCGACCGCCTCGGCCAGTTCGGTCACTGCGTTGTCCGGCTGCACCATCGAGCCGTGCCCGGCCCTGCCACGCGCAATCAGCCGCAGCCAGGCCATGCCCTTCTCCGCGGTCTGCAGAAGATAGAGCCGCTGGCTCCCGAGGGTCATGCTGAAGCCGCCGACCTCCCCGACCGCCTCGGTGACGCCCTCGAACAGGCCGGGATGGTTGTCCACCAGCCAGCGGGCACCCCAGGTGCCCCCGGCTTCCTCGTCGGCGGTGAACGTGAGCACGATGTCGCGGGCCGGCGGGCGGCCTTCGCGCAGCCGCTGCCGCACCACCGCAAGCATCATCGCGTCGATCTCCCCGGAGAACGGGTCGTGCCGCCAGTCCGGCGCGCTCGCCGGCACCACGTCGAGGTGGCCGTGCACGAGCAGCCCGGGCCGGGAGCTGTCCCGGCCGCTGATCCGCGCCACCACGCTGGTGCGCTTTGGGTGCGACTCCAGGACCACCGGATCAAGCCCCACCTCGGCCAGGAGCCCGGCCACGTGCTCGGCGGCCAGGCGCTCACCGGGACCCGAGTGGTCCCCCGGGTTCGACGTATCGATCCTGACCAGGTCACGGCAGATGTCTACGACCTCGTCCTGCGCGGTTACTTGGTTCGCTGTCACCGCACTATCGTCGCACCCGGTCATGCCTTTGGGGCGGGCCGCCCGTGTCGTCGCCTGGGCCGGGCGGCTCGGGGGCGTGCGAAGATTCACGGTCCTGCGCACTCGCCTGAGGCCGTTCGGTTTGCTAAGGTAAGCCAGCCGATGCGTACCCCGCATCGCGCGTCCGGGTGGCGGAATAGGCAGACGCGCTAGCTTGAGGTGCTAGTGCCCGTATAGGGCATGGGGGTTCAAGTCCCCCCTCGGACACGACCCATTGCCCCATATTGGGCGTCTTCCTGCACGAATGTCTCCGGGCTGATCGTCACGTCAGCCCGGATTTTGTCTTCTCCGGGCAGGTAGGTGACCTTGAGCCTCATTTGCTCGTAGATGGCCGCCTTGACGGCGGGCTCGGCGCCGCGGACGACGGCTCGCAGGTCGCCCAGGCCGGTGATGAGGGCGCGGATGTCGTCTTCGGTGAGCCTGCCGAAGGCCGGCTGACGGGGCTGGCTGGCGTCGCGGGCGAGCGCGGCGGCGCGCTCGGCTTTGACCTGGCGGGTCCATTCGGCGACGGCCTGGGGGTCGGCTCCGGCGTCGAGGGCTGCCTGGTAGCGGGCGAGCCGGGCGTCGCAGTCGGCGATGACGGCGTGGACATCCTGCGCGGCCGGAGCCGGGACGGGGGTGGCGGGCTCCTGGGCGGCTTGCATCTCGCGGATGGTCTGCTCGAGCCGGTGCGGCGCGAAGATGGTGACGAGCCAGTTGTCGATGGCGGGCAGCAGGTCCGCTTCGCGGAGGTAGACGTTGCCGGGGTGGCGGACGTGGCTGGCCAGGGCGTATTCCTTTGGGTATCGGCAGCGGTAGTAGGGCTCGTGGTTGCTGTACTGGCCTTGCATCCGGCGTCCGCAGTACCCGCAGTGCAGCCGCCCGCGCAGGACGTAGGGGTGAGTGACCCGCTGGTGTACCTCGCGGCGGCTGCGCCGGGCGCGCCCGGCCCCGGCCATGATGGCCTGCGCGGCCTCGAAGTCCCCGTCAGGGATCAGGGGCTCGTGGGCGATGGTGTCGGACCAGATCCAGCTGCTGGCCTGGTTCCAGCGCATCCGGGTCTCATAGCCCGCAGCGACGTCGTTGACGTCCAGGAGGATCTCGTCCTTGCGCTGCTTGTTCCAGACCTGCCGGCCGGTGTAGCGGGGGTTGGTCACGATGGCGCGGACGGCGGACTTGGACCAGCCTTCGCCGGTGCGGTGCGGGTTGCGGGCCCGGTCGTGCTGGGACGGGGAGGGGATCTGGTCGCGGGTGAGTCCCTCGGCGATGGCGAACAGGCCGCGCCCGGCGAGGTACTCGGCGAAGATCCGCTTGACCACCCAGGCGGTTTCGGGGTCGGGTTCGAGCTTGTGCAGGCGCTTGCCGTCGGCGGCCTTGGCCGGGTTGGGGTGCGGCCCGGCGTCGGCGAGCCGGTAGCCGTAGGGCGGCCGTCCGCCGAGGAACCGGCCCTCCAGCGCGGCCTGGGCGGACATGGCGGCGCGGACCCGGAGCTTGATCCGGTTCCGCTCGCCCTTGGACAGGCCGCCGAACACCGACATGATCAGGTCGTGGGCCTCGGAGTCCGGGTCGATGGGCCCGCCGACCTCGGGGACCCACAGCTCGACGCCGTAGTGGGTGAACACGGGCATGACCAGGCTGTACTGGTTGCCGTAGAACGCCCTCTGCGGCTCCCCGATCACCACCGCGTCGAAGCCCCGGTGCGGGTCGGCCAGGTCGGCGAGCAACTGCGCGGCCTGCGGGCGGCGCTTCCACGGCAGTGACCGGGACTGGCCGACATCGAAGTAGTCGGCGACGATGATCCCGCTGGCCGGCTCGATCAGGGCGCGGCTGCGGGATTTCTGCCAGTTGTAGGACGCTTCCGGGTCCTGGTTGTCCTCGGTGGAGACCCGGCCCTTGAACGCGAACCTCTTCACCGGCCCGGCTGGGTCCGGGCCGGGCGGCGGGGCGGTGCTCATCGGGGCTCACCGCCGCGAGGCTGCCCGGCGGCGACCCTGCCGGGCCGCGTGCTGCGCGGCCAGCGGTCGCGGGCAGATGGCCAGGTGACCGGGTCGGTTACCAGCGCGCTGCCGGCGGGACCGGACATGAGCCTGCCCAGCAGGGCGTAGTCCCCGGCTGCCAGGACCGAGATGCCGGTTTCGGCCAGCACGAGCACGACGCGCCGTAGCGCGAGCTGCGGCAAGATCCCGGTGCGGCCGGCCGGCGGGCGGCGCGGCAGCAGGCGCCACGGGTCGGCCGCGACCAGTACCCAGGCCGGACAGGCGGGGCCGGACAGCGCGGTCAGCAGTGCCTGGCCCTGCGGCCGGCGGTGCCACGGGCGGTCAGCGCGGCAGCCCTCGTCGAAATACCCGGCGCTCACCTGAGCGCCGTAGGCGGCTATGGCCGCGCGGCATAGGGCCAGCTGCCGGTGCCGGTCTGCGTGGCTGTCCGAGGTGCCGGCGGCGTGGGCGGTCCGGCCGTAGAACACTACCTGGGCGGCCCGGATCCGGATGCCCGGGCCAGTGGCGGCTAGGGCGTCTGCTGGTGGTGTAGCCAGGTCATCCGCGGGCCGGCGGGCTTGGCGTGGCCGGCCGCGGGAGCGGGTTCCCGTCATCTGTTTCCTTCCCGTGCGCCTGCTCATCCGGTGCGGGGCCGTGCCTGCAGGTGGCCGGCCGGGAGCGGGCCGGCACGCGGTGTGCCGGGTCCACCGTGGTACCCGGACTCGTCGGCTGGCTTCAAGTGCTCCGGACCCCGGCGCGGTCTGCCCTGTCCCGGGCGTGCAGCAGCATGGCCAGGACGGCCCGGGCTGCGCCGGGGGTCAGCTGCGGCTCGGCAGGGCTGAAGGTCACCTCGATCGGCTCGCTTTCGTTCGTCTTCGCGGCGGGCGCATCTCGCGGGGCACGGGCGGCCCGCGGCAGTTCCCCCGTCATGCCCGCCGCCGGCTGCCAGGCACCGCGTGTGACAGCGCCGGGGTCTCGCCTGCGCGCGGCTGGCTGACGCGGCCGGACTTGACATCCCGCGCCAAGTGGAGCGCTGATCGTCGACGCTGCATGCCAGCGCCGGCCGGCGGCCCTGCCCGGGCCGCGTCTCGCCGGGGCGTGCAAGGCGATCCCATCAGCAACCCTGGAGGTGAATGATCATGACTGCCAGTTCCCCAGGCCCTAGGGCCAGCCAGGCACCACCCGCAGGCCAGATGCCGGGCATCCTGGACGACGCCGACGGTGAGGAGGACGTCAACGTCTTGACGCTGGCCGGGCAGATCCCGTCGCAGGACGGTGAATGGCTGCTCATCACGTCGCTGGACGGCCGGCCCGGGGCCGGGTTCCTCGCCCGCCACCTGCGCCGGGACGAGTTGCACGCGTACGGCAGCGACGTGCTGGTCCGGCTGCTCCCCGATGCCGGAAGGCCGGGACTGCCGCATATCTGCGCGCAGGTGTGGGTAGTCCTGGGCGGCCGCCTGATCCTGGCCGGGAACTGGGACCGGCAGGATCTCGGCCGGTGGCCTGAGCAGATCCGGCCGGCCGTCGCGTTCGCGATGGGCATGGTCACCGAGCTGGAAGAAAACGGCGCTGATCTGGGGGCCCGCCACCGGGTCCGGCTGGATGACCCGGACACGGCCACGGTCGGCGTGCCGCTGGGCATCACCTCGGGCCGGGCGGCTCCGGCCCAGCCAGGAGGCTGATACCGGCACGCCCGCGATCGCGGGGGCAGGCGCCCGGGGGTCGCTTGCCCCCGCTGCCGTTGTCCTGGCATCCCGCCGGCCAGTGCCGCGGCCGACCGGCCCAGATACCATTTCGCCGGGCATCCAGGACTGCGGTCGCGGCGAGGTCCAGGCTGCCGCCCACAGCCACCCGGCCGATGCCGTGGCGGTCGTTATCGCCAGCCAGCCTGCCCTCACGCGGCCTGCTGGCCTATCCGGTCAGGACGTGCAGCCGCTGGCGGGAGCCCGGGGGAAGGACCCTTGAGTTCGCGTGAACTGCCGGGAAAGCCGGGGGCGCGGAAGATCAAAATGTCCTCGTGCACGATGAGATGCCAGGGGTGGCCTTGGCGGCGGGCGCGGCGGAGGTTGTCGAGCTGGAAGAACGACGGCCGGGCGATGAGCCGGCCGCCGCGCAGCCCGGCGAGCAGGGCGACGCACCGGGCGACCGGGGTCAGGCCCGCGCGGGCGCCGGCGGCGATGACGGCGGCGGGCAGGTCGACCAGCTCGCCGTGCTGACGCCAGGGCCGGGCGGTGATGACGGCCAGCCCGCCGGGGCGCAGCAGCACGGCGCAGCCGGCCAGGATCGCGGTGAACCCGGCGAGCAGCTCGTCCAGGCCCTGGCAGGCGAGGTTGGCCGGGTCGTGGCCGTAGCGGTTGTCGTACTTGCGGACCCCGCCGGCCTGGCCGTGCCGCTGCTCGGCCTTGACCTGGCCGTGGACGCTGGGGCCGTAGGGCGGGGAGGTGACGACCAGGCCGGCGCGGCCCGCCATGCCCGGCGGGAGGAGGGCGGGGAGCTGGCGGGCGTCGCCGCGGATCACCTCGGCGGTCCCGGCCGCGCCCTGGCGGCGGGCGTGGGCGACGTTGGCGGCGGCGATTCCGGCCCACCGGTCCTCGTACTCGATGCCGAGGCCGT
>WNFC01001862.1_pt1 | contig 26136 bp, 24 predicted proteins | sample 5400541 | NCBI WGS metagenome assembly WNFC01 (sample SAMN13153342, study PRJNA577476) | soil metagenome | isolation source: 120 cm saprolite under Douglas fir tree site 2 hole 2 replicate 1 | place: USA:California | collected 2015-04-18 | reverse complement strand
GGGGGTACTGGTGCCATTCCGGGCGGAAGAAGTTCCAGAGTGACATCGACCGTGCGAACGACCTTGCCCTCACCCGCTGGACGATCATCTACGCGACCTGGGACGACTTCGTCCACAGGCCCGAAAAGATCCTCGGGCCCCTCCAGCAGGCCCTCGACGGGACTGACTAGGACTGGAACAGCCACTCCAGACGGTCGGCGAAGCGGCCCTCCATCTCCAGGCGGACCTGGGGGTTCGCACGCAGATCCGGGTCGAGCTCGATGAGGCCGAAGGCCTCGGTGCGGGCCTGGGCGAGGATCTCCCGGTCACGCAGCAGGTTGGTCAGCCGGAGGTCGGAGAAGCCGGCCTGGCGCTCGTTCATGATCGTGCCGGAGCCCCGGATCTCCAGGTCCTTCTCGGCCAGCTTGAACCCGTCGGTCTCTGCCGCAACCGCATCCAGCCGGGCCCGGGCCTTCTTCCGCTCCTCCTCGGGCTGGTCGCTCACTGTCGACATGAGCAAACACGTGCTCGGATAGCCGCCCCGGCCGATCCGGCCCCGGAGCTGGTGGAGCTGCGAGAGGCCGAAGCGGTCGGCGTCCTCGATCAGCATCACGGTGGCGTTCGGCACGTCGACCCCGACCTCGACCACCGTCGTCGAGATCAGGACGTCGATCTCGCCGGAGCGGAACCGCTGCATGACCGATTCCTTGACGGCCGGACGCATCCTGCCGTGCAGGATGTCCACCCGCAGGTCCGGGAAGACCTTGGTCGCCAGGCGTTCCGCCTCGGCCTCGGCCGACTTCACCTCCAGCTTGTCGGACTCCGAGACCAGCGGCGTGATGACGTACGCCTGCCGGCCTGCGGCCACCTCTTGCCGGACCAGCTCGTAGGCCTGCGCTCGCCCGTCCTCGTCGACCACCCGCGTCTGCACGGGCCGCCGCCCCTTCGGCAGCTCGTCGAGCTCGCTGACGTCGAGATCGCCGTACAGGGTGAGGGCGAGGGTCCTCGGGATGGGGGTGGCAGTCATGATCAGTACGTCGGGCGTGATGCCGCCATCTCCGATTCGGGCTCCAATCCGGGCGCGCTTGTCCCGCAGCACCATGCGCTGGTGGACCCCGAAACGGTGCTGCTCGTCGATGACGGCCAGCCCGAGGTCGGCGAAGTTGACGCCCTCCTCCAGCAGGGCGTGGGTCCCGACGACGATCCCCGCCGACCCGTCGGCGATCTTCGCCAGGGCCTCCCTCCGCCGGGCGGCCGGCAGGCTGCCCGTGAGCAGCACGACCCCGGGGCCCCCGGAGGCACCGAAGAGATCGAGCTGACCGGGCCTCACGGCCTGGCCATTCCCCGCGCCGTCCCCGGCACTTTCCCCGGCGCCGCTGAGGGGGGCCAGGAGGCCGGCGATCGTGAGGAAGTGCTGCCCGGCGAGCACCTCGGTCGGTGCCATGATCGCCGCCTGGTGTCCCCCCTGGGCGGCGACGAGCGCGGCGTACAGGGCGACGACGGTCTTGCCGGAACCCACCTCCCCCTGCAGCAGTCGGTGCATCGGCGACGACGCCCCCAGGTCCGCCCCGATGTCGGCGACGGCCCGCCGCTGCGCATTGGTGAGGGCGAAGGGGAGCGAGGCGAGGAAGGGCTTGGCGAGCTCCCCCTCCAGCTTGTGGGCGATGCCCACCTCCTGCCGTTCGATGCGGCGCTTGTGGAACGCTAGCCCGGTCTGGAGCGTGAACAGCTCGTCGAAGACCAGCCGGCGGCGTGCCTCGTCCCGCTGGCGCATGGTCTCGGGGAAGTGGTAGCCCGACAGCGCCTCCGTCCGATCCATGAGCCGGTGGCGGCGCCGCACCTCCGGCGGGAGGGGGTCGGCCACCGGCCGGAACTCTTCGAGGGCGGCGCGGATGACCCGGCGGAGCCAGACGGTGCTGATGTCGGCCGTGGCCGGGTACTGCGGGACGATGCGGACCACCTCGTTGGCCTCGCTGATGACGTCCACCATGGGGGCATTCATCTGGCGCAGGCCGCGGAAGCTGCTGATCTTGCCCTTGGCGGCGATCCGGGTGCCCGGCGCCAGTTGCCGGGCGCGCCAGGGCTGGTTGAAGAACACCAGTGTCAGGCTGGAGGTGCCGTCCGACAGGATGACCTTGAGGGGAAGCTTGCGCCGGGCCGGCGGCGGGGCCTGGACCTTGCGGACCTCGCCGATGATCGTCACCTCGTCCCCCACCCCCACCTCACGGATGGACTTGGTCTCCGAGAAGTCGAGGTGCCGGCGGGGGTAGTGCTGGACGAGGTCCTGGACGGTGCGGATAGCGAAGCGGGAGTCCTCCAAGACCCCCGCGAGCTTGGCGCTGACGCCCTTGACCCGGGTCACGGGCACCTGCTCCCGGGGCGGGGCGTACAGGAGGAGGGGATGGTTGTCGGTCACAGCCCTATTCTGCGGCGTTCGATCTCGTTCCCAGCGGATCCCAGCGGGTCCCAGCGGGTCCCAGCGGGCCCGAGCGGACCTGGTACCATCGTCGGCATGTCAGCCACATGTGAAATCTGCGGGAAGTCGCCGTACTTCTCCAAGCAACTGAGCCACTCGCACCGCCGGACGAACCGCCGCTGGGACCCGAACATCCAGACGGTGCACGCCGTCGTGTCCGGGAACCGCAAGCGGATGCACGTCTGCGCGTCCTGCATCAAAGCCGGCAAGGTGGCCCGGGCCGTCTAGGCCCGATCCTTCCCCCAGAGGGTCCGGCGGCGCTTCAAGCCTTCGCAGCCAGCCAACGCCGGAACTTCGTCGGCAGGTCCGCGGCGTCGCCGCGCGGCGGCTCGCGCTTGTCGAGCCACGTCGTCCGCTTCTTCGTGTCGTCGAGCAGCACCCACTCGTAGCCGTAGGTACGCGGCCCACCCCAGTACGGCGGCTGCACCCAGGTCTCCTCGGTGAGCGCCGCCACCGCGGCGAAGCCGTAACGGGGGCGCCCCTTCCAGAAGTCGACGACCCCGTGGAGAGCGGAGCCTCTCGTGCGGGCACGGACCTCCGCGACGTTGGAGTACTCCATGACGTAGCCGATCTTCACCTTGGCCTTCGCCACGATGAGACCGCCGTGCAGCTGGGTGTAAACGACATCCCCCTCGAACGCCCCACCCTTGTGGGCGGGGCCGGGTCGGTCGCGGGCCTCGACGGCGAACCCCACGGCCGGCGCGCTGGCGGAGCCGGTGAGGTGCTCGATCTTTCGGATGATGACGTGGTCCACGGCCCGAAAGACTACTCGACCGGCCGCGGTTCATCGGCCCGAACCGGCCACCTGCGGGCAGCGGGGACGGGGTGGCCAGCGATATGGTGCGCTGAGAGGCATGGTGGAAGGCCGAAGCTACAGATCGACGGGAAAGGGGTCGGATCATGAAGAGCCGTGCTGCAGCAACCTGGAACGGCGGCCTCGCCGACGGCACCGGCGTGGCCCGCCTTGCCAGCGGCGTCGGGGGCGAGCTCCCCGTGTCGTGGGCGTCGCGCACCGTCGAGGCAGGGGGCAGGACCAGCCCCGAGGAGTTGATCGCTGCCGCCCATGCCGCCTGCTACTGCATGGCCCTCTCCCACGAGATCGGCGAAGCAGGATTTACCCCGGGACGCCTGGAGACCTCCGCCGAGTGCTCGTTCGAGCGGCAGGGCGGAGGCTGGGGGATCACATCCATGCACCTGATCGTGCGGGGCACCGTGCCCGGCTGCCCCCCGGAAACGTTCGACAGGCTGGCCGGGGCCGCCAAGGACGGCTGCCCGGTGTCGAAGGCACTCGCGGGCAACGTCGACATCTCGTACGACGCGACGCTGACGAACTGAGGCCCCCTCGGCAGATCGGGTGGTTGCGGCCGTGAAGCTGCGCGCCGTGTCCGCCGGGTGGGTTCGAGCCGCTTTCTTCGCCCTGCTTGCCGCCCTGGTGCTCCTCGTGTTCCACGGCCTGATGGCCCGCAGCCGGCTGGCCTTCGCCGGCTTCACCTGGACGTGCCTCGCCGTCCCGGCCCTCTCCCTGATCGAGGACCTGCGCCGCGGGCGGGCCGGCTGGAGGGCGCGCTACGAGGAGGCCCCGCCGGAGGCCGACTACGAGAGCCGGCGCTCCCTCGGCCCCCTCGCCTGGCCCGTGGCCCTCCTCCTCTGGTTCTTCATCCCGGCGGCGATCATCGGCACAGCCGTGAACCTCGTCATCGGCGAGGTCGTCCACAGCGTCGCCGGCGCGATGGGCGCGATGGCGGCGGTCGCCGCCGGCCTCCTCGGGGGCCTGGCGGCGTGGATCGGCCTCCGGACCCTGTCGGCGTGGCGCCTCGGCACCGCAGACCTCCGCTGGCCGCTGTGGACCGAGGTTCCTTCCCGTTCATCCGTGTCGTTCCGGGCCCTCCGGACCGAGTGGCCCCGCGACCGTGTCTTCTACTACCGGCCGCCGGGGGCTCCTCCTCCTCATCCTCAGGGACGCTGAAGGTTCCAAGCCGGGTCGGCGCAGCCCCGCGCTCCGACGTCCCGGCCGTGGCGGATCGCACCCGCCACATGCTCCTTGGCCAGCCCGACGGCGTCCGGGACCGACGCGCCCCGGGCGAGGTGGGCCGTGATGGCGGCCGAGAGGATGCACCCGGTCCCGTGCAGGTAGGGGCTGTCGATCCGCTCCCCGCCGAACTCGTAGAACGAAGCGCCGTCGAAGAGCACGTCCACCGGTCTCCCCTCGAGATGGCCTCCTTTGACCAGCACCCAGGCCGGGCCCCCCTCCCGCCCGTGCAGCCTGCGGGCTGCCTCACGCATCCCGGCCAGATCCCGGACCGTTCCGCCGGCCAGCGCCTCCGCCTCGTCGAGGTTGGGGGTGACGACCAGCGCACGCGGGAACAGCGCCGCCGTCAGGGCCTGCTCGGCCTCGTGGGCTAGGAGGCGGGTACCGCTCGTGGCGATCAGCACGGGGTCGACCACCAGGTGGCGCAGGTGGCTGGCGGTCACCGCCGCTGCCACCGCCCGGACGGTCGCGGCCGAGGCGAGCATCCCGGACTTCACCGCGGCGATGTCGAAGTCCGCTGCGACCTGGCGGATTTGCTCGCCCACAAAGGCGGGAGGGACCTGGTGGACGCCCGAGATTGCCAGGGTGTTCTGGGCGGTGAGCGCGGTCAGGGCAGAAGTCCCGTGGACCCCCAAGGCGAGGAAGCACGCCAGGTCGGCCTGGATGCCCGCTCCCCCGCCGGAGTCCGACCCGGCGATGGTCAGGGCCGCCGGCGCCCGGCCCCCAGCCGGGCTCAGGACTTCAGGTGGTCCCATCCTGGGGCGACGAGCGGCACGGTGGCGCCGTCTCGGACCAGCACCATGCCGTCCGCTTCCTCCGTCACCTCCCCGACCACCCGCACCTGCGTGCCGGTCCGGGACGCCACCTCCCGGGCCGCCTGCGCCGCCCGCTCGGGGACGATGGTGAAGCACAGCTCGTAGTCCTCGCCCCCGGCCAGGGCAAGCTCGAGCGGGTCGAGGACGGCGGGCAGGCCGGCAGGATCGATCAGCGGGAGGCGGGCGGCGTCGATCGTGGCCCCCACCCCCGAGGCGCTGCAGATGTGGCCGAGGTCGGCGGCGAAGCCGTCGGACACGTCGATCATCGAGCTGGGCAGGAAGCGCCGGAGCACCTCGACTTCCCGGACCCGGGGCGTCGGGCGAAGGTGCGCAGCCTTGAGGTCCGCCCGGACGGGGAGACCGCCGCGCATGAGCCGCAAGCCCGCGGCGGCGGCACCGAGGACACCCGTGACGCAGACCAGGTGACCGGGGCGGGCGCCCCGGCGCTCGATCACGAGCCGGCCGGCAGGGTTGCCCAGCAGCGCCACGGAGACGACGAGCTGGTCGCAGCGGGAGACGTCCCCGCCGACCACCGCCATGCCGAAGGCGTCGCTGCACTCCCGCATCCCCGCGTAGAGCGCCTCGAGGAACTCCAGGTCGATGCCGGGCCGCACGCCGAGGGAGACCAGCGCCCGGCGGGGGATCCCCCCCATGGCGGCGACATCGCTGCAGTTGACCGCCACGGCCTTGTAACCAAGGTCGCCCGGGGCGGTCCAGGCGAGATCGAAGTGAACCCCCTCGACGAGGAGGTCGGCGGTGAACAGGATCGTCCCGCCGGGGGCCCGGAGGACCGCGGTGTCGTCCCCGATCCAGGTCTCGCCGTCGGGGGCATCGCCGAGGAGGGCGCCCAGGCGCTCGACGAGCCCGAACTCCCCCACGTCCGAGAGCTTCATGAAAGAAGCCTACAGGGGCGTCCAGGGGGGAGTAGCAGCCCGGCGGAGCGAAGCGGAGCCGGATGAGCTGCGAATCCCCCCTGGACCCTGTTCGGGGGTCGTCGAACACTCCGCAGGAGTGGGCGACGACTGGAAAACCTCAGGGGGGTCCCGAGAGTAAAGTAACTACCATGTCCGTCATCAACACCCTCGAGCTCGAAGGCGTTTCGGCTGACTCCTGGGGCGCGGCGGCTCGTGAGGCCCTCAGGGAGGCCGCCAAGACCATCCGCAACATCCGCAGGATGGAGGTCCTCCACACGAGCGCCACCATCAGCGACGGCGGTATCGAGGAGTTCCGGACCGAGGTCAGGATCTTCTTCGAGGTGGAACCCAGGCCGTAGCGACTCGTCCCAGGGGGCGAGCCTGGCCAGGTGGCCCGGTCCCGCCTACTCCTGCTCGATCTTCACTGCCTCGAGCACGATGTCCACGTTCGGGCGGTCGCCGATGGCGGGAACCTTGGAGATCGCGTCGGCGACGTCCTGGCCCTCGATGACGATGCCGAAGATCGTGTGGTTGCCGTTCAGCCAGGGGGTGGCCGCGACGGTGACGAAGAACTGGCTTCCGTTGGTGTTGGGGCCGGCGTTGGCCATCGCGAGGTAGCCGGGGCCGTTGAAGGTCGGGCCACCGTCCACCTCGTCCTCGAACTTGTAGCCCGGGCCGCCGGTGCCGTTGCCGAGGGGGTCGCCGCCCTGGATCATGAAGTCGGGGATGACCCGGTGGAAGATGGTGCCGGAGTAGAGCGGCTCGTCGCGCTTCTCCCCGAACCGGGTGGACCAGTGCTTGGTCCCCGTGGCGAGGCCGACGAAGTTCTCGACGGTCTTGGGGGCCGTCTCTTCCAGCAGCTTCGCCTTGATTTCGCCCATACTCGTCACCAACGTTGCGTACCTGGCCATCGCGTGTGCCTCCTGTCAAGGGTGCGGGAGTACCTGCCGAACCGCGTCGTCGCCGACCTGCCGGAAGTCGATGTAGCCCTGTCCCACCGCCATGAATGGCTCCGGCGACTCGAGGCACACTACCTGATCGACCTCGCCGGCGAGGCGGCGCAGCGTCTCGCCGGGCGCCAGCGGGACGCCGATCAGCAGCCGCGACGGGCCCTGCGCCCTGACCGCCCGGGCGGCGGCCACGATGGTCGCCCCGGTCGCGATCCCGTCGTCGACAAGCACCACCGGGCGTCCCTCCACGGCGGGCGGCGCCCGGTCGCCCCGGAACACTTCGGTCCGCCGCGCCACCTCGTGGCGGGCCGATTCGATCTGGGCGTCGAGCATGTGGCCTGGTATCCGGAGGGCCGCCACGGCGTCGAGGTCCAACCACACCGCCCCGCCCGGGCCGACGGCGCCGATGGCCAACTCCGGCTGGAACGGGGCCCGGATCTTGGCCGGCACAGCGACGTCGAGCTCCGCCCCCAGGACGCGGGCCACCTCGGCGGCGACGATGACGCCGCCCCGAGGGATCCCCAGCACCAGCGAGCCGGGCCAGTCGATGCCCTCGACGCCGGCCAACCGCTCCCCCAGGATGCGGCCGGCCTCCTCCCGGTCGGCAAAGACCATCACCGGCGATGATGCCCCGTGCCGCCTCGCGGATTCCAGCTTGTTATCACTTCAACGAGGTCCGTAGGATTGGGGCAGACGAAAGGGAGGTGAGCTGCTTGGCGGCGCAAGTGCAGGCGTACATCCTCATCCAGACCGAGGTGGGTAAGGCAGCGCAGGTTGCCCAGGAGGTGCACGGGATCGTCGGCGTGACCTCGGCCGACGACGTGACGGGTCCCTACGACGTCATCGTCAGGGCAGAGGCCCGGACGGTGGATGACCTGGGCAAGCTGGTGGTTGCCAAGATCCAGGCGGTGGAGGGCATCACCCGCACCCTCACCTGTCCGATCGTTCACCTCTGAGCGCCTGCTCCTCCAGCCATCGGGCAGGGGTGGCCTGCGGCCGCGGCCGCTGAACGTGGCGTTCGAGGGCGAGTTCGACCAGCCGGTCGAGCAGTCGCGGGTACGGTACGCCTGAGGCCTCCCACAGCTTGGGGAACATCGAGATCACGGTGAAACCGGGGATCGTGTTGATCTCGTTGACGACGACGCCGTCGCCGCCCTCGCGGCCCTCGTCGTAGAAGAAGTCCACCCTCGCCATCCCGGACGCGTCCACCGCCTGGAAGGCGGCGACCGCCAGATCCTGCAGCCGCCTGACCACCCCCGGAGGGAGATCGGCGGGAACCTCGGTGCGGGAGGTGTCGTCGAGGTACTTCGCCGCGTAGTCGTAGAACTCACGACCGGGGATCACCTCGCCCGGCACCGAGGCGGCCGGGTGGTCGTTGCCGAGGACGCCGACTTCGATCTCCCGCCCGTGGAGGCCTTCCTCGACCAGCACCTTGCGGTCGTGGCGCAGCGCCTCCTCGATGCCGGCGATCACTGACGGTGTGTCCTCGCATTTGGACACCCCCACGGAGGAACCGAGGTTGGCCGGCTTGGCGAACGACGGGAAGCCGATGCACTCGGCCGCCCGAAGGGCACGGGGGCCGTCCTCCAGCCATTCGTGCGCCCGGATGACCACGAAGTCGCCGATCGGCAGGCCGTGGTCGCGGAACATCCGCTTCATCTTCTCCTTGTCCATGCCGAGCGCGGACCCGAGGACGCCGGAGCCAACATAGGGGATCCCGGCCATGTCCAGCAGGCCCTGCACCGTCCCGTCCTCGCCGTACGGCCCGTGGAGGACCGGGAAGACGACGTCGACCTGGAGCCCCCCGTGCGCCGACGCGGCGGCCGCGAGCGAGACGGGCTCCCCGGTGGCCTCGAACGCCGTCTCGGGAATCTCCAGGCGGGCGCCGGCCAGCACGCGACGGGACGCCTCCGGCAGGAGCCACCGGCCCTCCTTCGTGATCCCGACGGGCACGACCTCGTAGCGATCGGGGTCGAATGCGGCGGCGACGTGCCGGGCGGAGACGCAGGAGACCTCGTGCTCTCCCGACCGCCCCCCGAAGAGCACGGCCACGCGGACGCGGCTCATCAGCGCATTCTAGAGGTCCCTGGACGGCAGGAAGCGCATCGCCAGGAAGGCCCCGCCGATCGCGACCAGGGCGGCGACGATGTTGGCGACGTTCGAGCCGTGGACGAAGGCTGCCTTCGCCGCCGCCGCAAGGTTGGGGCCTGCCCTTCCCGGCAGGGTGTGGGCCGCTGCGAGCGCTGCCCCCACCGAGCTGCGGCTCGCCCGCAGCGCCACGGGAGACACCGTTGCCCGCAGGGCCGGGGCCGCCAGGGCGTGGGCGTAGCTGGAGGCCCAGACACTGCCGAGGACGGCAACGCCCAGGGCGGCGCCCACCTGGCGGGCTGCGTCGTTGATGGCCGAGCCGACGCCGGCCTGGTGTGGCGGCAACGAGCTCATGATCGACGTCGTGGACGGGGCGATCGTGCTGCCCACCCCCGCCGCGACGATGACGAGGGACACGAGCAGGACCCCGTAGCCGGTATGGGCGTCGGCACCGGACCGGACGAGGGTGCCGAGCGTCAGCAGGAGCAGGCCGGCCCCCGCCACGCGGCCGGTGCCGAACCATCGCACCGCCTTGGGGGTCTGCAGCGAGAAGACGACGAGGACGACGGCAAACGGCACGGTGTAGATGCCGGCACGCAGGGCGCTGTAGCCGAGCACGAACTGCAGGTGCTGGGTGTAGAGGAAATAGGTCCCCAGGGCCGAGAAGTACAGCAGCGTCAGGGTCACCGCCCCGCCTGTGAAGCGGCGGTCACGGAACAGGGCAAGGTCGAGCATGGGGTGGTCGCAGTGCGACTCCCAGGCGAGGAAGGCGGCCAGCAGCGCGATGCCCGCCCCGGCGGCGCCGAGGACCGTCGAGCTGGTCCAGCCCTTGCCCGGTCCCTCGATGACGGCGAACACGATGGTCATCAGGGTGGCGATCGAGAGCACGGACCCCAGCAGGTCCATCCGCCCCGGGGCCGGGTCCCGGGACTTCGGCAGCAACATCCCGCCGCCGATGAGGGCGGCCACCACGACCGGCACGTTCACCAGGAAGATCGATCCCCAGCCGAAGTGGGCGAGCAGGAGGCCGCCGAGGACCGGCCCGAGCGCGATCCCCACCGCCGCCATGGCCGCCCAGATGGCGATCGCCCGGGACCGCTCGGCGGGATCGGGGAAGACGTCGCCGAGGATCGACAGCGTGGACGGCATGATGAGTGCCCCACCGATGCCCATGAAGGCACGGGTCACGATGAGCATCCCGGCGCTGTCAGCGAAGGCGGCTGCGAGCGTGCCCATCCCGAAGACCGCCAGGCCCAGGGCAAGGGTCCCCTTCCGGCCGTAGCGGTCTGCCATGGATCCAGCACTGAACAGCAGCCCTGCGAAGACGAGCTGGTAGCTGTCCACGATCCACTGCAGCTGGGACGTCGAGGCGTGCAGGTCCCGCACCAGGGTGGGCAGTGCCACGTTGAGGACCGTGTTGTCGAGCGTGATGAGGATGAGGCTGAGGCAGAGCACCGCCAGCGCCCACCACCGCCGGGGATCGGCGCCACGAGCGAGCGCGGGGTGCCGGGCCTCCGCTAGTTCGATGTTCGTCATACATCGAACTATACCAGGTGCTCAGGAATTGGCGAGGATCGAATCCAGGAGGCCGGGGAAGCGCGTGTCGAGGTCCTCCCGCCGGAGGCTGTGGTATTTCTTCGTACCCTCTTCACGGGCCTTCACCACACCGGACTCTCGCAGGACTCGCCAGTGGTGGGTCGCCGTCGACTTGGCGATGGGCAGGTGGAAGCTCCCGCAGGCCCTCTCAACGCCGCACTGGTCGAGCTGGCGGACGAGGTCGAGGCGGATGGGGTCGCTCAGCGCATGCAGCACGCCGGGGAGCGTGATCTCGTCCGGATGCGGGTGGTACAGCCCTTGCCGAGTGGTGTGCATTTGTACGTCACTCATCGTACAACCGGCAGCCACCTCATGTGAGTCTCCGCCCGTTTCCGTCAAAAAGTCTGCCCAGCAGGCTGTTGCGAGGGATCCCTTTGACGGAATCTACCCGCTGACTTCCGCCTCAGGTCGATTCCGGCGCTGACTCGGGGGTATCCGGCTCGGCCGCCTTGGCGGCGGCTTGGGCGGCGGCTGCCTTGCGGACCTCCTGTTCGGCGATGAACTTCTTGCGCGTCGGCTCCTGGGGGGTCCAGGGCTTCGCTTCCCTCGGGGCCTCGAGCAAAGTGGCGATCTCGACCATGATCCGGTCGGACACCGACCGCCAGGTCTCCCGGTCGACTTCCTTTCCCTCGAACTCCTTGAAGGAGATCGGGGGCCCGAAGCAAACCCAGACGTCCTGGAGCGGGCGGAGGTGCACGCCGAGATGCTTCGTCCAGATCCACTGTCCTCCCCACGTGGCGCACGGGATGACATCGATGCCGCTGGCCAGCGCGAGGCGGGCGGTGCCGGTCTTCGGCTTGCCCAGCGCCAGATCGGGTGTCGTGCTGGTCGTGCCCTCGGGGAACACCACGACCACCTCGCCCCTGGCCAGGGCGGCCGCTGCGTTGTCCAGGGACTGCGGGGCGGCCCGCGTCCCTCGCTCGACGGGGATCTGACCGATACCCTTGAGGGCGGCACCGATGACCGGCACCTTGAACAGGCCGGACTTGGTGAGGAAGCGGGGCCGCCTGCCAGCCCGGTGGACGCCGTAGGCCACGGCCAGACCGTCGAGGTAGGAGAGGTGGTTGGAGGCGACGAGGGCGGCCCCGGTCTCCGGGATGTAGTCGAGGCCCTCGAGATGCCAGCGGAAGTAGGCTCGCAGGCCGTACGCGACGGAATGCTCGCCGAACGCGTAGAGAGGTTCCCGCCTGCGGGGCTGCGTGGTTGCCACTATTCGGAGGCCGGAGCCCCCTCGTACTCGGCGACTGCCTCCCGCCGCACCCGGTCCAGGACTTCCCGCACCGGCCACCTGCCCCCAGCGTGGGATTCGAATGGCCCCACCCGGAACCGCTGCTTCTTGGCCAGCCGCTCCAGGACCTTGAGTCCCGCCGGGTCTTCCTCGGCCGGCCGGGCCTCGATGACGCCCGCCTCGACCGCCCGGTTCCAGACGTCCTCGCCGTACTCCGTCCGGATGAGGCACATCGTCCAGCCCTTCAGCCCGATGCCCCCGAAGGAGATGTCGGCGTGCTCGGCTGCGAAGTCGGGGCAGTGGTGGCACCACTCGTTCGCGTACGCCTGGCACTCCTTCAGCGGGATCTTGACGTCCGTCCCGTCCGTGAGGGTGACGTAGACGTCGCCCTTGACGTTGATCTTGGTGACCTGCGAGATGTCGATGCCGTACCGGCCCTGAACGATCTCGTTGATGAAGGGCTCGTACTGGAAGGTCTCGTTGCACATGAGCCCGGCGACGAACTTGACCATCCGGGACCAGCGCTTGATACCCTCCGCCGCCATCTCCCGGACGGCGGTGGACTCGCACGAGACCCCAATGGCAGCAACCTTCTTGAGCTTGCGCTCGGACGCCATCCTGAGGGCGAGCGGCGTCGAGCAGTAGGTGTAGCGCGACCCGGCGCCGGTGAGGAGTTCCTCGGGGGTCGTGGCGACGAAGGGCTCGTCCAGCCAGGGAAGGTCGGTTCTCGGCTTGGCGCAGGTCGCCCCGTCGAGCTCGCCGGTGGAGAGCATCCATCCGATGATGGCGGTCACGACCCCGCCATCCTGGCCGTGGGCCATGATCTCTGACGAGGAGGTGCGGCCCAGCATGATCCTCCTCGTCACGCCCCAGGGCTCGGAGGGGTGCTTGCGTCGCCTGCCGTAGAGCACCTGCTCGATGGCATCGAAGTCGGGGTCGAGCCGCAGGCACGCCATGGCGCAGAGCGAACAGCTCTTCTCGCCGTGCACGCAGTTGTCGATGCCCAGGAGGGAATCCTGCATCTGGGGGCGGAAGTCCTGCATCTCGATCACGTGGTGGGGACAGGCCACGACGCAGGCCGAGCAGGCGGTGCAGACTTCCGTTGCAACGATTTCCGAGTAGAGGTGCTTCCAGTGCTTGCGTTCGGGCGTGAACGACGGGTTGGGTCCGTTGCCGTCCGGCCCACCGTTCTCACCCATCGCGCGAGTATAGGAAGTGTCCGGGTGAGCCGAATCACCACCCGGGCTGAGAAAAACGGTGGAAGCCATCCTCATCCCGGTCAAGCGCCTGAGCGAGGCAAAGCTGCGCCTCGCGGGCGTCCTGGGTCCCGCGGAGCGCAGGCGCCTGGCGCTTGCGATGCTCGCCGACGTCCTCGAGGCCGCGGGGGCCTGGCCGCTGCGCGTCGTCGTTACTTCCGACACCGATGCCGCCTCGCTGGCCCAGGCCGTGGGCTGGGCGATCGTCCCCGACCCGGGATCCGGCCTCAACGACGCGGTGGCCGCGGGGACCACCGCCATCGCGACGGCAGGGGCGACCGCCCTCCTGGTGCTGCCGTTCGACGTCCCCCTGGTGACGGGACTGGACCTGCGCACGCTGTTCTCCAGCGACGCCGACGTGGCGGTGGCCCGTTCCGACGACGGGGGGACCACGGGACTCCTCCGCCGCCCCCCCGCAGCCATCGCGGCAAGTTTCGGCCCCCGCAGCGCCGATGCCCACGCGAGCGCGGCGGCGGTCGCTGGCTTGCGGTTCGCGAGCCTGCGGCTCCCCGGACTCAGCCTCGACGTGGACGACGCCGACGATCTTCGGCGCCTCGCCGAGTCCGGTCGCAACAACGGAAGCGTGCACCTGGCACAGGAACTGCTCGCAGCGCTGGCCTGACCGACCAGGGGGTCCAGGGGGAGTAGCAGCCCCCCGCAGCGTTGCGGAGGGGGATGAGCTGCGAATCCCCCTGGATAAAAACAGGACGTTATTCGGGGACGCTGGGCTCCGGGCCGCGCACCACGCGGATGCCCATCCGGAACGCGAGGGCCGCGAGGCCGACGGCACCCGCCCCCAGGGCCAGGACCTCTCCCATACCGTGACGGCCCGGTGCCCCGAGGGTCGCCGCGGCGGGCAGTGGGTGCCGGCGCTGGTTGAGGGCCGAGTACCCGAGCAGGGCGAGGCAGACGGCGAGGCCCACCAACGTGAACTGGACGATCCGGAGCGCCTTGCGCTGGCGCGGCAACGGGGGGCTCCCCCGCCGCGTCTTGCCTGACATCCCCCGCTTCATGCCGGCAGCGTAACGCGAAACGGCCCGCCCATCGGGCGGACCGCCGTCGGCTACGAACTCGTTGCGGTTGCTACTTCTTCTTCGACGCGGCCTTCGCCTTGCTCTTGGCGCCACCCTTGCCGCCATTCGTGGCGGCGGGCTTGGCCGCGGCCTTCGCAGCGGTCTTGGCAGCAGCCTTGGGCTTCGCAGCAGCTTTCGCCGGCACCTTGGCAGGAGCCTTGGCGGCGGGCTTCGGTGCAGGCTTCGGGGCGGCCTTGAGCTTGGGTGCAGCCTTGAGCTTGGGTGCAGCCTTGAGCTTGGGTGCAGCCTTGAGCTTCGCTGCCGCTGTGGCCTTGGCAGGAGCCTTGGCTGCGCTCTTCGATGTCGCCTTGCTCTTGGCAGCAGCCTTGCCCTTGGCAGCAGCCTTCTTCTTGCCAGCGACCGATCCCTTGAGCGTGGCGCCCGCCTTGAAGACCGGTGCCGTGGTGGCGGCGATCTTCACCGCTGCGCCGGTGCGCGGGTTCCGCCCCGAACGGGCGGCGCGCTTGCGGGTGTCGAAGGTTCCGAAACCAGGCAGCGTGACCTTGTCGCCCCTCTGCAACGCCCCGCTGATGTGCTCGAGGACGGCCTCGAGCAGCCCCGCTACCTTCGTCTTGCCTTCGTTGGTAGCGGCGGCGATCGCGTCAACGAGGTCACTCTTGTTCATCCTTTGCCTCCAATGTCTCCCGAGAAATACCAGCTTCCGGCAGTAAACCCCAAGAAGGTTGGCGAGTCAAAGATTCCCGCGCGGATGTCCGGATATTTCGGCGGTGCAACGTGGCACTCGTGACCCCCGTCGTGGACCCCAAACCACCGTGGTGTAAGGGCCTTCGGGCATGGGTACCACCTGCCTACCGACCCGGCGACGGGTGGGTGCAGCCTATCTTCGGCGGGATCAGCGGAGGGAGACAGCGATGGAAACTCCACGACCCACCCACACGCAGCAGCGCGACGGCTCGACGGAACGATCCACCCTCGAGATCCTCATGTCGATCGCCGATGACACCAAGCACCTGCTCACCAAAGAGATCGAACTGGCCCGCCACGAGATCGTCGACGCCCTCCTTGCGAGAGCCATGGCCGCCGGGGCCTTTGCCGCGGCCGGCGTCATCGGTCTGATGGTCCTCGTCTTCGGTGGGCTCACGGCCGCCGCGGCGCTTGACAACGTGCTGCCCCCGTGGGGTTCCCGGCTCGTCGTAACGGGAGGCTTCGCCCTGCTGGCCGTGGTTGCCGTGCTGTTCGGCAAGGCAAGGCTCCGCAAGCCGTCGCTGGTGCCCGAGGAAACCAAGCGGACCTTGAAGGAGGGTGAAGAGTGGGCAATAGCACAGCTGCAACGCTGACCGACATCGAGGAGACACGCCACCGCCTCGAGCGGGACATGGCAGAGCTCGCCGGGCGCCTGCCGGCCCCGGCGATCTGGGCAAAGCGACTCGCCGGTGTCGCCGTCGGGGGCGGGATCGGCGGGAGCCTCTTCTGGTTCGTGGTGCATCGGATCCGCAACAGATCCAAGCGGGCCAACAAGGAAACCCGCAGGGAAGCCGGCAAGGCAGCGATGAAGAAGGCGAAGCGGGCGCTGAAGGAGGCCCCCCTCCCCACGGTGGTCCAGAGCCCGGTGGTCCAGGTGCTCCCGCCCGCGTGGTCCGAGCGCCTTGGAGAGCTTGTCGAGACGGGCCAGTGGAAGGGACCCGCCCTCGCCATCGGCGCCGTCTGGTTGCTGCTGCGGTGGGCGGAGCTGCGCCGCCTCAAGCGGCTGACCAAGGCGATCCTGATGCCCCGCTAGACGGTACGCTGCCCGGCGAACTCCGCGACCCCTTTATCACCCAACCATCAAGGAGGAAGTATGGGCGAGTACGTCGCTGTCGGCGATGCCGGCAGCGTGCCGGACGGGCAGATCAAGGTGTTCCCGGTGGGCTCCCACATGATCGCTGTCGCTAGGGTCGAGGGCCGTCTCTATGCCTTCGACGACACCTGCACCCACGCCGCCTGCTCGCTGGCCGACGGCGAGCTGGAGGGTGCCACGGTTGTCTGCGCGTGCCACATGGGCCAGTTCGACCTCGACACCGGCGAGGTGCTCGACGGCCCACCCCCGGACCCCATCGACGTGTACGCCGTGCAGGAGGCCGACGGGAAGCTGCTGGTCGAGCTCGGTCCGTAGATGCTGGCGACGTTTGTGATCGCCGGCGCCAACCTCGCCGGTGGGACGGCCGCAGCGACCCTGCGTTCGGAGGGCTTCGACGGGCGCCTGGTCCTGATCGGGGAGGAACCCGTCGCTCCATACGAGCGGCCCCCGCTCTCCAAGGAGTTCCTCCGTGGGGAGGCACCGTTCGAGAAGGCCCTCATCCGTCCGGCCGACTTCTGGGAGGCGAAGGAGGTCGAGTGCCGGCTGGGCACCCGGGTCACGCGGATCGATTCCGGCGCGCGGGAGGCGATCCTCGGCGACGGCGACGTGGTCCGCTACGACAAGCTCCTGATCGCTACGGGCCTGCGCAACCGGAGGCTCGGCGTCCCCGGCGCGCATCTCGACGGCGTCCGCTCGCTCCGCACCGTCGCCGACGCCGAAGCGATCCGAGCCGAGATGGCAGGGGCGACGAAGGCCGTGATCGTCGGCATGGGATTCATCGGCGCCGAGGTTGCGGCGTCGCTGCGGCTCTCCGGCCTTGAGGTGGAGGTCATCGAACCCTTGCCCGCCCCCTGCTACCGCGCGCTCGGGCCGCAGATCGGCTCGGTCGTCGCGGCGATCCACGCCGACCACGGCGTGCGGATGCACTTCGGCGAGTCGGTGGACGCCCTCGAAGGCGCCGGCCGGGTGGAGCGCGTCGTCACGGGCTCGGGGACTCGCATCGACTGCGACTTCGTCGTCGTCGGCGTGGGCACCGTGCCCGTGACCGACCTGCTGGACGGGGTCGGGGTGCCCCTGGACAACGGCGTCGTCGTCGACGAGTTCTGCAGGGCCGGCCCACGGGGACGTGACCACATGCCCCAAGGGGACCCTGACCTTGGCATCTACGCGGCAGGCGACGTCGCCAACCACTTCCATCCGCTCGTTGGCCACCACGTGCGCGTGGAGCACTGGCAGAACGCCATGAAGCAGGGCGCGGCTGCCGCCCGCAGCATGCTGGGGGCCTCGGAGTGCTACGACGAGGTGCACTGGTTCTGGTCCGACCAGTTCGACGCCAACATCCAGGCGGCCGGCCACGTGTCCAGTTGGGACGACCCGGTCATCCGGGGTGACATCGAGGCCCGCAGCTTCGCGGCCTTCTACCTGCAGGAGGGCCGGATCACTGCGGCGATCGCGATCAACCGGGGCAGGGATCTGCGCCGCTGCCTCGCCCTCATCAAGGCGAGAGCGGTGGTCGACCCGGTGCTGCTTGCCGACCCGGACACCGACGTGCGCGCCGCGGCAACGACCTAGTCACGACCCCCACCATCCGCACGCATGGGTGGTCAGATCGGGCCATGCCGCGCATCCCCGGCGCCCTTTTCCAGCCGGCAAAAATAGGCCCAACGGGCCATGTACGACGCCTGATGCCACTGCCATCATTTTGCTGCGATGAATCCACGCGCGGCCCAGGCTTCCCCACGTACAGACGCGTCCGGACCTGAAGCGCCCGCAGGGTCCGGTTCGCCTGGTTCCGACCTGCTCGCGCCGCACGCCGTCCCGCTGGTCATCGCCGGACGCTACCGAGTCCGTCGCCTCCTCAAGGAAGGCAACGGCATCGCCACGTACCTTGCAACCGACGAGTTCGGCCAGGACGGCGGCGCGGCGCTCGTTGTGGTCAAAACGACGCCGATGGGAAGCCTCTCGACCACCGCATGGCTCCGCCTCCACCACGAGGCTGCGGTCGTCTCGGCTCTCCACCCGCCGGGGGCGGGGGGCAGGGTGACCGTGGGCAGGGACGACGACATCGCCTTCGTGGTCCAGCCGTTCGTCGACGGCATCCCGCTCGACCACCGCCTCGAGCAGTCCGGGGAGCCCATGCCCGTGGCCGACGCCCTGCTGATCGCCCGGGAACTGTTCGGGACCCTCGAGCGGGTGCACGAGCAGGGCGTTCTCCACCGCGACATCAAGCCCGCCAACGTCATCATCGACCCCAACTCCCCTCCGGCATGGGCAGTCCTCATCGACTTCGGGCTTGCCCGCAGCAGCCGTCTCCCCGAGTCGATCCGGGACCTTCCCGTCGGCACCGCCCGCTTCATCTCCCCGGAGCAGGCGGGCCTCATCGAGGCCGACGTCGATGAGCGTGCTGACCTGTACTCGGCCGGCATCCTCCTGTTCACCTGCCTGGCAGGGCGACCTCCCTTCGACGGGGAGGAGGCGGGTGAGCTGCTGCGGGCGCAGGTGTCCAGCCCGGTTCCCACCCTGGCCTCGGTGGGCATCACCGTCCCGGCAGCCGTCGAGGCACTCGTCCAACGACTGCTGCGGAAGGACCCGGTGGAGCGGTACCAGTCCGCCGCCGCGGTGGTCGCCGACGTCGACGAGATCGCGGAGGGCCTCGCCGCCGGCGACGACGACCCGCAGGTGCTCATCGGCCTCCACGACCACCGCCGGACGTTGACCGAACCCGTCTTCGTGGGCCGGACCGTGGAGCTCGGCGCCCTCGCCGCCCAGCTGGAGGAGGCGGCCAACGGACATGGTGGCCTCGTCGTCGTCGAGGCGGAGTCGGGCGGCGGCAAGACCCGCATCCTCGAGGAACTTGCCCGCCGCGCGGACCAGCGTTCGTTCTGGATCCTGCGCGGCCAGGGTCTCGACCAGACGGGCCAGCGACCGTTCCAGATGCTCGAGGGTGTCGCGGCGGCCGTGCTCGAGGCGACCTGCGACCCCCACGTGCAGCGCCGCATCCGCGAACGGGTCGGCGAGCAGGCCGAGTCCATCGTGGCAGCCCTTCCGGAGCTGGCGACCGTGCTCGGGCAGGCGGCAGGGAAGCTCGGGCCGGAGACCTACGGCGAAGCCCGCAGCCTCCAGGCACTCCCGACGCTCTTCGAGGCCCTCGGGTCACCGGAACGCCCGGCCGTCGTGATCTTCGACGACTGCCAGTGGGCGGACACCCTCACCGCCAAGCTGCTGGCCCGGTGGCAGGCGGTGGCGAGCAGGAGCAGCTTCGTCAACGTCGTCGTCGCCTACCGCACCGAGGAGGTCGACCAGGGCCACCCGCTGCGGGCGCTGCGGCCGGCGCTCCACGTGCACCTTGCGCCCCTCGATGCGTCGGAGATCGGCGGCCTCGTGCAGTCGATGGCGGGTCCGTTGCCGCGGGCGGCGATCGAGACCGTCACGCGGCTGTCGGAGGGGAGCCCGTTCATGGCCGCCGCCGTGCTGCGCGGCATGGTCGAGTGTGGCGCGCTGGTTGGTTCGAGGGACGGCTGGGAGCTCGACGCGATCGCCCTGCGTGGCGTCCAGGCCTCCCGGCGCGCTGGGGCGTTCCTGTTGCGCCGCATGGATCTCCTGTCGCCCCGGGCGCTTGCGCTGCTGACCGTCGGTGCCGTGATCGGCAAGGACTTCGACCTCGGGCTCGGGGTCGCGCTGGCGGGTCAGGACGCAGGTGCCGCCGTCCCGGCGCTCGCCGAGGCACGTGCTCGACGCATCCTCTGGGTCGCCGAGGACGGGGGACGCTGCTTCTTCTTCCACGACAAGCTCCGCGATGCGCTCCTGGCACGGCTCAGCCCTGCCGAGCGGGCTGCGTTGCACCTCCAGGCCGCCGAGCGGATCGAGGCCGACGACCCCAGCCAGGATCCAGGGCGGGTCTTCGAGCTCGCCTACCACTTCGATGCCGCCGGCGCTCCCGAGCGGGCACTGCCCTACGCCCTTGCTGCTGCACAACAGGCCCGGTCGCAGTACGCCCTGGAACTTTCGGAGGCCCAGTACCGCATCGCCGCCCGTGCCGCCGAGTCTGGCACCGACGACGCTCGCCGCATCGCCGCCGAGGGCCTCGGGGAGGTGCTCAGCCTCCGGGGAAGCTACCCCGAGGCGCTGGAGCAGCTCCGGGCCGCGAGGGCGCTTGCGACGACCCGCACGACCCGTGCCCAGCTCGACTGGCGCATCGGGGAGGTCGGATTCCGGTGCGGCAACGTCAACGACGCCCTGACCGACCTCGAAGGTGCCCTCGAGGGCCTCGGACGGCGCCCACCGGCGAGCCGGGTCCTGCTGCTGGTCGCCCTCCTCTGGGAGGTCATGGTGCAGGCGGCGCACACCCTCGCCCCTCGGTTCTTCCTCGCCCGCCGGAGCGGGCCCATGCCCGAGGAGGAGTCGCTCGCCGCCCGCATCTACAGCCGCCTCGCCTACGTCCATTGGTTCCGCAGCGGCCGGATCCCCTGCGCCTGGGCACACCTGCGCGAGCTGAACATGGCAGAGCGCTACGACGCGGGGCCCGAGCTGGCCCAGGCCTACTCGGAGCACGCCCCGGTCATGACGATGGCGCCCTGGTTCTCCCGTGGGATCGAGTATGCCGAGCGCTCCCTCGAGATCCGGACCAGGCTCGAGGACCGGTGGGGCCAGGGCCAGTCGCTGTCGTTCAACGGCGTCGTCCTGTACGCGGCATCGGACTACCCGGGCTGCATCGACCGCTTCCGCAAGGCCATCCGGCTCCTGGACCGCACCGGCGACCGCTGGGAGGCCAACACGGCCGCCTGGCACATCGCCATGGCCCACTATCGTCTGGGCGAGCTGAGCCGTGCCCACGAGCTCGCGGAACAGACCTACCAGCGGGCCGAGGAGATCGGCGACCAGGCTGCGATGGGCATCGCCCTCTCCGTGTGGTCCCGGGCCACGGGCGGGCGGGTCCCTGCCGCGCTCGTGGCCGCGGAGCTCGCGAAGCACACCGACGACGCCCACACTGCCACCGAGCTGCTGCTGGCCGAGGGGGTCCGCCGGCTCCAGGTCGGCAAGCCGGCCGAGGCAACCACGACGTTCCAGCAGGCGGCGGCGGTCGTCAAGGCTGCGGGGCTGCGCCAGGAGTACGTCGCCCCGGTCCAACCGTGGCTCGCCACTGCCCTGCGGCGCCAGGCCGAGGCCTGCGACGCCTTCCACCTGGGTGAGCGCCGGCGCCTCCTGCGCAAGGCCCGCCGGACCGCCCGCACGGCGGTGCGCACCGCCCGCCACTACCGCAACAACCTGCCCCACGCGCTCCGTGAACTGGCCCTGATCGAGGCCATGCTGGGCCACCCCGATCGGGCCCTGGCACCCATCAACGAGAGCCTTGCCGTTGCCGGCGAACAATCCGCCCGCTTTGAGCACGCCGAGAGCCTCGCCGCCAAAGGGCGGATGGGCACGGCCGCCGGATGGCCGGGGGCCGTCGAGGACTCCCTGACCGGCGAGGCAGCCCTGGAACTGCTGCTGCAACCGGTGGCCGGCGACGAGATCCCGACTGGCGACGAGGGCACCCTGTCCCTGGTGGACCGCTTCGCCGGGCTGCTCGAGGCAGCCCGGACGATCGCAGCGGCCCCGTCCCTGGTGGCCGTGCACGAGGCCGCCCGGGCCGCCGCCGAGCGCCTGCTCCGCGGCGAGGCCTGCCACTTCCTCGAACTCACCGGCGACGCCCTCCACGACGGGCAGGCCCTCTTCATGGCCGGCGCCGGGGGCGGCGCCACCGGGGTGGAGGCACCGCCTGAAGTGAGCCGGAGCCTCGTACGCCAGTCCGTCGCCATCGGCAGGCCGGTCACCGACCGCCTGAACGGCTCGGCCCAGGAGAGCCTGGAGCTCGCCGGCATCCGCTCCGCCATCTGCGCGCCGATCCTCCTGGACGGTCGAGTGGTCGAGTGCCTCTACGTCACCCATGGCCAGGTCGGGGGCCTCTTCGGCCCGGAAGAGGAGCGCCTTGCCTCGTTCATCGCCACGTTGGCGGGGGCGACGCTCGAGCACCTGGCCGGCAGCGAGGCCCGGTTCCGCTCCCTGGTCGAGCACTCCAGCGACGTCATCACCGTCGTCGACGCGCACGGCACCATCCAGTACCAGAGCTCGTCCATGGACCGGGTGTTCGGCCTCGCGCGGCTGCGCCACGCCGACGGGACGTGGCGGCCGGTCGAGATCACGTTCTCCAACCTCCTGCATGACCCGGTGGTGCGCGGCATCGTCCTCAACATCCGGGACCTGACCGAGCTGCGCTGGCAGGAGACCCACGACTCGCTCACCGGCCTGCCCAACCGAGCGCTCTTCACCGACCGCGCCACGGAGGCCCTCGACAAGGCCCGGCGGGGCCTCGCCGCCCCAGCCGTCATCTACGCGGATCTCGACGATTTCAAGGAGGTCAACGACCGGCTGGGCCATCGCGGGGCTGACGCCGTTCTCGCCGCCATCGGCAAGCGGCTCCGGGGCTGCGTCGGACCGAACGACACGGTCGCCCGGTTCGGCGGTGACGAGTTCGCGATCCTCCTCGCCGACGCCGCGGACGGCGTGCCGCAGGCCGTGGCCACCGACCTCCTCGGGCGCGTCGCCGCGCCGCTCGTCTTCGCCAACCAGGAGGTCCGGGTGCAGGCGAGCGTCGGCATCGCCCGGCCCGCCCAAGGCCACAGCGTCGGCGACCTCCTGGCGGCAGCGGATCTGGCCATGTACGGGGCGAAGGCGCAGGCGCGGGGCAGCTTCCGGGTCTTCGAGCACCGGATGCGGTCGGCCGCCGTGGAGCGTTCCACGCTGAAGGCCGAGCTGTCCGGCGCCGTCGAGCGTGAGGAGTTCGTCCTGCACTACCAGCCGATCGTCGAGATGGCCACGGGGCAGGTGGTCGGCCTCGAGCCGCTGCTGCGGTGGCGGCACCCCCGGCGCGGCCTGCTCGTTCCCTCGGACTTCATGGCCATCGCCGAGGACTCAAACCAGATCTTCGAGCTCGGCGCCTGGGTACTGCACGAGGCCTGCACCCAGGCCGTCCAGCTTCCTCCCGAGTGGGGCGGGCCGGGGCAGGGCCACGTCAGCGTCAACGTCTCTGGGCGGCAGGTGGAGGATCCCCGCCTCACCGACGCCGTCAGCGAGGCCCTCGCATCCTCGGGCCTCGACCCCTGGCGGCTGGTGCTCGAGATCACAGAGACGGTCATGGTCCGGGACTTCGACGCCATCGTGCACCGCCTGACGGAGCTGAAGGCCCTCGGGGTCCGCCTCGCCGTCGACGATTTCGGGACGGGCTACTCGTCGCTGCGCTACCTGCACCAGCTGCCGGTGGACATGATCAAGATCGACAAGACCTTCGTCGAGTCCCTCTGCGACAGCGCCGAGGTGGAGCTGCTCGCCGAGACGATCGTGCGCCTGGGCCGCACCCTGGGCCTGACGACGGTCGCCGAAGGCGTCGAGACCGCCGCCCAGGCCGAGCGCCTGGCCGCCCTGGGCTGCGAGATGGCGCAGGGCTACTACTACTCGTACCCCGTCGACCTCCCGGGCCTGGTGAGCCTCCTCGCCGCCGCCTGACGCCCGCGCGCTCCCCAAGGTCTGGAAACAATCGCGCGTATACGCGTGTTTTTTTCCAGACCTTCAAGGGTACGTCTAGGGCGGCCTCGATCTCCGACGGCACTTGGCACTTCTTGGTCGATGGCATGGCCGAGCTTCGGATACTCGATGACTCGCTCCGTATCGCCGACGATCATGTTAATGACGAAGGCTGGATCTCCGATGGCCTCCACGTAGCCATCGAAGGAGTGGGGGGCTGAGGCGCAGATGACACGAAGACTCGGCCAGAGGCGCCGGCACGTGGCATAGGCTCGTCGTTGCTGGTAGGGACGACAGGTGAGTATCGCCGATTCAGGGTCGATTCCTCGATCGGCCAGGAGGCAGCGGGAGAACTCGATGTTCTGCCGGGTGTTGGTAGCTCTTGGCTCCACGAGGATGGCGTCGGGCGGCACGCCCAACTCGACAGCCCGCTTGCGATAGTGGACGGCTTCGCCGGCCGGGAGTCGGTCACGGGTGGTGGGGGCGTTGGCGCCGCTGAAGACGATGAGGGGAAAGAGCCTTCGAGCGAACAGCTCGGCGGTGAGGTCGGCCACTCCGAGGTCGTGGCTGCCCAGGCCGATGGCGACGGAACAAGGGCGCAGCTCGTGATGCAGCTGATTGAAGTCGAACAGCGCCCTGGCGTCTTCGTAGACATCGTGAGGAATCCCCGCAAGGCCGTGGCTCACCGCAAGTACCTTCAAGGGTCCGGCCCCCGGGGCCTTCAGTGCATGCCGGTGGGCGTCCTTCCTCGGCGGGCCACGGCGTCGATCGTCACCGCAGCCAGGAGCACCAGGGCCGTCACGATGAGCTGGGTGGCGGCGGCCATGCCGAGCAGGCCCATGCCGTTGGCGATGGCGGCGATGACGATGCCGCCAAGGACCGCATGCAGCGGCTTGCCCCGGCCCCCGAACAGGCTCGTGCCCCCGATCACGGCGGCGGCCACGGCGTACAGGACGAGGGTGCCCCCGTCGAGGTTCGTCGAGACCGACCGCAGGCGGGAGGCGTAGACGATCCCGGCGATGCCGGCAGTGAGCGAGCACAGGATGAACGCGGCGGTACGGATCCGGGCCAGGTTGACGCCGGAGCGTCGGGTGGCCTCGGCGTTGCCGCCGATGGCGTAGACGTAGCGCCCGAAACGGGTCCTCCCGAGCAGCACCGACCACGCCGCCAGGACGCCGAGCACGATGAGCACCACCCACGGCACGCCTTGGATCGGCACGAGCAGGCCGCGGTTGGCGTTGCAGATGAGGACGAGCGCCACGCCCGCGACGGCGACGGCGGCGATCTTCAGCAGCGTCAGGCTGGCGGGTGGCGCGACCAGGCCACTGGCCCGGCGGCGCTGGTCCCGCCACCAGGTGAGCGCCGCGTAGCCGAGGATCAGCAGCGCCGTCACCACCCACCCCGCCCCGACGGTCATGTTCCCGTTGGCGAAGTCGTTGATCACGTCGCTGGCGATGGGCACCGTACCCCCCTGCCCCACCATCATCAGCATGACGCCCTGGAAACCAAGCAGCCCGGCGAGGGTGACCACGAACGAGGGCAATCCCAACCGGGTGATGATCGTGCCCTGCACGAGGCCGATGACGGCGGTGACGAGGATGGCCACGCCGACCGCCGCCCACCACGGCCAGTTGTGCGGGAAGGCCACAAGCTGAGCGGCGATCACGCCGGCCACACCGGCGACGAAGCCGATCGACAGATCGATCTCGCCGAGGAGGAGGGCGAAGACCTCCCCCAGGCCCAGCAACGTGATGGCCGCCCCCTGCACGAGGAGGTTGACGAGGTTGCCAGCGGTCAGGAAGTTGGCGTTCTGGCTCTGGAAGATGACGGCGATGACGATGAGGCCGACGATGACCGGCAGGACGCCGCTCTCCCCGGCCTTGATGCGGGCCACCCAGGCCCGGAGGTACTCCCCGAGGGAGCCGGCGACGATCTCCGGCGCGACCGCCAGCTCGGCACGGGTCGCCGCGGCTTCGGTCAGGGCCTCCGGTTCGGCTTCGAGCGGCGGTGGAGCGCCCTCTTTGACATCGGACATGACTCAGCCCTCCAATCCGGCGGCGGCGGCCTGCGAGGCTGCGACGACCCGGCTCGACGCCCCGGTGGTCATGAGTTCGACGACGCTCTGGCGATCGAAGCCGGCCGCCGGGCCCTGGGCGACCAACCGGCCCAGGTACAGGACGGCGACGCGGTCGGCGACCTCGAAGACGTCGTTGAGGTTGTGGGAGATCACCAGGACGGCGAGGCCCTTGTCGGCGAGCCGCTTGATCAGGTCCAGCACCATCCTGGTCTGCGCGACGCCGAGGGCCGCCGTGGGCTCGTCCATGATCACGAGCTTGGAGTTCCACATCACCGCCCGGGCGACCGCCACCGATTG
>WNFC01001636.1_pt1 | contig 26140 bp, 21 predicted proteins | sample 5400541 | NCBI WGS metagenome assembly WNFC01 (sample SAMN13153342, study PRJNA577476) | soil metagenome | isolation source: 120 cm saprolite under Douglas fir tree site 2 hole 2 replicate 1 | place: USA:California | collected 2015-04-18 | reverse complement strand
CAGCTCGGCCAACGGCTTCAATTTCTTGGCCCTGGACTATCTCAGCAGCTTCACCGATCTCGAAGCGATCAACGGTTCGGGCAGCGGTTTCAATAGCTTTGAATGGGGTGACGCGAGCAACAATTCGCACACCTGGAATTTGCGCGCCGAGCAGGCGCTGGTCTGTTTCAACTATATCGGTTCGCAGACCGGGATTGATTCGCATGGGGACCATTGCCTGGTAAACGGGGCGATGGCGTTTGGCATCGTCTCCGCGGGCGGCGCCACCGGCACGTTCCACGATTTCTTTATCGACCAGGAGGCGGCTGACAGCAATTGGCTGGCGAATGCGTACCTGTGGGGACTGGGGCCCCACGAGGGGTCGATAGAGTTCGTCGGCGGCAACCTCGACACTTATGGCGGCGCCCCGTTTGTCGTGCATGAAGGTGCGCAGTACGGCTCGGTCAATTTTCACGGCACGCTGTTCAACAACTTCGCCGAGGACCAGCCCGGCGCCGAGCTGCTCCAGTTCTACACGCCCGGCGGCGGCAGCAATGCCGATCCGCTAAATCCCGACCTGCTGGAGAACGTCACGGTCTCCGACAGCAATATCGCGCTGTCGAACGAGACCGGCAATCCGCATGTCGAGACGCTCGGTGGGACCGGCGGCACGCAGTTGCAGCAGTTAAGCAGGGTCGGTGATGCCTACAGCGCGTTCTACTCGGCCGCCGGCACCCCGCTGCCGACGTGCAACGCAGCGGAAAATCACGTGCGCTTGTGCGCCAGCGATGCGACAGCGTGCACGAATGGGACGACGTATGCAGGCAGCGGAGCGGTCGCCTGCGTCGTTAACTGCAATGGCACGAACTGGAAGGAGACCGGCGCGGGGTGCTATTGAGATGAGTTTGTTCGACGCATACGGGCGCGAGATCGTTTACGAGGCGCTGCGCGAGGAGCAGGCGGCGGCCACCCTCGCGGGCATCCGCAATATCTATTCGATCATCGATGATTCGATCGGCCTCACCCCGGAGAAGGCTGTCGGGATTCTGCGGACCGCCGAGTTCGGCGACCCCTGGCTCTACCTTGAACTGGCCGAGCGGATGGAAGAAAAGGACCTGCTCTACCAGGGCGTGCTGCATACCCGCAAGATGGCGGTGTCGCAGCTTGATATCGATGTCATCGCGGCAGGCGACGATCGGCGGTCGCTGGACGATGCCGAGTTCGTGCGCGAAGTGCTAATCGAAAGCGCCCAAGTCGACTTGCACGATGTAGTATTCGAGATGCTCGATGCGCTGGGCAAGGGCTTCAGCGCAACCGAGATCATCTGGGACACCAACGGCCGCAACATGCGGTCCGGGGCGCCGGAATGGCTGCCGTTTCAGCTCAAGTGGCGGGACCCGCGCTGGTTCATGTTCGACTGGATCTCGGGCGAGCAGCTCCTGGTGCGCACTCTAAGCACTGACGGGCCGCAGCTTCCGGTCGGCCGCGATTCGTGGGACTCGCGTTTGTCGCCGATTAACTTCCGCATGCGCACGAGCTTGGGCCAACAGGTGGGGATCCAGCCGGCCAGCTCGCCGCTGGCGCCGTTCAAGTTCATCACCCATATCACTCGCGCAAAGGCCGGATTACCGATTCGCGGCGGCCTGGCGCGCATCGCGATCTGGGTCTACCTCTTCAAGAATTACGTGCTCAAAGACTGGATGGTTTTTGCCGAGGTGTATGGCCAGCCGATGCGGCTCGGCAGGTACGGTCCGGGCGCGACCGAAAACGATAAAGCGGCACTGCTGCGCGCAGTGGCCAATATTGGCACCGATTCCGCGGTGATTATCCCGGAATCGATGGCGATTGATTTTGTCGAGAGCCGCGGTGGCGGGCAGAAAAGCCATGAGATGTACCAGAACTTCTGCGAATACCTCGACAAGCTATTGACGATCGGGATACTGGGACAGGAATTGACTACTCAATTGCCGCGCGGCGCCGGCTCGCGCGCCGCCGCCGAAGTGCATGACGTGGTCCGCCGTGATATTGCGACCGACGACGCGTGGCGGGTGAGCGCGACGCTCAACCGCGACCTGGTGAAACCGCTGATCGATCTGAATCGCGGGCCGCGCCGGCGCTACCCGCGAGTCAGTATCGGGTTCAATGAGAAAGCCGACTTGACCGAACTGATGGCCGGGTTGGGCACCGCGATCGACCGTGGCCTGCGGGTGAGCGAAAAGTGGCTGCGTGAGAAATTCGGCGCGCCCGAACCAATGCCCGGCGAAGCTTTGCTGCGTCCGGCCGAGCGGGGGCCCACGGCGGACGAGCGCAGCAGCACGGTGGCGGGCGAGTACGGGCCACGGCACGATGAACCGCAACGAAGCCGCTCCTGAATCGGCTGTCATACTGCGCTGATTGCAGCCCTTGACAATCTCAGCCGCGCGTGCGACGGAATGTTCGCAGAACAACTCTGGCTGAGCCGCGCAGGAGGGCCTTATGGCAGTCTTCGACAAAGTAATACTTGAGCTACATGCCGGCGTGGGTAGCCGGTTTCAAAGACCGAGGATGCCTCCGAGAAGGGATGGCTGCGGACCTGATCGTCTATGATCTGGAGAAGCTCGCGGTGGAAGAGCCTGAGATGGTTTATGATCTGCCGCCCGATAACGATTCGCGACTGGTGCAGCGCTCGCGCGGCTATCGCTGGATCATGGTCAATGGCGAAGTGTCCTTCGAAGAGGGTAGAGACACAAAGGCGTATCCCGGTAAGTTGGTGCGCTGCGCCGCCTAGCAGATGCCAAAATTTAAAACCGCTAACGTGGCGCTGAAGAAGGTACTCCGCCGGTGGGTTGGAGGCTTGAAGCTATTCGCCCAGGAGAAATATCATGGCCAATTTCGCAGAGATCAAGGGCTCATGCTTTTGCGGAGCAAATCAATTTGCGCTTTCCCAGCCGGCAGTCGACACCCATCACTGTCATTGCTCGATCTGCCGGCGGCTACAAGGGGCAGCGTTCGTGACGCTCTCAATTTTCCCCAAGGCGGGCTTTCGATGGACGAAGGGTGGCGACCTGCAAACCTTCAATAGCTCGGACAAGGTCCATCGCAACCGGTGCAAGAACTGCGGTTCGCCGTTGACCATCAATCTCGACGCGCTGCCCGACCTCATTGCGATCAGCCGGGCATGCATCGATCCGAACGCCGAGCCGGGCCAACCGGCCGAGACTTTGCGCCACGCGTTCTGGCCCGACCGCGTGCCGTGGCTCGAAGGTGCAGACCAACTGCCCAAAGTCACCGGATTCGACAAATGAGGTGACGTAACACGCGCGTCTCGGAGTGAGGCGCCCAGGCATCTCACTGTGAATACCGAGAAAGATCTTGGACCCAGAATATCGAGCTACCCTTTGGCCAGGAACTTCTGTAGTTCAGCGAGCTGTACCGGCTTCACCATATAGTGGTCGAAGCCGGCTTCGCGTGCGCGCGCGGCGTTCTCCTCAGGCACCCGACCCGTGAGTGCGATCAGCGTCGCATTCGGCAGTAATTCCCGCAGCTGCCGAGCGACTTCGAACCCGTTTATGCCGGGCAACCCAATATCTAAGATTACCGCCTGTGGCTGATGGCTTTTTGCCGTTTCGATAGCGCCAGCGCCCTCGTAACAGGTGGTCACGTGGGAACCTGAACTTTCCAATAGGGCGGCCAGGGCATCTGCCGCATCCCGATGGTCATCCACGATCAGAACTTTAGACGCTTCGGTGGCAACGCCCGCCGGCGCCGATGCCGGCTCCGAGCGCTGTTGCGGCCCTGCCGCCGATTCGCGAATGAGCGGAAGACGCACGACAAATTCACTGCCCTTTTGCAGACCCTCGCTGTAAGCGCTGACTCCGCCACCGTGCAATTCGACCAACTGGCGGACGAGCGCCAGGCCGACGCCCAATCCCTTGGGTTCGACGCCCGGCGAACCGGTGCCCTGGATATACATATCGAAGACGCCCGGTAGGACGTCAGCGGGGATCCCGATGCCGGTATCCCGTACGCGAATGGCGACTTCACGATTTTGTACTTCGGCCACCAATTCTATCTGGCCACCTGGCGGGGTGTATTTGAAGGCGTTGTGCACCAGGTTAGCGATGACCTGGGCAATACGATCAGCGTCGACCTGGAGCAATACGGGCTCAGACGGAAGCGAGACGGTAAAATGGTGGACGCGGGGATCGATAAGCGGCCGGCAGATCTCCACCGCCTCCTCGACGATGTCCGACAGCGGGACAATCGTCCGTTGCAGGGCAATTTTGCCGTGGGCCAGCCGTTCGACATCGAGCAGGTCATCGACCAGGCGGAGCAAATGGCGGATTTGCCGTTGCAACAGCTCACGCGCCGCGTCGATTTCTTCGCCTTTTCTTGGCGGCCTCTGTAGCAATTCGACGCTGTTGAGCATCGCTTGCAGCGGGTTCCGCAGCTCGTGGGCCAGGGTGGCGAGGAACCGATCTTTGTTGCGGTCGGCCAGGCGGAGCGCTTCTTCCGCCTGTCGCCGGGCGGTGATGTCGTTGTTAACCTGCAGAACTAACGGCGGGCGATTCCCGTTCGGCCGATGGACGACCCAGTGGCTGGCGACCACAATGCGGGCCCCGCTGCGACTGATATGAACCAACTCGCCTTCCCATTGGCCGTTCTTTCCCAACGTCGCGTTGATTTGCTCCAGCGGCTCCGGGAACTCGGTCTTGAGCAGTTCATGTGCATTCTTGCCCAGCGCGTCCGCGCGAGCGTAGCCATACAGGCGCTCACACCCCGCGCTCCACAATAAGAGCCGATCGTCGGCATCGCGAACCATCAGATCGCCAAGATCCACAATCTCGGCCTGCTCGCGTAGCCGAGCGGCCTGCTCGCGCAACTGTTCTTCGACCTGACGCCGGCTGCCGATATCGACAAAAGTCAGCACGACGCCATCGATTTTGTCGTCGAGAGTGCGGTAGGGCAGTAGACGCGCCAAATACCAGGAGCCATTTGAACTGCGGACTTCTCGTTCAACGGTCTGAAGCGTCCGCAGGACTTCCTCCGCGTCAGCCGGCAACGCGTCATAGTCGAGCTTGTGGGTGAAATGTTGGAGCGGGCGGCCGACATCCGCCGTGGTGATATTGAACAACTGCTGCGCGCGAGGGGTATAGCGCTTTATCTGCAACGCGCGGTCCAGGAAAATTGTGCCGATGTCGGTCGAGGACATCAGGTTTTGCAGGTCGCTGTTGGCACGGCCGACCTCTTCCAGTTTCTCGCGGTACTCCTGGTTAACGGTGGTTAATTCTTCGTTGACCGATTGTAGTTCTTCTTTGCTGGTTTCCAGTTCCTCGGTGGCAGAACGCAACTCTTCGTTAATTGCCTGCAGTTCTTCGTTGGAGGCGCGCAATTCCTCAGTCGAGGTTTCGTACTGCTCGATGGTTAAACGAAGCTGGTCCTTGATTTGTTGCAGCTCTTCCTCCAACCGGTGCACCGATTCCATGACGCCGGCGTCGCCTGCTTCGGGCGCCGGTCCCAACCCCATGACAGCGACTTCGGTAGCTTCCTCGAAGATCACCAGGTAGAAGCCGCGGGCTGCTTCGGGGCGGCTGGTCACGGGCCGTACTGTCACACTCACCCAGCAGGGTCTGCCTTCCAACTCGACGGCGAGCCGGCGGCTTTGCACAACTCCGCCCGGCATCCGACCGCGGGCTTCGAGCAGCGCCGCATGCACATCGGGGCGGAGCTCAGGATGGATCAATTTCAGCAGGTTGCGCGTTGGCTCACCACCGCTGAAGCGGAGGTAGCGGCCCGAGTGCACACTCATATGCACAATATCGAAGTCTTCGTTGATCAGTACGCTCGGTGGTGCGATTTGTTCGACCACCTCTTGATGGAGCTCGCCGACTGAGCGAGTGTCTCCGCCGCCGGTCTTAGGCGACTCGGAAAGCCACGGCCGCCACCTTGGCGTCAGCCATTCGGCGGTGATCTGTGCCTGCTGGCTATTAGCGCGGCGGCCGTAAACGCGCGCTTTCTTATCCACCGGGACAAACAAGGCGGGCGCGCCCTCGGCCGATTCGGAGGCTCCCAGAAAGAGAAACCCCGGGGGACGCAAGGCGAAGTGAAAGATGGCGAGGATCCGCTCTTGCATTTCGCGATTGAGATAGATCAGCAGGTTGCGGCAACTAATCAGATCCAGTTTGGAGAAGGGCGGATCGCGCAAGACGTTGTGCACGGCGCAGAGCACCATCTCACGCAGTTCTTTTTTTACTCGGTAGCGCTCGCCCTCTTTTACGAAGAATTGCCGCACCCGTTCAGGCGCAACGTCCGCGGTAATTGTCGCCGGGTAGTAGCAGTCACGAGCCTCCGCGATTGCACGCTCATCGAGGTCGGTGGCAAAGAGCTGAAGTCCGGGAGGTTCGGCCAGAGTCGACGCGTATTCCGCCAGCAGTATCGCCAGCGAGTATGCTTCCTCCCCGGTCGCGCATCCTGCCGACCACACCCGCACCTGATCGCCCGGCCGCTTGCCCGCGAAGATTTTCGGAATGACCTGCTGTGCGAGAAATTCAAAGGAATCGTGGTCGCGGAAAAAATTGGTAACAGTGATTAGCAGATCCCGAAAAAGGGCCTCCAATTCTTCCGGAGTGTCGCGTAAAAACCTCAGATAGCCGGCCAGCTCGATCAACTCATGAACCTGCATGCGCCGTGCGATTCTGCGCATCAGCGTGGGGCGCTTATACTGGGCGAAGTCGTGACCGGTGCGCAGGCGCAGCAACATCAATATCTCGCGCAGCGTATCCTCATCCGCGGTCCGAGACGGCGCTTCGTCCTCTTCAGGAGGAAGCTGCAAGAGTTGGGCGCCCTCCCGTAGAGCCCGCAACTTGTCCGCCATCTCGGCCACCGGCAGGACGATATCCACCAGTCCGCTGTTGATCGCGCTGCGCGGCATTTCGGGGTATTCGGCCTCGGCCGGGTCTTCGGCGATGACGACCCCTCCACCCTCCTTTATCCGCCTCAGGCCAAAGGTGCCGTCAGTGCCGGCACCCGACAGTAGGATTGCGATTGCATCTTTGCCATAGGCCTCGGCCAGCGTGCGGAAAAACAAGTCAATCGAGGTATGGCTGCCACGCATTATTTCGGGTTCGGTCAGGCGAATCCGGCCATCCGCCATAAGCAGATACTTGTTGGGCGGAATGACGTAAACATGGTTCGGTTCGACGCTGATGTCTTCGGTGACCTGCGCCACGGGGAGGGTGGTCTGACTTTGGAGCAGAGCGGGCAGAGTGCTTACGTGCTGCGGTGAGAGGTGCTGGATGACCACGTACGCGATATCGCCGTGCGGCTCGACATGACTAAAAAACGCGCGCAATGCGGACACGCCACCAGCAGATGCGCCGATGCCGACGACGAAAAAGCTGTGGCGCGGAAAGGCAGGCGGAAAGCTTGATAGCTCCTCTTTATCGCGATCGTCGACCATAAACCGTCAATACGCTCCCAGTCTGATAGGGGCTTGGCCGGGTTGTGCGGTCGCTCTCAAGCTCCCGCCCAGTGAAACACTTCTAGTCCGATCGGGGTCACGCCGCAAATAGTCGCCGATGTACTTTGAAAACAACTGGTCGCTTGCAGTCTACCGCCGGCCGCTGCCGTTGCAGCTTGGCTTGTCAGGCTTGGCAAACGGCCAGGAGGTGCATGGTGGCATCGTCGACATCACCAGTTTAGCACGCAGGATCACGAACGTCAGTAGTCTAAGCAGGCTGCGGAAAAAGGCCTTCCGCAGCCTGCTTTCCCTCTCTGTAATCTCCCCCAGAGGGGGAGAACTAAAGGAAGGAAGCCAGCTTTATCGCAGGGTGCTGAAAGACTCTTCATGAGCAAATAGGTTTTTCCGCAGCCTGCTAGATACGCAAACCGGGATTGACGGTGACGTCTCGGAGCTTTCGATTGACCCGCGGCCGCAACAGCGCTAAGTCCAGTAGCAAAGCCGGCGGGTTTCAACTACCGCCGGTATGCTGTCTGCCAAATGCCTTCTCCACAGAGGCTGCAAACATGAGTCGCTATCAAGTAGATAAGCTGCTGCGTGATCTGAGACGAGATGATCAATTGGCAGCGCGGTTTCGCGACGATGTCGACAGAGTCCTCGATAACTATAAGCTCGAGGTCGAAGAGCGCGAGTTGCTGAAGCGCTGGGAAATACGAAAGCTGTATGATCGCGGGGTCAATCCGTTGCTGCTGCTGCTGGCGCATGGCCAGGCCGGTAAGCACATGCGGGATTACAGCACCGCGATGAACCCCGGGGGTGTTCGGGGAGGAGAATGAAACATGGCACAAATAGTTGCAGGGATTGCGTGCTCGCACGTTCCCTTCATGGCCTCGGAAGAGAACTGGCAGCGGCTGCGCGAGCCGGAACGTAACAATCTGCGAACCGGCTTTGCGCGTGCGCGTCAACTCCTCGAAGAGTCGCGGCCCGACGTTTTGATAACTTTCGCAGATGATCATTTCGACCGTTGCTTCTACGACAATCTGCCGGCGTTTCTGATCGGAGTGGGAGAAGAGGCCGCGGGCCCGGCAATAGCGGGTTTCGATATACCGCAAGTGCGTCTGCCGATCGCGGTCGAACTGGCACGCTTTATTTTGCGGGAGGGACTCGAAGGTGGGGTGGACTTCGCCTTTTCGGAAGAGCTGGCGCTCGATCATGCCGAGCTTGCGCCGATGATGCATTTGACGCCACGCTGGGATATTCCGATTATCCCCATCGTCGTCAACGCCTTCGCACCGCCGATGCCGACGCTAAAGCGATGCTTCGATGTCGGCGCGTTCGTTGGTGCGTGCGTCGAGCGCTGGCCGGAAAACCAGCGGGTCGCGTTTCTCGGCACCGGCGGTTTGTCGCACTGGGTGGGGCCGCCCCAGACGGGCAAGATCAATGAAGAATTCGACCGGTGGTTTCTCGATCGCCTGACCGGCGGCGGGGTTTCGGAAATCACGAGCCGTTATGCGCGATCTGAGGACCTCGAAGCCATCGCCGGCAACGGTGGTCACGAGATTCGCGACTGGTTGGCCGTGGCGGGAGCAATGCCGAGGCGGATGCAGCCGCGAGTGCTGGCCTATGAGCCACTAAAAGCCTGGTTCACCGGCACCGGCATCATGGCGTGGTCCTCATAAGATGGCGAAAGATGGCGAAGATCCCCAAAATCCTCCATGAACACATCAACAACGCAGCCTTTTCGGACAATGTCTGTTTGATTGGGACTGTCCTTCCCAACGGATTTGCGCAGGTGACCCCACGTGGCAGCACGATGGTGTTTGACGAGGAGCACATCGCGCTGTGGGAGCGCGGCAGAGGTTCAACCACCGAGAATCTTTCGAATGGGAGCCAGGCGACGATTTTTTTCAGGAAGTCTTCGCTGCGCTCGGAGGGTATCCTGCCGTTGGGAGGAATTGCGCGGTTTTATGGCATCGCCGCGATTCACAAGTCAGGACCGGTGCGCGAGGAGGTTTGGAATCGGTTGATTCAGCCGGAAAAGGAGCGCGACCCCGAGCAGAAAGGATTCGCAGTTTTAATCAAAATCGAGCGCGCCGAAGACTTGTTCGGCCAGCCACTGAGGCTGGACTAATAAAAGCTGTACTCCGACAGCCTTTCACGTCTGTCCACCGCCCGTTTTTTACATAGGGCGGGCGAAGGCTGGGTACGTCAGCGTTTGGAGTATTGCGGACGCTTGCGCGCCTTGTGCCGTCCGTACTTCTTGCGTTCGACTTCGCGCGGGTCGCGCGTCAGCATCCCGTTTTTCCTGAGCGTCGCGCGCAGCGCTTCGGAACTGGTTAGCAAAGCCCGCGAGATTCCATGACGAACGGCGTCGGCCTGCGCCGAACTGCCGCCACCGTTGACGCTGATTATAGCGTCGAACTGTCCGGCAGTTTCAGTCACTTCAAACGGTTCAAGAATCCTCATTCGCGCCGTATCCCGGGGGAAATAATTCTCGAGGGTTCTCTCATTGACCGAGACTTGGCCCGAGCCGGGCGTTAGCCGTACACTGGCGATCGCGGTTTTGCGCCGGCCGGTGCGTCGAATCACGTTTTTCTTTTCTGCCATCGTGGTGTAGTCGCCTCAATAGCTAGGCTGCAACGGCTGAGGTCGCGCAAGGCTCAGAGCGTAACCGCTTCGGGCTTTTGTGCCGCATGTGGGTGCTCGGCGCCGCGGTAGACTTTCAGTTTGGTGAAAAGACGCCGCCCCAGGCGATTCTTCGGCAGCATTCCGCGCACCGCCGTCTCGACCAGACGCTCAGGTTTCTCCTGGCGCATTTTTCCTGCGCTAGTAGTGCGGATCCCGCCAGGATAGCCGGTATGACGATGATAGAGTTTGGCCTCAGCCTTGGCGCCGGTCAGCCGCACCTTTGCCGCATTGATGACGATAACGAAGTCTCCGGTATCCTGATGGGGAGTGAAATCGGGGCGATGTTTGCCACGCAGCACGGTGGCGGCGCGTGACGCGACACGGCCTAGCGAACGTCCTTCCGCGTCGATCAGGAGCCATCGCCGGCCGCGCAGTGCGTCTTCATGTGAAACGCTTCTGGTTTGTTCAGTCAGCTTCAAGTTCCGCCACTCGTGACACGCCGCCGGTACGTATCGAGACAGTAAAATTGGCGGGGCCGATGGGATTTGAACCCACGACTTCCGACGTGACAGGCCGGCGTTCTAACCGGGCTGAACTACGACCCCACCGTGAATGATTCTTTTATCGCTTCCGGTTGAGCTACACAACCAGCTTAGCCGTGGTTGTTGGATAAATCCGGGATAAGAACGGCGCGGGTTTCGCTAAAGGGCACGTATTCAGAATCGGAACTTGCGAGCGCCATCGGTATTGGCCTATTTTAAGCCGTTCGCTTGACCTCCTCGGGAGGCGAGCAGGCCACCCGGCCCTGGAGATTCGTAAAGACGTCCGCATATGTGGATTGTAAGTCTGGCCCTGCGCCGGCCGTTGACGGTTGCGGTCATGGCGTTGCTGATGCTGGTGCTCGGGGTGCTGTCGTTCACCCGGATGAATGCCGATATCTTTCCGGCAATCGATATGCCGGTAGTGGTGGTGGTGTGGAGTTATCCAGGATTGTCGGCGGTGGAAATGGAACGCCGGGTGGTGATTATCGACGAACGCGCCTCCGGTAGTGTGGTTAATGACATCGAACATATGGAGTCGGAGTCGATCGCCGGTGCTGGCGTGATTCGGTTTTATTTCCACTCGGGTACCACGACCGCGACCGCGATTGCGCAGCTCAACGCACTTGCCGAGACACTCCTGTTAGCCTTTCCCCCTGGGATGCAGGCGCCTAACATAGTTGATTACAACGCAGCTAACGTCGCGGTGGCGCAACTCAACCTTTCGAGCGAGACCCTCTCGGAGCAAGCGATCTTTGACTATGGCCTGCAGTTCATCCGGGTACGCCTTTACAGCATCGAGGGCATCTCGGTGCCTTCGCCGTTCGGCGGACGCAACCCGGCGATTATGGTCAACCTCAATCCGAGCCAGATGTACGCGAACGGATTGTCGGCCCAGGATGTCGGCAATGCGCTTACCTCAAGCAACATCATCATCCCCGCCGGGTCGGCCAAGATCGGCAATCGCGAATACCGGGTTGAATTGAACGGTAGCCCCAACGAAATCACCAATTTCAATCACCTGCCGGTCAAAGTGGTCAACGGCACGCCGGTTTTTCTGGGCGAGGTGGCGCCGGTGGCTTACACGCACATGGTGCAGACCAACATTGTGCGCATCGACGGGCAGCGTGCGATGGACCTGCCGATTTACAAGCATGCGGCGGCGTCGACTCTGACGGTGGTCGATAAAGTGCGCCAAATGATCCCGCTCATCCGGGAGATTGCGCCCAAGGGGATGAAGATTAACCTCGGCTTCGACCAGTCGGTGTTCGTGCGCGGTGCGTTGTGGGGTGTAGTGCGCGAAGCGGCCATCGCCGCCGGCCTGGTCGCGCTGATGATCCTGATCTTCCTCGGCTCGGCACGCAGCATGCTGATCGTGGTCCTGTCGATTCCGTTGTCGATTCTGACGGCGATCATCGCGCTGAAGCTTTCCGGCCAATCGATCAACATTATGACGCTGGGCGGACTGGCGCTCGCGGTTGGAATGCTGGTGGATGACGCGACCGTCGCGATCGAAAATATTCACCGCCATCACGCGATGCACAAGCCGTTACTGGTGGCGATTCTGGATGGTTCCAGCGAGATCGCAACGCCGGCGCTGATTGGTACGCTGGCCATCTGCATCGTGTTTTTCCCGGTAGTATTACTTTATGGTGTAGCACGGTTTCTGTTCACGCCGCTGGCGCTCGCAGTGGTGTACTCGATGCTGACGTCATACCTGCTATCGCGCACGCTGGTGCCCGCGATGGGCCGGTACCTGATGCCCGAAACCCACGAGGCTCAGCTCCGAGCAGGCCTGTGGGCGCGCTTCGCCGGCGGCTTCGAGGCAGGCTTCGAGCGCTTCCGCGAAGGTTATCGTGTAAGCCTCGGCAAATTCGTCGCGCGGCGCGGGTTCGGGTTGCTATGCGTCGCCATCCTCGTGGGCTCGTCTTTGTTCCTGGCGTCGGTGGTCGGACAGGATTTTTTCCCGCGGGTCGACGCCGGTATGATGAAACTGCATTTGCGGGTGCCGACCGGAACACGGGTCGAAGAGACCGAGCTAATTGTCGATCAGGTCGAGCGGGCGATTCGGCGCATCATTCCTGGAAACGAAATCGATCAGATAAGTGACAATATCGGGCTGCCACCATTCGCTTATGTGCTCGCTTTTTACCAGACTGACAGCGTCGGCCCGCAGGACGCCGATCTGCTGATCTCGCTCAAGCCCGAACACCGCCCGACCGTGCAATATCAGCGGAAAATCCGCGAAATGGTCGCGCGTGATTTCCCTGCGGTGCAGGTTTTTTTCCAGGCCGCCGACATCGTTAGCCAGGTCCTGAATTTCGGCTTGTCGGCGCCGATCGACGCGCAGGTCTCGGGCATCAAAATCGACCAGAATTACGGCATCGCCCAACGCCTGGAGCAGTCGATGCGGGCGATTCCCGGACTAACCGACGTGCGCATCCCGCAGCTCCTGGATTACCCAACGATTCGGGTCAACGTCGACCGGGTCAAGGCGCTGCAACTCGGTATCGACCAGCGGAAGATCGCGTCCGACCTGTTGACCTCGCTGGCAACCAACACCCTGCTCGCTCCCAACTGGTGGCTAGATCCGGTCAATGGCGTCAGTTACAGCGTGCTCGAACAGGTACCGCAACATCTGATCGACTCGGTTCAGGCACTCAACAATACACCACTCTCAGCGGCTGCTATGGACCATGCGACAGGAAGACCACAACTACTCTCCAACGTCGCCGCCATCCGTCAGGAAGTGGAGCCTGCGGTCGTCAACCATTATGACGTGCAGCGTGTGATCGATGTGGATAGCGGCGTCGAAGGCCGTGACCTCGGCAGCGCCGCCGCTGCAGTGCAGCATGCGATCGACCAGCTTGGACAATTGCCGCTCGGAATGCGGATTACCGTGCGCGGCCAAAGCCAGGCGATGCACGAATCCTTTTCCTCGCTCGAACTCGGGATCATCCTCGCGATCATCCTGGTGTATCTGCTGATGGTGGCGAATTTCCAATCCTGGATGGAGCCGCTGGTGATCATGATGGCGGTACCGGGGGCGCTCGCGGGGGTACTCTGGATGCTGGCGCTCACCGGCACGTCAATTAACGTCGAGTCGTTGATGGGCGCGATTATGGCGGTCGGTGTCGGCGTCGCCAACGGGAACCTCGTGGTAATTTTCGCCAACGAACTGCGCGAACAGGGTTACTCGCCCGGTGCGGCGGCGATCGAAGCGGCGCGGACGCGGCTGCGGCCGGTCCTGATGACCGCACTCGCGATGATTCTGGGGATGCTGCCGATGGCGCTGGCGCTGGGCCAAGGCAGCGAGCAAAATGCTCCACTTGGCCGCGCGGTCATCGGCGGATTACTGGTCGCCACCTTGATGACGTTGTACGTAGTGCCGGCAGTGTACTCGACTTTGGCGCGAAACCTGAAAGGCAAGCACGAGCGCGACGCCGAGATCGAGGCAGTGACGTCGCCGGGAGCATGATTAAACCGCGGGAGCATCGAGAACACTTAGATGGAGGAAGACCCCAGGGAGTACAGGCCGAAGCCGCCGGGCGGCTTCTTCTTTATGGGCTGGGTGTTGCTGGTGGCGGTAGTGCTCGGCTTGACCGCGGGGCTGGTGATGGCACGTGCCCGGCTGCTCAGCCGACAAACCACCGAGTTGGAACAACAACAGGAACTCGGCCCCCGGGTACTGGTGGTGCCGGTCCTCCACACGCCGCCGGTGCGCTCGATTGAGGTTCCGGGCACGATTCACGGTTACATAGAAACGCCGGTCCATGCCAAGATCGCCGGCTATTTGAAACGGATTTACGTCGACAAGGGCGATCGGGTGAAGCAAGGACAATTGGTTGCCCTGCTCGAGTCTCCCGAATTGGATCATCAGGTCGCCAACGCGCGCGCGACTTATGAGCTCGCCCGCATCACCGACCAGCGCAATCAGGCGCTGGTCCGCTTTGGAGTCGTTGCGCAGCAGCAAGCTGATAATGCGCGCGGGCAAATGAAGGAGGCCAAGGCGGCGCTTGATCAACTGATCGCGACCCAGTCCTATGAAGCGATTCATGCGCCGTTCAACGGAATTGTCACGGCGCGCAATGTGGATCCGGGTGCGCTCGTTCCTCAGGCCACCAGCCAAACGGGGACGGTGACTCCGATAGTTTCGATGGCGACCCTCTCCTCGCTCCGGATTTACTCAGATGTGCCTCAAAGCACCGCGCCATTTATCCGTAACGGTGACCCAGCGACTGTAACCGTGACCGAATATCCGCAACGAGTCTTCGCGGGCACAGTTACGCGTCATTCCAATGCGCTGACCAGCGAAACTCGCACGATGCTGGTCGAGGTTGATTTGCCAAATAACGACCAGGCGCTCTATCCGGGGATGTACGCGACGGTAAAGTTCCAGGTGAACGTGGCGGCAGGGGCGCCAATGGTGCCCGACGACGCGCTGATTTTCCGCGATGGGAAGCCGTTCGTCCCTGTCGTCCGCAACGGCCATCTCAAACTAGCGCCCGTGAACCTGGGTTATGATGACGGCGTCAACGTTGAAATCACCGCGGGCGTCACAGAACAGGACGTGGTGGCCGTAAATGTTGGTCAATCGGCCCGCGATGGCGAGCCCGTTCGCGCGATCACTCTGACGAGCGCACACTGATCGTCCGGTTGACGGCTGAGAGGAATTATGGTCGATTCTTCTTGCCCATCGGTCGGGCAAAGATCGTGCGCGAGGAGGTGGCAAATGGTCTGGAGCAAGCCTACATTCGTCGAACTACGCTTTGGCTTCGAAGTTACCATGTATATCTGGAATCGTTGAGATACGGTGAGGATGCCGCACGGCCAGCGCCCAATCGGCATCCTTTGCCGGCGAACGCCGAGACGGTTTCCGGGGCGAAAGTTAGAGTCCGTTCAAAACCCGACACTCGAGTTCACCTCCGTCGTTTCAGATAATCCACGAACCGCCAAATGAGGATTCTCGTCCTTGGCGCAGCGGCGGGTGGTGGCTTTCCACAGTGGAACTGTAATTGCCGCAACTGCCGGGGTCTGCGTGAAGGGTCACTCAATGCGAAAGCGCGGACCCAGTCGTCTATCGCAGTCAGCGCCGATTCACGGAGTTGGGTCCTCGTCAACGCGTCCCCTGACATTCTCGCCCAACTCAAAGTCCTCCCGCAGCTTCAGCCCGCCCGCCAGCTCAGAGACACCGGCATAAGCGCAGTCCTCCTGGTCGACAGCCAGCTCGACCATACGCTGGGTCTTGCGATGCTACGCGAGGGTAGTCGGCTTGAAGTTTATTGCACCGCCAGCGTACGAGCAGACCTGATTACAGGTAATCCACTGTTTCGCATCCTCGAGAACTACTGCGGCGTTAACTGGCACGAGATCAAGCTCCAAAGTGGTGGCTTTCGGATACCGGGGATTGAAGATATCGAGTTCACTGCGGTTCCCGTGACTAGCAAGGCGCCCCCTTATTCCCCGCATCGTGACGCTCCACGCGAAGACGACAATGTCGCTCTGATGATCACGGATGCCGCTAGCGGCCAGTCCGCTTTCTACGCGCCTGGGCTGGCTGCGGTGGATAGCAGGTTATGGCAGTGCATGAGCCGGGCGGCTTGTCTGCTGATCGATGGGACGTTTTGGACAGATGATGAGATGATACGGCTCGGCGCGGGCCGCAAGCGCGGACGCGATATGGGTCATCTGGCCTTGTCGGGCGAAAGCGGAACGTTGTCTTATCTGCGCCGTCTCCCCGACGTCCGCAAGGTGCTGATCCATATTAACAATACCAATCCGATTCTCGACGAAGACTCCGCGGAACGACTTGAAGTGGAGCGAGCTGGTGTCGAAGTTGCCTACGATGGTATGGAAATCTTGCTCTCGTAAGGGGGGCTCTTGAGCCGTTCTCCAAAGCGTAGAATAAAGTATGCCGACTGAACCCTGGAGCAGGGCTGAATTCGAACGGCGCTTGCGCGCCAAGGAATCCGGCTATCATACCCATCATACATTCCATCTCATGATGAACGAGGGCAAACTCACGGCCGCGCAGATTCGTGGATGGGTCGCCAATCGCTTTTATTATCAGTTCAGCATCCCGATGAAGGATGGTGCCGTCCTGTCTAACTGCCCCGACCGGGAGGTGCGGCGACTTTGGATTCAGCGTATCCTCGACCAGGACGGAAGCAGTGGCGAGGCCGGAGGTCTCGAAGCGTGGATTCGGCTGGGCGAGGCGTGCGGCATCAGCCGTACGGAGTTAATATCGCTGCAAATGGTGCTGCCCGCAGTGCGTTTCGCGGTCGATGCCTACGTAAATTTCGCCCGCACTCGTCCCTGGCAGGAGGCGGCTTGTTCGTCACTTACGGAGTTATTCGCACCGCAAGCGCATAACGATCGCCTGGCCACCTGGCCGCATCATTACAGATGGATCAAGCCAGAAGGACTGGAGTACTTCCGCTCGCGCATTTCACAGGCGCGGCGCGACGTCGAACACGCACTGACTATCACGCTGGACTATTTCACGACGCGCGAGATGCAGGAGCGGGCTTTGCACATTCTGCAGTTCAAACTGGATATCCTGTGGGCATTGCTGGATGCGGTCCAGGCAGCCTACAGATAAGTTACCGGGGCGGCCCGCTCTGATGCCCCAACTGAGCGTCGCTTATGAGCGAGCATGAACTGAACATCCAGCCAGGCAATCCGTTGTGGTTGCTGGCTGAGTTGACTTACCGGTGTCCTCTTCACTGTGTCTACTGCTCCAATCCAGTGGAATACCGCCGCTACCAAAGTGAGTTATCAACAGACGCCTGGATAAGAGTACTGCGCGAGGGACGCGAGCTGGGCTTTGTGCAACTCGGATTTTCGGGCGGCGAACCGCTGGTGCGCGATGATCTTGCCGTGCTGGTCGGCGAGGCTCACGCACTGGGGTATTATACTAATCTTATCACCTCAGGAGTCGGGCTGAACGAAATCCGCATTGCGGAACTGCGCCGCGCGGGACTGGATCATATACAGCTCAGTTTGCAGGACTCGACCCGCGAACTGAACGATTTCCTAAGCCACAGCCGCACCTTCGAGCTTAAGACCAGGATTGCTCAACTCATTAAACAGCAAGGCTATCCGATGGTGCTCAATGTGGTGTTGCATCGGCAGAACCTCGACCATATCGAGCAGATCCTGTCGATGGCAGAGCGGCTGGGCGCAGACTATGTCGAACTGGCCAATACTCAGTACTACGGATGGGCATTTCTCAACCGCGAACATCTGCTTCCGTTGCCTGCGCAATTGGCGCACGCCGAGGAAGTGACGCGCCGTTTTCGCGAGCGCGTCGGCTCTAAAATCAAGGTCTATTTCGTGGTGCCGGACTATTATGAGCAGCGGCCGAAGCCATGCATGAACGGATGGGGTGCGGTTTTCATGGTAGTCACTCCTGACGGCATCGCGCTGCCGTGCCATGAGGCGCGGATACTGCCCGGACTCCAATTCCCGCGCGTCGAAGAGCATCCTCTGCGATGGATCTGGTACGAGTCGCCGGCCTTCAACCGTTTCCGCGGCTTCGACTGGATGGGCGAGCCCTGCCGCTCATGCCCCGAGCGCTTCAAGGATTATGGCGGATGCCGCTGTCAGGCATACTTGCTGACTGGCGACGGCGCCAACACCGATCCAGTCTGCGAACTGTCACCGATGCACCGCAAGGTAGTCGATGTCGTCGAGCGGGTTCGGCAGCAGGTAAAACCAGCGCGGCCGCTATTTTTTCGTGACGATGCTAACTCGCGTGCACTAACTTCGAGCTAGCATTCCCGGCCGAATCACGCATGCCCGCAATCGACTGGACCGCCGCACAACTGCCGACGATCGTTGAACGGCTAACCAACGGTCTGACCGTTATCGCGCATGCTGCGCCCAAGTCACCACTCGTCGCTGTTTACGTCGGCTACCGGGCCGGCTCGCGTGACGAGCCGAGGTCCAAAGCCGGCTTGGCGCACCTCTGCGAACATTTGATGTTTTCCGGGACAAGGAGGAATCCGGGCTCCTACTTCGCATCGTTCGAGCAGGCTGGCGCGTCATGGATGAACGCATTCGTGAGGGAGGATTATAGCGCCTATTTCGCGACGGTGCCGGCCGCGTCCCTGGACTTCGCTATGTCGATGGAGGCCGATCGGATGGCCAACATCGCCGAAGCATTAGATGCTGACAAGGTTGAACGCCAGCTCGGCGTCGTCGTCAACGAACTCCGCCAGCGGGAGGGCGAACCCTACGGCTGCACGGCTCGTGTCCTTGCTGAGCTCGCGCATTCGTCCGGCCATCCGTATGCCCATCCGCCCGATGGTTTGATAGCAGAGCTGGGCAATGTATCGATCGACGATGTTCGCGTGTGGCTCGGATCGCTGCATTCCCCCGCGGAAGCGACCGTAGTCGTTGCCGGCGATATGGAACCCCGGCAAGTAATCGAAACGGCGAAGCTTCATTTCGGCTCGGTTGCGCCTAAATCAGGGGTCCCTCGGCCAGCGCCCCCGGCTATCGATTCGACGGTCACGTCAGGGCGTCAGATTGAGTTGCCAGTCAAGTATGGCAAGCTCTGCATCGCGTGGAACGGCGCGCTCTTTGCCTCTGCTGATTACCCAGCGCTTGAGGCCGCGTGCGACATTCTCGCTGGCGCGAAAAGCTCCAGGTTGTGGCATCGATTGCTGCACGCCGAGCAGCTCGCAAGCGAGGTCGCGGTGGAATTGCGCCCTCGCGAGTTAGGCTCACTGGTGGTGTTGTCCGTCACGGCGCGGATAGGAGTCCCCTTAGGCGCCGTCGAGGCGCTCGTACGGCGCGAAATCGAGCGGCTGTCAACGGACGGCCCCGAGCCGCGCGAATTGGACGTCATGCGCCTGCGGCTTTTTGGAAAAATGGTGCGCGGCTTCGAACGGGTCGGCGGACCGCAGAGCAGGTCTGATGCGCTTGGCCTGGCGACGATAGTGGGCGGGACGCCCGACTTGCATCGACAACGCTTGTCCACCCTGGCCGCGATGGGGGCAGATGCCGTGGCCGCCGCCGTCAGTCGATGGCTGGCAGGCAAGGGTGCAGTTCTGGAAATGCGCCCGGCAACTGAAAGAAGTGGCCCCTGACACGGTTCATCCTACCCGTCCGTCGGGTTCGCCGCGGTGGAGGCGCCCTTTCGAGTTCGTCCTTGAAAACGGGCTTCGGGTCCTTTTCGTCCAGCGTGAGGAGTCACCTATCGTCGAACTTAGATTCGTCATCGACGGCGGTTTTGCGGCCGACCCCAATCAACGAAACGGGCTGGCCGGACTTGCGATGGCAATGTTTAGCGAAGGCTTTTTACGCGTCGATGATGTTCAAGTTGGCTTTGCCCTGGAGGCACTCGGCGCGGTGCTTCATGGTCAACTGACGGCAGACGCGGCCGTCATCGGGATGTCGGCCCTCACCGCGAACCTTGGCGACGCGCTGAGCATGTTTGTCAATGTGCTCACGCACCCTCAGTTCAAACCCGAGGATGTCGAGTCAGTGCGGGCAAATCGACTCGCACTGATCATCCGTGAACAGCTCAGTCCATTCGATCTCGCGCTCCGCATCCTGCCGCCGATGGTCTATGGGACAGACCATGTCTACGGTCGGCCATTCAGCGGCTCGGGCATCCAGCAGGATCTTGCCGCCATCACTTACGACGACTTGCGCAGCTATTACGCCACGCACCTGATGCCGCAGCGCTGTACATTAATAGTCGCTGGTTCGGGCGAAACGGCTCATCTGCACGCACAGCTCGATGAACAATTCGGACAATCGCGAGCCGTAGCCCGTGTTGAAAGGACAGCTCCGGCAACCGAAACCACCGCAAACGCCCCCTCGATAATGATAGTCAATCGTCTGGGTGCCGCGCAGACGGCGCTGGCCGCGGGCTTTTCCACGCTTGCGTGTAATTCCAGCCACGCCGACGCCCTGATGGTTGCGGACACGATTCTGGGCGGAATCTTCACCTCCCGGCTCAACTTGAGCCTGCGCGAAAGCAAGGGCTGGACTTACGGTGTGCGTTCCTCACTGGTAGATGCCCGCCTGCAGGGCTTGTGGCTGATTCGAACCGTTGTTCGCACGGACTGCGCGGCGCAAGCGATGGCCGAAATCGCGGGCGAGATTGAAAACCTGGCCGGACGCCGGCCGTCCACGCCCGCGGAGTTTTCTCGCGCCGTCGACTATCTCGCCGCGCGAATACCTTCCAGTTACGAAACCTGCGCCCAGATGGCCGATGCGCTCGCGCATGACATCATCTACCGACTCCCTATTGAACATCCACAAAACCTTTCAACTCGCTTGCGCCACTTGCGGCCCGACGACGTGACGGAGACCTGCCGGCAAATTTTGGCCGCAGGAGGTCCACGATGGATGATCATCTGTAAGGCCGCCGAATTGCTTGATCAAGTGCGCAACGCCAATCTGGGGAACATCGAGGTCATTGATTTTAATAGCGCTTGGTAGTCCTAGCAGGCTGCGGAAAAACCCATTTCTTCATGAAAAATCATTCCGCACCCTGCGATCAAACTGGCTTCCTTCCTTTTTGATTCGCACCTCGCGGACTCGTTAGCTCGCTCCGCCTTCGGCTCCGCTAGTGCTAGTGTTTACTTCTCCCCCGCTCGGGGAGATTACAGAGAGGGAAAGCAGGCTGCGGAAGGCCTTTTTCCGCATCTGCTAGAGCTCGGAATGACTGAGCTGTCTACTGTGCGCGTTCGGTTGCGCCGGCTGCGGATGAGTCGCGTCTGAAAGATCGGTGGTCAAGCCAGCTTGACGTAACCGCCGAATTTCTCTATTCGGACACAATATCTGTCACGGGAAGTTGGGTATCGGGGTGACTGCCGGATCACGGCACCAACACGGAGCGGGGAGCGACCGGAATGAATTTCTACTCATGGTACAGCCGCTGGCTCGTCTATCTGTTAACTGTGGGACTGCTCGTGTTTTCCGCAGTCGCCCAGGCCAACGAACAGCTCCAGACGATGTCGCAGGATGCCAATCAATGGGTGATGCCGGGAGGCGATTACAGCCTCACCCGCAATAGTAAGCTCGATCAGATCAACACGCACAATGCCAAGGACCTGCGTGTGGCCTGGACAATGTCAACCGGCACTCTGCGCGGGCATGAAGGCCAGCCGCTGGTGGTCGGCGACATGATGTACTTCGAGAGCGCCTACCCCAACTATATTTATGCGGTTAATCTCAATGACGTTGGTCACATGGTTTGGAAGTTTGAGCCGCCCAAAAATCCCAACGCGCCGCCGGTGGCATGCTGTGACGTGGTTAACCGCGGCGTCTCTTATGTCGGCGGTAAGGTAATTGCCAGCGTGCTCGATGGTCACGTGTATGCCCTCGATGCGAAAACCGGCAAGGTGTTGTGGACCGCCATCAACGCTGACCCGCTGAAAGGTCAGACCGTCACCGCCGCACCCGTCGTGGTCAAGGACAAGGTTATCATCGGTGTGTCCGGTGGTGAATACGGAGTGCTCGGCTACCTGAGTGCGTTCAACGTTAACACGGGTAAGCTCGCGTGGCGCGCCTACAGTGCCGGCTCCGACGAAGGACTGCTGTTCGATCCTGAGAAAACCATTGACGCCAATCACCAAAAGCCGGCAGGCAAAAATTCGAGTTTGAGCACGTGGAGCGGCGACGAATGGAAGCTGGGTGGAGGTACCACCTGGGGCTGGTACTCCTACGATCCGAAACTCAATTTGATTTACTATGGCACCGGCAATCCAGGAACATGGAACCCGGGCCAGCGGCCCGGCGATAATCGGTGGTCAATGAGTATTATCGCGCGCAATCCCGATACTGGGGTCGCCGTCTGGGCTTTTCAGATGACGCCGCACGACGGATGGGACTATGACGGCGTTAACGAGAATATCCTGTTCGACGCCACGGTCAACGGCCAGACCCATTCCGCACTCGCCCACTTCGACCGCAATGGTTACGCATACGTGCTCGATCGAACCAACGGCAAGCTGCTCGCCGTTCACAAATATGACCCCACAGTCAACTGGGCAACATCGATCGATCCCGCCACGGGAAGGCCGACTGTCGATCCCGCGAAGATGACCAAGGCCGATGTCAACGTCAAGCACATCTGCCCCGCCGCGGAAGGCGACAAGGATGAACAACCAGCATCTTATGACCCGACGGGCCATCTCTTCTATATTCCCACGAATCACATATGCATGGACTACCAGGCCTTCGACGTAAAGTATAAGGCCGGCTTCCCGTTTGTCGGCGCAATCTTGAATATGTATCCAGCCTCAGCGGACGTTCGCGGACGCTTGATTGCGTTCGATCCAGTGTCCGGAGATACCAAGTGGGCGATCGATGACAAGTTTCAGGATTGGAGCGGGGTGTTGACCATCGCCAGTGGTGTCGCCTTTTACGGTACGCTCGACGGATGGTTCCGGGCGGTGGACATGAGCAACGGCAAGGTGCTCTACCAAATGCATTGTCCTTCGGGAATTATCGGCAACCCCATCACCTACATGCACAACGGCAAACAGTACGTTGCCGTCCTGACTGGCGTTGGCGGATGGGCCGCGATCGGACTTGCCGCCGGACTAACCAAGTCGAGTGAGGGGTTGGGGGCTGTAGGACTTACCGCGACACTGGGTGACTATACTAACCTCGGCGGCACGTTAATCGTCTTCAGTCTCTGAAGATTTGCTGTGATGCTCTGGGCTGTTGAGAAAGGGGTTATCAATCGCATTTGCTGGAAGGCTCGGCCGCAACGCCCCGGCGTGAAAGCTGGCTTCCTTCATTCAGTTCTCTCTCCCCTGCGGGGAGATGCTCATGGGTCTGCGACCGCCCGCGCAGGCATAAAAATGAGGCGCCTTGCCGGGTCTGAATCTCTCCCGCTGGCGTGAAAGTGGTGGTTTGTGACGCTGGCAGCCTTTTTTGGTCATCCCGAGCAAAGCCGAGGGATCAACGCGGAGCGATTTGCCTGGGCGGTAGGGCAAGTAGGTAAAGAGACGAGACCGGTCGCAAGGAGCCGTTCGCTACGGACTTGCCTTCTACTTTCGTGCAACATGGCGGGTCCAACGGACCCGTGAATATCTGACAACGGACCCGTGAATATCTGACCAGGGGAAGGTTAGGTGGGGTCGTCTGATTGCGCTATTTTCATAACAGATTACAGAGGGGGACCTGGCTGTGAGGACTCTTTCAACAGCCTGCTTGCGGATGGCGTTCGGCGCGAAACGGTAATTGCCCCTATGACCAGGTGGAATATAAAGGGATGGCTCAATTTGTTTGACTATGGCGAGTGGTTGATTGAATGCGCCGCGTATTAACATCGCCTGCTTATTTGCTCGTTTTAATTCTGAGTATTGTTACGGCAGCTTCAGGTCCAGCGTCGGCGAAGGATCTTCGCGTATGCGCTGATCCAGATTACTTGCCGTTTTCCAACCGCGCCGGAGAAGGGTTCGAAAACAAAATTGCTGCGCTGACTGCAAAAAACCTGGGTGCACAACTGGTCTATGTGTGGGCTACCACGCGCGGATCCGGGGGATTCAGTGAATTTCTCGCGCGTAATCTCGACCTTGGAAGATGCGATGCCATCATCGACATGCCGTACGGAAGCCAGGAAGAATTAACTACCGACCCATACTACATTTCTTCATACGTGTTTATATCCAAAAAGGCCAGAAGCTACGAACTCGAAAATATGGACTCGCCGATCTTGCACAAGCTGAGAATCGGCTTTGAACGCGAGACCCCGCCCGAGGATGGTCTTAAAATCCGCGACCTGCTCTCACAAGCGCAACCCTTCTCCGTAGGTGATACCGAAAACCTATCGCCTGTTACTATGCTGCGGGCGGTGCAGGACGGAACTGTCGATGTGATGATCACCTGGGAGCCGGCCGTCGGTTGGTTCCTACGTGATTATCCGGAGCTGTTGGTGACCCGGGTTCCAAACGCTCGCACGACCGGGGCTCCGGAGCAGTATCTGTTTCCGATGTCGATGGCCGTACGCAAGGGCAATGAGAATCTGAAAAAGCGCCTCGATGGTGTGATTGCCCAAAACAAGAACGCAGTCGAAGCGGTCCTGCACCATTTCAATGTGCGGCTCTACCCAGCTGCCGGAGAGAACTTTTGATTGGCTTACGTAGCGACCCTCTCTGTCATCCTGAGAGTTTGTGAGCGAATTGGCAAAAGTGCTCCTTCGCATGAAAAAACATAAGCATTTTCAAGGGCTGATTGTTCGCAAAATCAATTCACTCACGAACTCTGAGCGGAGCGCGGAGCAACGCGGCGCGCGCAGTCGAATGATCTACGCGGAGCGATTTCCGGTGCGCGCACGGCGAGCGCCGGCGTTGGCGGAGCATGGTTTTTCGAGACCGAAAGCGTGCAGTTCGGGTGCCCCGAAGTGAGGAATAATAGTCGGGCTCCTTCGTTCGCTCCTGCAAAGGGGGCGCGAAGTAATCGCCCGGCTCTTTTGATCCCTCCCCCGGACCAGGGGGAGGCCAGGTGGGGGTAGCCTGGCTTGCATCGGCCGCAGAGCGCGTTCCACAGCCCGGCGCGAGCCGTGGCCCGGGCGGCTTTCCTTTTCGCTGTGGTCGCTATCGTGATACTCGCGAGGTGGACAGGTGCCACGGCGCAGGATGAGACCACCTCGCCCGAACAGCTAATGTCGCACGGGTTCGACTGCTTCTCCTGCCATGCGATCAACAAAGAAGTCGTCGGGCCGGCCTGGATCACAATCGCGGAGCATTATCATCACGATCCCTCCAAGGTGCCATATCTGGCGGCGAAGATTCGCGATGGCAGCGTCGGTGACTTCGGCAAAATCCCGATGCCCGCGCACCAGGATATGAATAACAAGCTCGCGACGTACCTCGCCAACTACATTTTGTCGCTCAATGGCGCACTGGAGGGCCCGCCGCGCAAATACCAATATAAAAACTCGAACGGCGAAGAGGTAACGGTCGATTTCCCCGTGTTCGAAAATTATCAGGGCCGTCAGGTCGTCACCAGGGACATCTTCGGCGGATTCGAGAAATACGACTCCTACTGCTTTCGCTGCCATGGCTTCGATGCGGTCGGCGGCGAGTATGCCCCCGATCTTCGCAAGTCACTGGATAACGGTATGAGCAAGCATGATTTCTTCGTGGCATCGATGGAGGGCCGCTCCAGCAAGGGAATGCCCGGATGGGCAGGGTTCTTCGATGCCGACGAACTCAACCAGGTCTACGAGTACGTCGAGGCGCGCGCCCTCGACCTGCTACCACCAGGCCGTCCCCCGTCACAGAGCGACTGAATGTTTGCGGTGGAGGTAAGTGATGCGGCTACTGACCCCGCGGAGGGGTTGCGGTGGGCGTCGGCATGGGGCTCGCTGCTGCCAACTCCAGCGAACACCGGCTATCGTACTGCTGCAAATCGGACATCCGTTCCTCGGCGCTATAGACTGTTCTGATCTTGCACGCCGGGTCACCGGTCCCAGAAGGTTTTTTAGAGACTGCGGCGTCCATCCTTTTTTGTATACAATCCGCCATGGCTGTACGGCTCGTGATTATCTTCTGGTCGAGCTCTCCCATACCGTAATTTGAGT
>WNFC01001269.1_pt1 | contig 26189 bp, 31 predicted proteins | sample 5400541 | NCBI WGS metagenome assembly WNFC01 (sample SAMN13153342, study PRJNA577476) | soil metagenome | isolation source: 120 cm saprolite under Douglas fir tree site 2 hole 2 replicate 1 | place: USA:California | collected 2015-04-18 | reverse complement strand
TGACTACGTCCGCCTGGTCGACGCTGCCGACACGAGCCACTGGCGCGTGGGACCACATGCAGCCGAAGCGGCGGCCGCGCTCCAGCACCGGGCCCTGCCCACCGGCAACCCGCCGGCGATTGCACACGCGCGGATGGAACGACTCGGGCTGGCCGAATTCTTCCCCCATGGCCAAGGCGCCTTCGGCTGCGAGCGCGAGAACCGCATCGAGCTCTTCGACCTCGCGCGCGAGCGTGCCGGCAACTGGCCGGGCGCGCGCACCGTCGGGGTCGGCGACACGCCACTCGACGTCTCGAGCGCGCACGCAGCGGGGTGCCACTCCATCGGCGTGACAACGGGTCGTTATCGGAGGGAACAGCTGGAGGATGCCGATGCCGTCATCGCCGATCTCGGCGAGCTCGCGAGAGCTCTTGACGCGCTCGGCTAAACCGGGCACACGGGCGTCACAAGGACGTACCGGTGCCTGGCACCGGTACGTCCTCCGGAAGGAGTCGGCCTTGCAGGCGAATTGCGGAAGCCGGCACTGCTGCGTCACATCAGCCGACCCGTGCCTGGCACCGGTACGTGTCCGCTAGAGCCGCTGCGCGAACATCCAGCGATGACCCTCGAGATCCTCGGCTCGGTACTGCCGCTGCCCGACGCCGGTGTTGTCCTCAAACTCGGATCGAGGCGCCTGCCGCACGCGCATAGTGCGCGTCGATGTCGTCGACAGAGACGTAGACGCCGTCAACCACATAGGGCGACACAAGAGCCGCATCGCGCTCAGCCATGTGCCTTGCGGAGGATCGAGAGCCTTTCACTGGCTAGCTGCGAGCTGGCGTGAGCGTAGACCTGCACCGAAGCGTTACTTTTAACAACGCGCCCAGGGTTCTCGGTCGCCTGCCTCCCCAAGTCCCCAAGACGATCGAGTTCGCGGCGTGGGCCACAGGCGCCGCGCCCTGGGCGTTACGCCAGAGAAGCGGCGCAGGCCGATGGTCTCGGCGTTTTCGTTCGAACGTCCAGCGTGGGACACGTGTCCATCGTCACACGATTCGAGGAGTGGGCGGGTGACCTGTGGTCCGCCCGCCCACTTCCACACCCGGTCGGTCCACCGACCCCACTAAGCTAGGCCCTGGCGCCGTTGCCCCAGCGGCCATCACACGATGACCAGCCAGGGCACAGCTCAAGGACGATTCGGACGCGCGATTCATCGTCGTCATCATCCAGGCCGCAGAGATGGCCGCGCGGGAGATGGGCGGACTGTCGCTCTCCGGCGCACTCATGCTCTGCGAGTTACTCGCGAACACGGATCCGGCGCGCTATGAGCGAGCGGCGCTCCGTTGGCTCGAGCGGTTCATCAGTGAGCGATTGCCGCCGCTCACCGAGGTCGCCCTTGCTGCATCAGCGCTTGCCGAGCTTCGGCACGGCCGTCGAAATGTGGGAGTCGAGGCACTCAAGCGCTTGCTCCGCCATGGCTAGTCGATGATAAACCTCAGCCGCCAAGCTCTCTTAGTCGCTCGCGAAGTTCTGCAACCTGAGCCTCACGCCGCTTCTCGATGACTTCCTTGGCTGCCCGGCGAGCACCCTCCTGCGCGCCCTCGGCTGCTGCCGCTCGAATAGCTCGCAGCTCTGCGTCCGTCAGCGAGCCGAAGTCGAGTCCCGCTTCCGCAATAGCGATCTCAGTCGGCGTCGCCTTGCCCGTCTCCAACTGTTCCACCGTCACGCCGAGCTTCCCCGCGATCCGCCGCAGCGCTTTCACGACTACACGCAGCGGCAGCTCGTGCTCCTTAGCCGCGCGGACTATGCGCGCGACTGTTGATGTCCTCCATACGGAGGCTCGACGTCACCTTGCTGGCCGCGGCGTTCTCAGGCCGGTGTCTCGTAGATCGACGTGCGCAGAACACGATGGGGAGGCAAAAGTGAGACAGCAGTGAGCCGCACCCTCTTCCTCACGTTTCTTTCACGTCACGCGCAGAGAGGAGCGAGTTCCTGGGCCGCCTCGTCGAACACTGACGAATGGAGATCCACGTCTGCTTCCGTCGTCGCCGGCGACATGAGCGCCATGTTGTGGAACGGCGTCAAGAGGATGCCGCGGTTGAGAGCGTACAGATGAATGAGCCGATCGAGCTCGGCATTGCCGCCCGCTGCGGCCTCGCTCCCGGTTCGCGGCCGCTCGGGGCGGAAGAGATACTCGACGCGGCAGCCGAGGCGCGTGACATGCCACGGCAGGCGATGACGTTCGATCGCGCCGGCGACACCTGCCTCGAAGCGCTCGCCGAGGACGATCATCCGCGCGAAGGGCCTCGTCGGTGAGAACCTCGCCGAGCGTGGCGCGCATCCCCGCAAGCGACAGAATGTTTGCGGCAACCGTGCCGCCGATGCCTCCGACATCCGCGCGCTCGTCCCGCGGAAACAGCGCTTCGAGCCGGTCTGCGACCTCGCGCGAGAATCCGTAGGCGGCGGCGGGAATGCCGGCAGCGATCGCTTTCCCGACCGTGAGCAGATCCGGATCGAGCCCGTACGCCGCCGTGTAGCCGCCCGGCCCGGCGCAGAGCGTGTGCGTCTCGTCGATGATCAAGAGCGTCTCGGTCCGGCGGGTCGCCGCGCGAAGAGCGTCGTGGAAGCCAGGCTCGGGATGGACGATCCCGATGTTCGTCAACGCAGGCTCCGCGAGGACGCAGGCGACGTCACCGAAGCCGAGCTCGCGCTCGAGCGCCTCGACCTCGTTCCACTCGACCACCCGCGTGGTCTCGTCGAGCGCGACCGGTGGACCGACATTGCCCTCGCGCCAAACCACCGAGCCGCCTTCGAGCGCGGCAAACGTCTCGTCGACGGTGCCGTGGTAGCACCAGTTGAAGACGAGGATCTTCGGCCTGCCCGTGAGCTCCCGCGCCAGCCTGATCGCGAACCGATTTGCGTCGGTCGCAGTGAGTGCGAATTGCCAGCTCGGCAGCCCGAAACGGCGGGTGAGCTCTTCTCCGACCCAGAGCGCGTCCTCACTGGGGAGCATGAGTGTGATGCCGCGCGCCGCCTGCTCCGCCACCGCCCGCACGGTCGGCGCCGGCGAGTGCCCGGTCATCGCGGCGGTGTCGCCAAGGCAGAAGTCCACGTACTCGTGCCCGTCGACGTCGCGAAAGCGAGCGCCGTGCGCCTCTGCTGCGAACACGGGAAAGCCGCCGGCCCAGCGAATCATCCACGGCATCGGCACTCCCGCGAGCAGTGAGCGTTCTGCCCGCGTCGCGAGCTCGCGCGATCGCGGGTGCTCACGCTCGAAGCGGTCGAGCTCGCGGGACAGAAGATCGTCGAGCGACGTCCCCAAACGTGGCTGCTGGGTCCCGCTCGTCACGGCCTTAGTCAATCAGCCGCGAAACGTGCGTGCGGTCCATTCGATTCGGGCATGATGACCCCGCTTTGGTGATGGACAGAGATCTCGTGGCCGACACCGTCGCGGCCGAACGGCTCGGAACGAGCCTGCGCCGGACCGGCTATTCCGAAGACGCGATTCATAGGCTGCTGGGCGAGGACGCGTACTCGAGTGAGCGCGCCGACACGCCCGCCGAGGAACGCCGTCTACCCGACACCCCGCTCGCGACACTGGTACGCCTCCTCTTCCTCCAGCTGCCGGTTTCAGCGGAGCAGGCGGAGGCCGCTCTCGGCCCAGAGGGCGTGGAGGCTCTGGAGACGACCGGGCTTGCGCAGGTCGGCCGGCACATCGATCCGCGTGTCCGGATCTTGCCGATCGGCAAGATCCTGCTCGCCTCGGACGGCTTCTCCCGTGACGGCGACGACCCGCCCGACTATGTCGCGACCTACACGCCCACGGCCCGTGTCCTCGATTCCCTGACACCTCGCCCTCGTGTCGACCGGGCGCTCGACGTCGGAACGGGAAGCGGCATCCACGCGCTGCTCGCCGCGCAACATGCCCGGCACGTGATCGCCACCGATGTCAATCCCCGCGCGATCGCCTACACCGAGCTCAACGCCGCGCTGAACCGTCTCCACAACATCGAATGCCGACAGGGCAGCCTCTTCGATCCGGTGGAAGGCGAGACGTTCGACCTGATCACGTGCAATGCGCCCTACGTCGTCTCCCCTGAGCGTCGCTGGGTGTACCGAGACAGTGAGTTCTCCGAGGACGAAGTGTCGGAGCGGGTGATCCTCGCTGCGGCCGAACATCTGAACGATGGCGGCTACGCCGCGATGCTCGTGAGCTGGCTCGCGTTCGACGAGGCCGATCCTGACGAGCGCGTCCTCGAGTGGGCCGAAGCGAGCGGCTGCGAGAGCTGGATCCTCTCCACGCTGACCTCTGATCCGCTCACGCATGCCGCGGAGTGGAACTCGCACCTCGCCGGCGAGGCGCTCGGCGAAGCTCTGGACGAGTGGTACCGGTACTTCGACTCGCTCGGAGTGCAACTCGTCAGCGAGGGCGCAGTCGTCCTCCACAAGCGCCCCGACGGCCGGCACGCCGCTCGAGTGGACGAGCTGGACGAGGACGAGCTCGACGACGCCGGCGATCAGATCCTGCGCGCCTTCGAATCGAGAGCGAAGCTCGCCGAGCTCGGTGGCGGCAAAGGGTTGGCCGAGGCACGCGTCGGCGTCGCCTCGAGCCTGCGACTGGGTCGCGAGCTCGAGCCTTCGGGAGGGCGTGCCGTCGACGTCGACGGGAGTGTCGAGCTCACGGAGGGCACGAAGCACGCGGTCGACGCATCGGCGGATGTGCAGGAGGTGGTGGCCTCGCTCGACAGCCGTATGCGGCTGAGCGAAGTCATCGACACGACCGCCGACCGGCTCGGGCTCTTGGACGACGAGGTGGAAACACTCCGCGAGGAAGCGCTCGACGTCATTCGCGACCTCCTCGAGCTCGGCGCGCTTCGCTTTCGCGGCGACTGAGCACCGGCCGGCTGAGGACATTCCGGGCAACCGGGCCGCTTACCTCTGGCGCAGCCGTTCCCTCGTTCGAGGGTTACGAAAGACAAAGCCCGTCCCGATTCACCAGGCGGCAACTTTGGCGAATCGAGCACCTGCGGCTCCGAGGCAGCCACGTCCAACACGCAACACCCAGACGGCGAAGCACCGAAAAGAGGTCGACCAGGCGCCCTCGCGGATGAACGCGGCATGGCGCTCGTGCTGGCACTCGGGGTCTCGGTGGTCCTGGCGGTCTCGGCGGTCACGGTCATCTCCTCCGCGACGTCGAACACGCACGAGGCCAGCACGCACGTAGCGCGCAACGCCGTGGAAGAGCTGGCGCTCGCCGGCATCAACGACGCTGCCGCGCTGCTGAGCCTTCCGAGCAAGAACGCTCTCAATCCCAGCGTCTTCTGTCTCACACTCCAGCCCCCGCCTTGTTCGCAGACCGTCTCGCTCGGCGGCGGCAGCGTCACCTTCTCGGGCTATCTCAACGGGACGACCTGGACGATCACGTCCACCGCGACCCTCGCAAACAAGAACGGCCTGAACACAGGCGACCTGACGAAGACGATGACCGCCCAGATCCCCGTCATCCCAACACTCACGCAGCCGCTGAACAACCCGGCGTGGAACTACGTCTATGCGACCCACCCCGCGACGCCCGGCGTCTGTGACATGACGATCCAGCAGAGCGTCGTCGTCGCTTCGCCGCTCTTCGTGAACGGGAACCTCTGCCTGCAGAACACCGCCACGATCATGAGCGGGCCGCTCGACGTTCGCGGCAGCCTGACGCTCTCGCAGACGGCGAACACGGTCGGAACGGCGTTGACCAGGATCAGTGATGCCCACATCGGCGCCGGTTGCAAGTACGCGAACAACGCCTTCCACCTTCCCTGCCAAGGCGGCGCCGTCGACAACGTCTGGGCCAACGTGCTCGACTCGACGCCCTCCCCCATCACACCGCCGGTCGTGTACTGGGACAGCTGGTACCTGAACGCAAGCCCCGGCCCCTATTACCCGTGTGCGACTTCGAGCGGCGTCCCGCCGACGTTCGACAACGCCGTTGCGCTCCCCACCGCTTCGGATGCGCTCAAGCTCACGTATCGGAACGACAGCGCCGGCACGTTCAACCTCACTCCCGCGAGCTCCTACACGTGCCAGACGGCCGCAGGTGAGCTCTCCTGGAACGCCACCACGAAGACGCTGACCGTCCACGGCACGGTTTTCATCGACGGCAGCGTCTATGTGAACAACGGCTTCATCAACACGTATACGGGTCAGGCGACCCTCTACGTGTCCGGCAGTGTCCTGCTGAAGAACTCGACGCTCTGTGCGCAGCTGAACGTCGCGAAGACCGCCTGCGACACCGTGGACTGGAACCCGAACACCCAGCTGCTCTGCATCGTGAGCAACGGCAACGGGTCGCTGGCGCCGGACGCTCAGGTCAGCGCTGGGGACAGTGTGCAGCTCACGAGCGCGTACTTCCAGGGCGCCGTTTTCGCGACGAACGACGTCGACATCCAGACGACATCGGCGATCGACGGGCCGATCGTCGGCAGCAATGTCAAGCTCGGGCAGTCGGTGACCACCTCGTTCCCGACGATCACGACCGTTCCGGCAGGGATGCCCAGCAATCCCACGGTCTACGCGCAACCGCTCGCGCCGACGAACTACAGCGGATAGAACGCGTAAGCTTAGGCGCGGAAAATCGAAGCTCGACCTGGAGGTCACGATGAAAGGCGCCTCGAAGCCCAAGAAGCTGGGCAAGAAAGTGGCCCAGAAGTCCCTGAAGGAGAAGCGGCAGGACAAGCGCGCCGCGGCGAAGAAGGGCTTCGGCTCGAGTTAGCCCGGCTCGGTCATGACCCCGGTGCTCGTCGTCGACGTCGGCGGCTCTCACGTCAAGGTGCTGGCCACCGGTGAGCAGGAATCGCGGCGGGCCGATTCGGGGCCCGATCTCACTGCCGCGCAGATGGTCGAGGCCGCGCTGAACCTTGCGGCCGACTGGACGTGGGACGGTGTGTCGGTCGGCGTGCCCAGCCCGGTCCACGGGGGACGGGTGATTGCAGAGCCCGTCAACCTCGGCGAAGGCTGGGTCGGCTTCGACTATACGGGCGCTTTCGGCAAACCGACCAAGGTTGTGAACGATGCGGCCATGCAGGCGCTCGGCAGCTATGAGGGCGGGCGGATGCTGTTTCTCGGGCTGGGAACAGGGCTGGGCTCCGCGCTCGTCGCGAACGGGTTCGTCCAGCCGATGGAGCTCGGCCACCTCCCCTACAAGAAGGCCACCTTCGAGGATTACATCGGCAGCGCCGGTCTCCGGAAGCGCGGCAAGAAGCGCTGGCGGCTCGACGTCGAGGACGCCGTCGCCAAGCTGAGCGCAGCACTCGAGCCTGACTATGTCGTGCTCGGCGGCGGCAACGCGCGGAAGCTGGATGCGCTGCCGCCCAACGCTCGACTCGGGGCCAACGAGAACGCGTTCACCGGCGGTTTCCGCCTCTGGGACCCCGAGGCGCCTGCGCAGATCCCGAGCTAGGACAACGGATCCCGGTTCAGACGGCTGTCGAAGCGGACGCCCCCGCGCCCTGGGCCCGTTCCCACAGCCGCTCCCCGCAGAGCATGCAACGCGGCAGCACCCGGCGGACAATCACCGTGCTGCCACACGAGGCGCAGAGGAACCACCCGCTCGTCGCAACGCCCGCAGGCCAGAACTCCACGTAACCCCGCTCGTAATCGGCCCGCACAGCGGGCCCGTTTCCTACCCCCGGCTCGTACACCTCGACCCCCTCGATCGATTGCGAGCTCCCCGCTCCTTGTAGGTCGAGGGAGCAGCGGTGTCAACCGGTCAGCGCCCGAGCCTTGTGCGGCGGCGAATTCGGAGACGCTTCTGCAACGCCTGGTCCTCCTGCCCGTCTTTGACCGCTGCCCACACGAACAGCCCGAGGACCAGAAGGATCGTCACGACCGCGACGACCGCGAGAACGATCTCCTCACCCGTGTGCACGGTCCTGAGCTTATGCCGCCCGCTCCGGCTCGTACGAGAGAAGGACCACGCCCGAGGCGAAGGCCCGGCTTTCGCGAAGCCTCAAGGGCGCATGCGTCACTTCTCCGAAGAGACGCTTACCGCTCCCGAGAACGATCGGATACACGAGGAGGCGGTACTCATCGACGAGGTCGTGTTGCGCCAGCGTCTGGACGAGTTGCCGGCTGCCTGCGACCAGGACGTCCTGGCCCGGCTGTTCCTTCAGCTCGGCGACTGCTCGCGCAACGTCTCCCTCGAGCACGGTGGAGTTTTGCCAGCCGGCCTCCTTGAGGGTCGTCGAGGCGACGAACTTCGGCAGGTTGTTCATCCGGTCGGCGAAGCCCTGCTCGTCGGTCCGCGAAGGCCACGCCTCGGCGAAGCCCTCGTACGTCACTCGACCCAAGAGGAGCGCGTCGGCTTCGAGAATTTCGTCGAGCTTCACCTTGCCGATCTCGTCGCTCCAGTACGGGAAGGTCCAACCCCCGTGCTCGAATCCTTCGGCTCCGCCGGGGTCTTCCATCACTCCGTCGAGCGAGACGAACTCCGAAACGACGACTCTTCTCATCTCACTTTCCTTTCTCACGAAATCGCGGCGGCGTCGACGGCCGCGCCGCTCGCCACCTGCTGTCGCGTTCGCAGCAGCGCGCCGCCGACGACCGCCGCCGCAGCGGCGAACAGAGCACCGACCATGAACGCCGCGTGGTAGCCGCCGTTGAGGGCCGCGAGCGGCCCTTCGCCTGACGCGCGCAGGCTGTCGGTGCGCGATGCGGCGAGGCTCGCGAGGATCGCGAGGCCGAGCGCGCCGCCCATCATGAACGCAGTATTGACGACGCCCGAGGCAAGACCGGACTCGCTCGGCTCGACGTCGCTCATCGCCGCAAGCAGAACCGGGTTGAACGCCATGCCGGCTCCGACGCCGAGCAAGATCATGCTCGGAAGTACGTCGACGACGAAGTTCCCGTGGACCGGAGCTCGCGCGAAGAGCACGAGCCCGACCGCCGCGACCGACAACCCGGCTGACAACGGAATCCTGAACCCAAAGCGCATGACGAGCTTCGCCGAAAGCCCGATCGAGAAGGCGCCCATGATCAGATTGGCGGGCAGGAAGGCCAGACCGACCTTCAGCGGGCTGTAGCCGAGCACCAGTTGCAGGTAGAGCGCCGAAACGAAGAACCATGCGAACATGGCCGCTGCCCACAGGATTCCGACGACGTTGGCGACCGCGATGTTGCGAAGCTTGAACAGACCGAGCGGCATGAGCGGAGAGCGAACGCGAGCTTCGATCCCGACGAAGAGCGCCAGCAGCAGAACCGCGCCCGCGAGCAGCCCGAGTGTCTGGCCGGTCGCCCAGCCGGTGCTGTTGCCGTTCACGATCGCGTAGACGGCCAGCATCAGAGACGCCGTCACCGTGACGGCGCCCGCGACGTCGAGCCGTCCGCCGGCGGCCGCTCCGCTCGCGCCCGGGAGCAGCCTCAGGGTGAGAATGACCACGGCGACTCCGATCGGGACGTTGACGAGGAAGATCCAGTGCCAGTTGAGCGTGTCGGTGAGGACACCGCCGAGGAGCACGCCGAGGCTGCCGCCGCCCGCCATCACGAAGCCGAAGATGCCCATCGCCTTGGCCCGGTCCGCCTGCTCGGTGAAGAGGTTCATCATCAACGACAACGCAACCGCCGAGACGATCGCACCCCCGACCCCCTGCACGGCCCGCGCCGAGACGAGCAGCCCTTGCGTCGTGGAGACGCCACACGCGACGGAGGCCGCCGTGAAGAGCGCGATCCCGACCAGGAACAGGCGACGGTGGCCGAAGAGGTCACCGAGCCGGCCGCCGAGCAGGAGGAAGCCGCCGAACGTGAGCAGGTAGGCATTGACCACCCACGCCAGCGACGTCGCGGAGAAGCCGAGGTCTTGCCTGATCGACGGCAACGCGACGTTCACGATCGTCGTGTCGAGAACGATCATCAGATCCCCGAGGCAGAGGACGTACAGTGCGAGCCAGCGCGTGCGGTTATCCAGGGTCATTGGGTTTCCTTTCGGCGTGTCATGGTCTGTCTCGGTGGTAAGACCGCCCCGCGACGGGGAACTCATCGGTCGTCCAGACCGATGAGTTTTACCCGCTCCACCGGTCTAACCCAGGATGGATGCCCCACCGCCGCAGACGGTCGTGTTCGCGATCGGCGGCCGAATCGACCGTACCGATCTGCCTCGGCTCTGTGAGCAGGTCGACGCATTGCTGAAGACGACCGGGGCCGAGGTCGCGCTCTGCGACGTGCGCGAGGCCGACCCGAATGCCGTGTCCGTCGACGCACTCGCACGGCTTCAGCTGACTGCTCGACGATGCGGCTGCCAGGCGCGGCTACGTGGCGCGTCGGACGAGCTCATCGAGCTGCTCACCTTCGTCGGCCTGCGTGATGTCTTGCCGGAGTGACGCTAGGGCTCGAGCTGTAGCGGCAAGCCGAACAGAGGGAAGACCCGCTCCGTGTCCAGGAAGAACGTGAACTCGACGATGCGACCGTCGGAGATCTCGAGCACCTGCAGCGCCCACGGGTCGTAGCCCTCTCCCGAATCGCTGGGCTTGTACTGCCCGAACGCAGGCGAGCCGTTTGCAGCCACCGTCGGGATGACGCGCGAGCCGCGACAGCCGGCGCCGGGGCCGACCCACCAGCGCAGAATGTCCTCACGGCCGCTCAGCCACATGTCGAACGGCGGCATCGACTGGGTCGCGTCCTCCTGGATCAACGAGGTCAGCGCTTCCATGTCGTACTGCTCGAACGCCCGGACGTAGCGGGCCAGGAGCTCGGCGTCCGCCTCGTCCACCGACGGGGACGTGTCTGCGGAGCTGAGGTTGCTCTCCTCGAGCGTGGCGCGGGCGCGTTGGAGCGCGCTGTTGACGGAGGCCACGCTCGTATCGAGGAGCTCCGCGACCTCGCTGGCCTTCCAGCGCAAAACCTCACAGAGGATCAGGACCGCACGCTGCCGCGGTGGTAGGTGCTGCAGAGCAGCGACGAACGCGAGGCGGATCGTCTCGCGCGAGACCGCCAGCTCGGCCGGGTCTCCACCCGCCGGGCCGAGCCTGTCCTCCGGCATGGGCTCGATCCACGTCACCTCCGGCAGCGTGTTGAGATTCGACGCGACGGGCTCTTGCGCCGGGCCGAGATCCATCGGGCGCGCGCGGCGCTCCCGCCCGTTCAGCATGTCCAGCGAGATGTTCGTCGCGATGCGGTAGAGCCACGACCGGAGCGCCGCCCGGCCTTCGAATCTTTCGAGTCCTCGCCAGGCTCGGATGAACGTCTCCTGCACCGCGTCCTCGGCCTCGAAGGGAGAACCGAGCATCCGGTAGCAGTAAGCACGCAGCTCCGCTCGATGCTGCTCGAACTGGTCCTCGAACTTAGCGGCGTCAGGCGCGACGGTGAGCGACGGGTCCCTCATCTCAGGCCATCGTACGTGGTCACCCCGGGGCGTTGAAACGGCTGCCATCTACGCTCTGACGCTAAGACGGCCCGTGGGCCGAAAACTCATCGGTCTTCGGTGAACGGTCGGTTCGCCGACCAAGCAAGGTGATCACTGCCAGTGTCAGCACGGCGCCCGCCACGCCGGCGGCCTCGTAGCCGATTCCACCGCGTCGTCCCGAGGCGACGAGGAGCAGCAGTCCGCCCACGATCGCCGTTGCCAACCCGGCCGAGAAGAGAAGGGCAACACGTCGGGCGAGCACTGCACGCTCACTGCGCCAACTCCGACGCTCGATCGACCAGAACGACAGCTCTGCCGCGACGAAGAACGTCGCCGCCAGGATCGGAGCACGTGCGTCGACCGTCCCGCCCCGCAGGCTCAGAAAGAGGGCGTAACCTGCGCCCACGCCCACGAAGCCCCAGGGAAGAACAGTCGCCCAGCGTCCCACGAGGGCAAGAGCCGTCAGGAGCAGCCCGGCGCACCCGATCGACGTCACGACGGCGACGAGACGGTCGCCGGCGAGCGCCGAGTAGGCGACAACGACACCGAGCGAAGCGAGGCCGGCCAGCCCGGTTGCTACACGCGTGAGTTTCGCGCGCGCCGGCGAGATGCGCCCACCTCCTCCAGAGCAGCTGCGAGAGACGATTCGTCGTTCCAGACCGTGACCGGAACGCCCGCCCGCTCGAAACGGCCGCGGACGGCCTCGCGGCGCAGCCGCCAGAGCCGGTCTGCGACCTCCTGGATCTCACCTCGAGGCCGCGAGACGAACGCGATCGGCGAGATCTCGATGACGACGAGATCGAAGCCGCGAGCCCGCAGGTCGAGCAGCGCGGTGACTGCCCGATCATCCAGCAGTGGCGTAAGGGCGAGCACGAGCGCCTGCGGTGGAAGAGTCCGGCGCGGGATGACGACGAGATCCCGCCAGGCGTAGCTGAGGATGATCTGTGTGTCGAGCATCGCGTCGACGATGCGGTACAGCTGGCGCGCCCCCGTCGCGGGCAGCAGCCAGTTGATCGTCCCGCCGAAGCTCACGAACCCAACCCGGTCGCGCTGGCGAAGATAACGCGCGGCCAAGCTCGAGGCCGCGCGCAGGGCGGGATCGAGCGTGCTTCGCCCGGAACGGCGCGCCTCCGCGAACACGTCCAGGAAGATCACGACGTCCGCGTTGCGCTCCGCGTGATGCTCGTTCACCCAGAGCTCGCCGCGGCGAGCCGTTGCCCGCCAGTTCACGTGCTTGATCCGGTCTCCCGCGACGAACTGCCGGATGTCGGCGAACTCGATCCCCTCCGCCTTCTGGCGCGCAACGTGGTTTCCCGAGAAGACCTGTGTCTCAGCCGGCCTGAGCAGGCTGCGCACCGCCTCCTGCGTCGGGTACACCTTGAGAGCCTGGCGGCGGTCGATCACCGTCTCGTGCCGGAACATGCCGAACGGATCGTGGGCGCGGAGGTGAACCCGACCCACTCGGAACGCGCCCCACCGGACGCAGCGCAGGCGCAACGCCAGCACGCGCTCGTCACCCTTGCTGAGCCGCAGAGTGGCCGGGTTGGTCCCTTCTTCGATCTCGAGACCGGGCGGAAGCTCGAGCAGTACGTCGACACGCTCGGCCGCGTCCCTCGGGTCGAGCCGGATCGAGATGTCGAGCAGATCGCCTTCGAGGGCCCGCTCGTGAGCGAGCTCGACTTCCAGGTCGATGCGCGGCGCGCGCACCTGGAGCGCGCCGACTGCTGCGACGAGCGCAAACGGCGCCGCAAAGAGAACGAGCTCGGGTAACCTGAGCGCAAGCGCAGCGAGCAGTCCGAGTGCAGCAAGTCCGGCGTAAGCGCCTAACTTGGGCGATGCGGAGCGCGTCATTCCACCCGAGTGGGCAAGTCCTCCGCGGCGGGCGCCGGGACCGACTCGAGCGACTCTCGCACTACGTCCTCGGGACGCACTTGCTGGACCCAAAGCTCGGGCTTCAACATGAGACGGTGCGAGAGCGCAGGCACCGCGACGGCCTTCACGTCCTCGGGAGTCACGAAGTCTCTACCGGCGAGCGCCGCCTTGACGCGAGCGAGCTTGAGAATCGCGAGCGAACCGCGCGGGCTCGCACCCACCTGCACGCGCTGACTGGTTCGCGTCGATGACACGATGTCGACGATGTAGGTGCCAACCGGCTCGGAGACGTGGACCTGCTCGATCGACTCCTGCATCTCGACCAGGCCGAGGCGGTCGGTGACAGCATCGAGCTTGACCTCGTCCACCCCACGCTCGAGCCTTCGTTCGAGGAGCGCCCACTCGTCCTCGCGGGTTGGGTAGCCGATGCCGATCCGGAGGATGAAGCGATCGAGTTGCGCTTCGGGCAGCGGGTAGGTGCCTTCGTACTCGATCGGGTTCTGGGTCGCGATCACGAGAAACGGCCGTACGAGCGAGTTCGTCCGACCTTCGATCGTGACCTGCCGCTCCTGCATCGCCTCCAGGAGGGCAGCTTGGGTCTTCGGCGGTGCGCGGTTGATCTCGTCGCCGAGCAACAGGTTGGTGAAGATCGGCCCGGGGCGGAACTCGAAATCGCCCGTTCGCTGGTTGAAGACCGACGAGCCGGTCACGTCCGAGGGCATCAGGTCGGGCGTGAATTGAACGCGCCCGAAGTCCATCGCGAACACCTGAGCGAACGACCTGGCGATCAGCGTCTTCGCAAGGCCCGGGAAATCCTCGACGAGAACGTGACCGTCGGCGAGGAAGCCGGTCAGAACGAGCTCGAGCGCCTCACGCTTTCCGACCACGGCGCGTTCGACCTCGTCGATGATCCGATCGCCGCGGCTCGCAATCTCTTCGACGGGTAACACTCCGTCAGATCCTCTCGAGCTCGTCGACGACGACCCGCAGCTCTGCCGATGCAGGGCCCGGTGCAAGCCGGTCGTCGGGCGGAAGACGATCTGGCCGGACGAGCTCCCAGGCATTGGGCCCGATCAGCTCGCGGGCGCGCTCCTGCTCTCGGTCGAGATCAACGCCGAAGCGCATCCAGAGCCGGTGGGCGGCGATCTCGCGCAGGATCGGACGCAGACGAACGTCCAGATGAAGTGCGCTGCTCCTCGATTGCTTGATGTCGCGAACGAGTGTCAGCTCGCCTGAATCGGAAAGGTGGCGGCGGCTCATCTCCGCAAGGACGCGATCGAAGTCTGAGGAATCGGCGAACGGCTCCCCCTCGCGAGTCGTCCGCACCAGCGCTAGGAGCAAGACACCTCCCATCCCGAGGAGGTAGACCTCGAGCAGAATCGACCGAGCTCCGGACACCGCCAGGGCGGTAACCCCGACCGCGATGCTGAACACGAAGCCGACCTTGAGGGCGCGTGCGGCAATGGATGTCATGCCGCGAGCTCTCGCGTGAGTTGCAGGTCTTCTCTGATCATGACGAGCGACTCGATCGCGTGCTCCTTCATCGTGCGGTCGATCTCGTGCTCGCTGAACTTCGCGTATTCGAACAGCTCAGTTAGTAACCTCACCGGACGCTCACGGACCTGGAGCAAGCGTAAGACGCGCACAAGATATTCGTAGGGCACCTCCGCCGCACCACGCGCCAGGCCGTGTGACGCGAGGATCCGTTCCATGTTTGCGTACGCGGCGATGACCGCTCGCCGTGCATCGCGCTCGCCTCGGAGGTCGTCGATCGTCGTTCCGATTGCTCGCGCAAGCTCTTCCTCGACGCCGTTCGGTTTGGTCCGGACCTCCGACCTACGGTTGCGATTGATGAAGATCCACGCGCCACCGAGGAGGACAAATCCGCCGACGGCCAGCGCGAGCGGCCACTGGAAGTGGGCAGGCCGAGCCGGCACAGATCGCCCCCGCCCTGCAGAGGAATTGAATCCTCCCGGGTGCTGCTGCGCCTGCTGAGCGAACAGCTTCTGAGTCTGAAGGCGAAGATGCCGGTGCGCAATCGCCCAGGAGCCGATCACGGTGAAGAACGTCAGGAAGACGAGGACGGCGCAGTAGTTCCGCAGCCAGTGGGACTCCGGATCCCGCCACCGATGACGCCGCCTGAACATCACGACGAGCACACCGACGATGGCGACCCCGTACCCGATGATCAGGAGCGTGATCCAGCTGTCCTGCAGAGTGGCGGGCACCGGGCGCGCCGCCAGGTGACTAGGCCCGCTCGGGCGGCGCCCGCCTGCCCCGAGCGTGACGAGTGCCAGGAGGCCGACGATCAGAAGCGCGACGCCACCGGCCGCGGCCGGCCCGCCTGCCGACTTCTCGTCCCGCCCCTCCACAGTTGATGAAAAGCCTATGGGAGCGACAGCACGAGCACCAGTACGGGCTCGGCTCAGGTGTCGCGGCGGACGAGCAGAACAGCGGCAACGGCGAGTGCAGCCGCCGCGTAGCCGGCAAAGAGCGCGAGCCCCACCCACGGCGAGAGATGATTGCCTGAAGTAACCGACATGACCGCTTCGCCCGCGGCCAGGGGGAGGTACGGAGAGGCCGCGTCGTTCCAGCTGGTCGGCAGGACGTTCATCAACGGAGGAAGGACGAACATGATCGCGACGAAGGTCGCGATCCCGCCGCCCACACCACGTCGTACTGAGCGATATCCCCGTACCCACCCTCAGCGCCCGAACGAGTTCTGCACGTGGTAGTAACGGTGCCCCGTGCCCCGTGAGCGGTACCCGGTTTGGGCGCTGCTCGATGAGGTTGGGGATTCGAACCCCGTGCGTCCGCGCGTGACGCACGCCGGGAGGTGCAACTTGGGCAGTTGCCACCTCGCGCACGCCACTCGTTCGGCCTCTGCGGCTACCGACTCGCTCTCAGTCCGCTAGGACTTCACGAGCGACGCGAGGCGTTCGATGCCCTCGTCGATCACAGCCTCGTCGACGAGGCTGAACGACAAGCGGACGTTGTCGCCGCCCCGTCCGTCGGGGAAGAACAGCGAGCCCGGGACGACAGCGACGGCCTGCTCGACGGCGCGCCTCGCAAAGTCGGCGGCGTCACCCCCGTTCGGCAGCGTCAGCCACGAGAAGAAGCCGCCCTGCGGAGATGTCCAGCGCGTGCCCGCCGGCATGTGACGCTCGAGCGCCGCCAGCATCCGCTCGCACTTGCGCCGGTACAGCGATCGCGACTGCTCGAGTTGCTCGTCGATCCAGCCGCGGCGGACGTACTCCTCGAAGAGCCGCTGTCCGAGCGCACCGGCGCACTGGTCGGTGTTCTGCTTCGCCGAGACGAGCTGCGCCGAGACGTCGGCCGGGCCGACCGCCCAGCCGAGCCGCACACCGGGGAACAACGTCTTCGACGTCGTGCCCGCCTGCAAGACGACGTCGGGCGCAAGGCTCCAGAGACTCGGCTCGGCTTCGCCGTCGAAGCCGAGCTCACGGTAGGCGACGTCCTCGACGATCAGGAAGCCGTGACGGCTCGCGAGCTCGACCAGCAGCTCGCGCCGCTCGCGAGCGAGGCTCACTCCCGCCGGGTTCTGGTGGTCCGGGATGGTGTAGACGACCTTTGGGTGCAGGCCGTCGGCAAGGCGCCGTTCCAACTCGTCGACCTCGAGCCCGTGCTCGTCCAGCGGGACGGCGACGACCTCCGCCTCGAAGCTCCTGAACGCCATGATCGCCCCTAGGTAGGTCGGGCCCTCGACGACGACTGGATCGCCGGGATCGAGGAACGACTTGCCGACGAGCTCGAGCGCTTCGATTGCGCCGCTCGTGATCACCAGCTCGTCAATTGCCGGGCGACGGCCCTGCAGCGAGTCGAGCCTCCCGGCGATCGCGTCGAGCGGACCGTCGAGCCCTCGTGTCGGCGCGTACTGAAAGGCAGTCGACTCGCCGGTTGCCGCGAACTCCTCGAGCAGCGCTGAGGCGCGCTCGCGGGGAAACGTCAGCGGGTCGGGAAAGCCGCCGGCGAACGAGATCAGGTCGGGCTGGCCCAGGAACCCGAGGACAGCGGCGATCCCTTCACCCACGTCTCCGCGTGTCCGCTTCGCCAAGAGCCGATCCCAGCGAGACGTCTCCCGTGCGACTGCCATGTGACCCAATATAGAAGAGTGGCCTCGACCGGCCTCAAGCAGACGAGAGGAGAGAAGTCGTGAACCAGGCCAGTGCGACGAAGTACCGCTGGGAGGACTTGCCGAGGGAGCGGCTCAAGCCCGATCTGGAACGCCGCCTCATCTCCACCGAGCGACTGATGGTGGCGCATGTGTACTTGCAGAAGGGCTGCATCGTCCCGACGCACTCGCACGAGAACGAGCAGCTGACCTACATCCTCGAGGGCCTGCTCCGGTTCTTTCTCGGCGATGACGGCTCGGAGGTCGTCGACGTGGCCGCGGGCGAGGTCCTGCATCTTCCTTCGCACCTGCCGCACAAGGCAGAGGCGCTCGAGACGACGCTCGATGTAGACATCTTCTGCCCGCCGAGGCAGGACTGGCTCGACGGGTCCGACGCCTACCTCCGGAGCGCAGAGACCTAGAGCTCGCCGGGCCCAGCGAAGCGGTAGAAGATCGGTGCGAGCTTCAGGAACAAGCCGGTCACGAAGTCCTCGATCTCTCGCGCGTTCTCGAGCCCGCCGAGATTCGCAGCGCCTTCACCTCGTGCGCGAGCGACTCGTATCGTTTGTCGCGCCCGGGTACGCATTCGTGGCGTCGATCGCGATCTTGGTGATCCTCATCTCACCGACTCCCTTCGCTGGTAACGGTGTCGTGCCCCGATGACTTTCAAGTGTCCCAACCGTCTATACCTGACACGCCGCGAAAGGAGGCGAACGCGATGCCGAACCACAAGGTCGGAACACGGGAGGAATGGTCGACCGCACGCAAGGCACTGCTCGAACGAGAGCAGGAACTGGGCAAGGTCGACGAGGAGCTAGAGAAGCAGCGACAGGAGCTTCCCTGGGTCCCGGTCGAGAAGGAATACACCTTCGACACGGAGGAAGGAAAGAAGACACTCGTCGAGTTGTTCGACGGGCGGTCGCAGCTCCTGATCTACCACCTCATGTTCGGTCCGACGTACGAGGCCGCCTGTCCCGGCTGCACGGGTCTAGCCGACCACTTCGATGCCGCAGTCGTCCACCTGAACAATCGAGACGTGACCTTGATCAGCATCTCCCGCGCGCCCATCGAGAAGCTGGAGGCCTACAAGCAGCGGATGGGCTGGAAGTTCCCGTACGTATCGTCGTTCGGAAGCGACTTCAACTTCGACTTCGACTTCGCGTTCACGCCGGAGCAGATGGCGACCGGAGAGCTCGCAAAGATGGTTTCAGAGCCAGACGACTGGCTCAAAGACTGGGCCGAGAACGTCGGAACGGATCTGGCCTCGGGCATGGCCGAGTCCCCCGGCTGGAACGTCTTCGCTCTGAAGGACGGCGGCGTCTACCACACGTATTCACGCACCGCGCCGGACCGCTTCCTGCTCGCTCCCTACTACTCCCAGCTCCTCGATCAGGTCCCCTCCGGACGTGACGCCGACTTCCCGCTCCGCCGCCATGACGAGTACTAGCTGATTGGTTGAGACACTTCGGCGGAGGCCGGCGATCGCCTCCGGCGCGTCCAGATCAGGGCGGCAACGAGCGCAGCAAGAAGCCCGGCGCCTCCCAAGCCCAGCATCAGAGGCGGCGTTGATCGCCGACCTTCGCCGAGCGCACCGGCGCCGCTAGCAGAGGAGACGCTCAGCGTGCGCAGATCGATGAGGAGCTTGGCGCGGGAACCGTCCCGTACGACCAGGTGCCTGCCAGCCGGGTCGATCCCAAGGCGCAGCCGCCACAAGTTGGTACCCGCGGCGATTCCGTCGAGATCGATGCAGTGTGCCGACCGGGCGACCGTGTCGAGGGCGTGGACGAAAGGCGTGGCACCCGCGCCGTCGTAGAGCGTGTACGCCCAGCGCCCATCGGCGCTCATCGTCCGACTCAAGGGGTTTCCCCGCATCTTGTCGCCCGGCTCCTTGGGGTCGATGATCGGCCTCGCCGCCAACTGTCCGTGCTGCACATCGAAAGCCTGGACGAGGTACCTCGTCGGGTCGGTCGGCGAGACGTAGTGGATGAGGTACAGCCACGACCCGTTCGGCGAGATTGCGTCGAAGCTGAAGTCGCCCCGTAAAGTCACCAGCCGCCGCGGCTTCAAGCCGGCGCTCTTGAGGACGAGGAGCTTCGTCTCGGCACGCGGAAAGGACGCTCTCGGCTCGATCAGGACCAGCGTCGTGCCGTCGGCAGAGAGGCCGCTCGCGGATCCGTCGTAAGCAACTGCTGGAATCGTGAACGTGCCTCGTAGCGACCTCCACGCGAGGACTTGGCCCCCGTGCTGCGCGACTCGCTCGACGATCGTTCTGCCCCCGGCAGGGATCGTGACGTAGCGCGCTTCCCCAGAGCTCGACGCGACGCCGGAGCTGCCGACGTCGATGCCGAGGACCGGCAGCCCATCAGCGTGCGCCGCCGCCGGCAGGAACGCTGCGACAACCGCAGCTAGAAAGACAGGTACCGAGGGAATGCTCGATCTCATCGCAGCGACCTCCTCGCCGGTGGTGACGCTCGTACTACGCCGGTCGAGCCCGGCGAGGTCCCTGCTCAGGCGTCGAAGCCGAGCTCGTCGAGAGATTCGAGCAGTTCCGCGGGACCGTCGTACACGCGGAAGGCGCCGGCGTCGAGAAGCTCATCCGAGCCGTAGCCTCCACTCAGGAGCCCGACGCTGAGCATCCCCGCGCGCCGGGCCGCAAGCAGGTCCCAGACCGCATCGCCGACCACGTAGCAGTCTTCCGGCTCGACGCCGAGTGCCGCCTGACAGGCGAGGAAGAGGTCGGGCTCCGGCTTGGCGCGGGCGACGTTGCCGCGATCGATCACGACAGTTTCCGCACCGACTCCGAGCGCGTCGAGCGAGAGGTCGATCTCGGGCCGGCGGCCCGAAGTTGCGATCCCGTGCAGGATGCCTTCGTCGCGGAGGCGCGCGAGCAGCTCTCTGGCCCCGGGCAAGGGGCGGCGCTCGGGGAGCAGCTCCCGAAAGATGGCCCCGTGGCGGAGCTGGATCGCCTCGATCTCCTCGATGGAGAGCTCACGACCGACCTCGCGCGCAACGCCCCGCGTGAACAACCCACCGCTCATCCCGATGCGGCGGTGGATCCGCCAGCCGTCGATCGGCATCCCCTCCTCGGCGAGCGCGCGCTGCCAGGCGAAGACGTGCGCGTAGACCGTGTCGACCGGGCCACGGCGTCAACGGGGGCAGGCTCGAGGACGACAACCGGGATCTCTCGGCTCGTCTTCTGCGCGTACCTCTCGTAGCCGGGATAGAGATCAGTGAGCGAGCGCCAGAGCCGCTCGCGCTCCTCACCCTGCGCGTCGCGGGCAAGAACTCGCCGCGTCTCGCGCCCGACCGTCACCTCCGCAAGCGGGTTCGCGCGCAGGTTCAGATACCAGAGCGGATCTCGGGGCGCACCGCCTTTCGACGCGATCACCGCGTAGCCGTCGCCGACCTGCGTGTAGACGAGCGGCTGCGTGCGGGGCCGTCCGCTCTTACGTCCGATCGTCGTCAGCAGCAGCACAGGCAACTTGCCGAGCCGACCGCCGAGCTTCCCGCCGGTCAGGCGGTAGATGTTTCTGTGCGCAGTGCCGAGAATCCGAAAACGCAGGTCTGCCATCGCTCCTCTCTGTCGCGAGCTCGGTGCTCACGCTTTCTACCTGGTCGGTTCCGCAGCCGCCGCAGACCCTCTCGGGCCGAGCTGGAACGCTTCCGGCATGAGTCCGCGAATCGTGTTCGTCGGCGCCGGGAGCGTCGAGTTCACGAAGAACCTGCTGGGCGACATCCTCACCTTGGGTAAGCCCCGGGGTTAGCCTTCATCACATCGAACAGCGAATAACTCTCGTGACGCTCGGCGTCTCGGACTACGCCCGAGCAAAGGCGTTCTACGAGGCGCTTGGCTGGCGGCCCGCGCTCGAGGTGGAGGAGACCGCCTTCTTTCAAGGCAACGGCATCATCCTCGCGTTGTGGGCGCGGGAGAAGCTCGCCCCTGACATGGGTATCCCCGACGACGGTGCGCGCTGGAGCGCTATCGCCTTGGCTCAGAACGTCCGCTCACGGGAGGAGGTGCACGCGGTCATCGAGGAGGCACGTAGGAACGGCGCCCAGATCACACGCGAGCCCGGAGACACCTTCTACGGAGGCTACGCCGGCGCCTTTCGGGATCTCGACGGGCATGCCTGGGAGATCGCATACAACCCGGGCTTCGGCTTGGATGAGGACGGCAACATCGTCCTCCCTGACGCCTAGCGATCACGGTGCGCGCGATGATCTTCACCGCGGCCCGAACCGCTCTTCGAGAGGCGGAGCGTCCGGAGCCTGAACCCGGACCCGAACAGGTCCGCCTGAACGTCCAAGCGTGCGCGGTCTGCCGAACTGATCTGCACATCGTCGACGGAGAACTTCACGACCCAAAGCTCCCACTGATTCTTGGTCATCAGATCGTCGGTTCGGTGAGCGGGCTCGGCGACGGGACGGCGCGGTTCTCGCTGGGCGAGCGGGTCGGCGTTCCCTGGCTGGGCTGGACGGACGGCAGCTGTCGCTTCTGCCGTTCTGGACGGGAGAACCTCTGCGACCGAGCCCGGTTCACGGGCTACCAGCTGGACGGCGGCTTTGCGGAGGAGACGGTGGCCGACGAGCGGTACTGCCTGCGACTCCCGGAGAGCTACTCCGATCTCGAGGTGGCGCCACTTCTCTGTGCAGGGCTGATCGGCTACCGCGCACTGGTGATGACGGGTGACGCCGAACGCCTCGGCCTGTACGGGTTCGGTGCGTCCGCCCACATCATCGTCCAGGTGGCGCGCTGGCAGACGCGCCGGGTCTTTGCGTTCACGCGTCCCGGCGACACAGAGGGTCAGCGGTTCGCGCTCTCGCTCGGCGCCGAGTGGGCCGGGAGCTCCACCGAGAGTCCGCCCGAAGAGCTCGACGCGGCGATCATCTTCGCGCCGGTCGGAGAGCTCGTTCCCGTAGCCCTAGCGGCGGTCGGGAAAGGCGGAGTCGTCGTCTGCGCCGGTATCCACATGAGCGAGATCCCCTCCTTCTCGTACGACCTGCTCTGGGGTGAGCGAGTCCTCCGCTCGGTCGCCAACCTGACTCGCCAGGACGGTGAGGAGTTCATGCAGCTCGCTCCGAAGGTGCCGGTTCGGACGCAGATCCGGGAGTTTCGCCTTGACGAGGCAAACGAAGCGCTTCAGCACCTCCGCGCCGGCGAACTACACGGCGCCGCCGTGCTGAAGATCGGCTGACTTACTGCGGTTCGGCGACCGTTGGGTGCCCGACCCGGTGCCTATGCCGGCGGCCCAGGCTGTCCTGAGTCGGGGTCGTCGCGCTCGGCCTTCCGCAAAGCCTCAAATGCGATGTCTCGAATGGCGCGCACCCGCGTGGCGACGTCCTCGTCGAGGTCGTTTCTCTCCAGCGTCGCATCGGCGATTCCGATGATCGAGGCGAGCGGCGACCCGAGACGGTATTGATGAGCCTCGGTGTCCTCACGCATCGCAACAACAGTGATGCACAAAGCCGGGGTCTACACAATGGGCCGAATGGCCTAACTCGAAATGGGCCTCGCAATCACCCGCCGCGCGAATAGGGATCTCTACTCGAGCGGGTGCGTGACACCGAAGCGCTCGCAGAGGCCGGGGACGCTCTCCGGATCCATGTCCAGGTCGTAGCGGGCACAGAGGTCGGCGAAGCGTGCGAGATCCGGTCCACCCTCGTCGGCGTAGACCTGGGCCAGCTCGCGAAAGAAGTTTTCGAACCCGGCGGGCGAGATGATCTCGATGATCTCGCACGGGGTATCCCCTGCGTTCCAGAACGTGTGCCACTGATTCCGTGGCTTGAACACCCACGTTCCAGGGCCGGCCGTGACGACGTCGTCGCCGAGAAGCGCGCCGAGAGTTCCCTCGAGAACGTAGGAGTACTCGTCCTCGCGGGTATGCCGATGCAGTGGTGCTGCCAGAGCACGTGGCGCAAGCGGATGGTGGACGACCGAGAAACGCTCCCCGGCTTCCGCGCCCTCGATCTTCCAGACGATCCCGAGACCGCCGAGCTCGACTCGTTCATTGCCGTCTGCCGGAACCGTGACTCTGTCGAGTTGAGCGCTCACGCCATCTCCTTTGGATAAACAGCATTGTTTACTATAATGAGGACGGTACCTACCGCTACGAGCAATGTCAACCAAGCGGAGCACGAAGGATGACCAGGAAATACGAGCTCAAGCAGCGAGCCGAAAGTCTCGCGACGACCCGAAAACGGATCGTCGAAGCGACCGTCGAGCTTCACGACTCCTTCGGGCCTGCGCGGACAACGATCAGTGCCATCGCCGAGCGCGCCGGCGTCCAGCGCCTGACCGTCTACCGTCATTTCCCCGATGAACGCAGCTTGCTCCACGCTTGCTCGAGTCACTGGACCGGGCAAAACCCCAAACCCGACCCTTCGTCGTGGGTTTCCATCGCAGATCCCGAGGAGCGGCTACGGACGGCGCTAACGGCGATCTATGCCTACTACCGAAAGACCGAGAGGATGACCGGCAATCTCCTGCGCGATCTGCCTGACTCGCCCGTATTGCAGGAAGTTGCCGCCCCTTTCATCGACTACTGGCAGACCGTTCGCGAAGTGCTCGACCACGGCTGGAAGACCCACGGAGACAGGCGAACACTGCTGCGAGCCGCGATCGGGCACGCCATCGCCTTCGAAACCTGGCGTTCACTCACCCGCCAAGAAGGCCTCGACGACCACCTCGCAGCAGAGACGATGGTCAGCCTGGCGCGCGCCGTACGAAGCTAGGCGCCGGGACTGAGTTTCGGCGAAGGGCCTCCGTGCGCCAAATCCGACTTCGTCTCGGTCGCGTAGAAGAGGCAAGCCGAGAGAGGAGATCGAACGATGCAAGAGATGAGCCGTCAAAAGCGCGGAGAAAGCGACGTGGCGAGGCGCGAGGCGATGACCCACGGGGTCGTCGTGCTGACGTTGACGGCGATGCTGGTCGTGATCGGGTTCCTTGTCGCGGGTTCGGTCGCGCGGAGCGCGACCGGAACGACCGGGACCGTCCTTCTTCGGAAGACGAAGCTCGGCATGATTCTGGTGAACTCGAGGGGCCACACTCTTTATATGTTCGGGAAGGACAGGAATGGTAAGAGCGCCTGCAGCGCGAGCTGTGCGAAGTTCTGGCCTCCCTCCCTCCATCAGGGCAAGCCGACTGCCGGGTCAGGCGTGAAAGCATCGCTGCTCGGCACAACCAGGCGCAGCAACGGGACTATGCAGCTCACCTATAACAAGCATCCGCTCTACACGTTCGTGCTCGACAAGAAGGCGGGTCAGACAAACGGCGAAGGCAACGTCGCCTTCGGCGGCAAGTGGTACGCCGTCTCCGCCAGAGGAACGGCCGTCGTCAAGACCACCACCACGACCACGACGACGACCACAGGCACGACCACTACCTGCCGCTACCCGCCCTGCTAGGCGAGGCGTGCGTCAGTTCTGTGAAGCGATGGCGTAACCAATCGCCAGGGTGAGTAGTCCCAGGGCAAGCGCCCAGAGCAAGAGCCGCGCAATCCGATAACGCAGGCGCTCGCTGCGCAGTAGTCGCCATCGCTGGTGCCGCAGGGTGGATGTACGCATGTCTGTGGGCTGTCTCCTCAAGGATGAAGCTCAATCGTACGGGTGGAAATGGGTCGAGTGGCCTAGGCCGTGCTGATCTCACTCAGCGCCTTCTCGCCGGGGGCGCATCAATCCTTGGAGCTGGTTCGTAATGGGAACCTCTGGGTACCTGATTTCTGTGAAGGAGTTCGATCACGGGTTCGGGGAGATCACCCGGGATCTCGAGGCCTTGAAGCTCGCCCTGATCGAGATGACGGTGGACGGTCTCCCTGCAACCGAGGCGAAGGCAATAGCTCAGGAGATCAGCGCGATTCGACTGCACCTGAAGCGGCTGGAGTACGACCGCCAGGCCGTTGCGGAACGCGCGGAGGCGGCTTGGCATGGCGACGCGGGACGAACGCCGCCGGATGCTGTTGGAGAAGTCGGTGCCACCTAGCGAGCAGCCGCCAACGGCCGCTAATAACATCAAACCGTTCGAGGGACGATCTCAACTCGCGAGGTGAGCCGGATGGCGACGGTCGACCACACATTCACCGTGGACGCACCCCCGGCAGTGGTCTTCGCATACCTGACCGATCGCGAGAAAGCGACGATCTGGCAGGCCTCGCTGCTCGAGGCCAACTTCAGGCCCGACGCACCGGTTCACCAAGGAACGGAGATCCACGAAATCCGCAAGCTGCTCGGCCGGAAGATCGAGTCAACGGTGGAGGTCACCGAGTTCGAGCCCGATCGGCTATTCGGAGGTCGCGTACTCGCCGGTCCCGTGCCGTGGGAGTTTCGCTACACGTTCGAGCCAGTGGGCGGATCGACCCGAATCACTTTCCATATGGAGGGCGAGCCGGGTGGCTTCTTCCGCCTGGCGGAGCCCCTTGTCGTTCGAACCGTCGAGAAGCAACTGGAGAACGACTTCTCCACGCTCAAGGAGCTGGTCGAAACGTCCTAACGTGCCGCCGTCGGACCCGAGCTGCGACCCCACTCGGTCGCAACTTCCCGCTGCGGTTCATCGGGGCGTGAGGACGCTCGCCCGGGCGGGCCTGCTTAATTTTTGACCGAGTTTGCTGCCGCTCTAGACGTACCGGTCGGAGGGTGGCCCGACGATTTCCATTGCATGCTTTCGGGCGATCTCTTCCAGTCTCTCGTCGTCCACCTCGTCTCGACCCAATGCGGCCGCGAGGTCGTCGAAGTACCCGATCATCGCAGCGGGAAAATAGAAGTTGAGCTTCCGGCTGGGGGCATTCCCGACCCTGAACCCATGCCGAACGCCCAGTGGGATGAAGATAAACGACC
>WNFC01001267.1_pt1 | contig 26198 bp, 23 predicted proteins | sample 5400541 | NCBI WGS metagenome assembly WNFC01 (sample SAMN13153342, study PRJNA577476) | soil metagenome | isolation source: 120 cm saprolite under Douglas fir tree site 2 hole 2 replicate 1 | place: USA:California | collected 2015-04-18 | reverse complement strand
CTACGGATCCGGCCCCCGCCCCGGCACCTCCCGCTCCGGCCCCGGCACCCCCCGCCCCTGCTGCGGCACCCTCCGCCCCTGCTGCGGCGCTCTCCGCCCCTGCTGCGGCGCTCTCCGCCCCTGCTGCGGCGCCCCCCGTGCCGCCGGCCCCGCCGCCTGCCAAGGGCGGGCTCATCGGTTTCTTCAAACCCCCCGGGGGTCCCGTCAAGGTGGCGCAGCGGATCGGGATCGTCATTGTCGTCATCGCCCTCCTCGCCACGGTGGTCGTGGCGGGGCTCGCCGCCATCCGGGGCAAGAACCCCTCCACTGTCGGGGTCACCGCCACGGAGACGCCGTCCGTCGCCGCCACGAGCCCCAGCCCCACCCCGGGGACCGCGCTCTTCACCGTGCAGGACCCGACCAACCAGTTCAGCATCTCCCGCCCGCAGAACTGGACGGCGCGGGCCCTCACGGTGCCGGACAAGAACATCGCCATGATCATCGGGCCGGACGCTCCCTACCCGCAGTCCGACCTCGTGGCCGTCACGTTCCACCAACTGCCCTTCCCGTTGGCCAACAGGGACGTGCTCCAGTTCAAGGACTTCATCCTCGAGTTGATCGGCACGGACGCCAACATCCTCAGCCAGAGCCCGTCGCCCACCATCGACGGACACGCCGGCTACTCGTTCACCTGGACGTATCCGAAGGCGGCCCCGACGACGCTCCACGAGGCTTACTACATCATCGACGGTGACCGCTTCGTCACGATCCTCCTGCAGATCGAGCCGCCGCAGGACACCAATGCCCTGTCGAGCCTGACGCCGATTTTCCAGAACATGGCGCAGACCTTCAAGAGCTTCCACATCACCCCGACGCCGACCTCGACGGTCACGGCACCCACCTCGACGAGCACACCGACGCCGACGGTCTCAGCCACCCACTAGACCTTCAGCCCCTCATGGGCTGGCAATCTCGGTGGCTGCCTCACCGCGCAGAGCGCGGTCATAGCCATGGAGGTTCTGGGAGACGGCGGCGGCCAAACCTCAGGGGGCTGTGCAGATCACGTCGGTCTTCGCCCCCGACTGGGCCGTCACCGTGACGGCGGCGTCCGCAAGGCACAGGACCCGGCCGACGGTTGCGCTCAGGTAGTAGGTCCCTGCCGGGACCCTCAGGTTGAAGATGCCGTCCGCTCCCGCGGTCCCCGTGCCGGCAACCGGCCCGTTGACGGTGCCGGCGTGGGCCTCCACCGTCCCCTCCGTCGGCTCGTCGGGGTCACCGGCGGTCGCTCCGATGGTGACGAGGTTCCCCCGGATGGTAGCCACTGCATCGGACCCCCCGCACGCCAGACTCAACAGTGCCGCACAGCCGAGCACGGCAGCGAACCCCCTCAGGTGGCTGCCTTCCGCGGACGCAACTCCTCTATGGCCTCCCAGACCTTGTCGGAGGTCAGGGGCATGTCGATGTTGCGGACCCCGAGATGCGACAGGGCATCGACGACGGCGTTGACGAATGCGGCGGGCGATCCCACCGTCGGCGACTCCCCGACCCCCTTGGCCCCGAGTGGGTGGTGGGGGCAGGGCGTGGTCATGTCGTGCAGTTCGAAGCGGGGCGTCTCCCAGGCCGTCGGCACCAGGTAGTCCTCGAAGTTGGATCCGGTCGAGGCGCCCTGGGCATCGAAGTCGATGCGCTGCATGGCGGCAATCGCATAACCCTCGGTCAGGCCCCCCGTGATCTGGCCGTCGACGATCATCGGGTTGATGCGCACCCCGCAGTCGTCGACGGCGACCATCCGCAACACCTTCCACTCCCCCGTCTCGGGGTTGACCTCGACGGCGACGACGTAGGTCCCGAACGGGAACGTGAGCTGCGGCGGGTCGTAGTAGGAGACGGCGTCGAGCCCCGGCTCCATGCCGTCCGGAGGGTTCGTGTACGCGGCCGCCGCTACCTGCTGGATGGTCACCTCCCGGTCCTCCGAGCTCTTCAGGTAGAACCGGCCGGGCTCCCAGACGACGTCGTCGGCGTCCACCTCCATGAGGTAGGCGGCGATCTTCTTCGCCTTGTCGAGGAGTTGCCGGCAGACGACCGCCGTCGCAGCGCCGCCGGTGGGCATGCTGCGGGAACCGTAGGTGCCGAGCCCGTAGGGGCTGTTGTCGGTGTCGCCGTGGTGCACGATGACGTCGTTGGGCGAGATCCCCAGCTCGTGGCCGACGATCTGGGCGAAGGTCGTCTCGTGGCCCTGGCCCTGCGTCTGGACCCCCAGCTTCAGGATCGCCTTGCCGGTAGGCCCGATGAGGAGCTCAGCCGAGTCGAACATCTTGATGCCCATCAGGTCGTAGTCCTTGCTGGGACCGGCCCCGGCGACCTCGGTGAAGCTCGACATGCCGATGCCGATCAGCCGGCCCCGGCGCCGGCCCTCCTCCTGCTCCCGGCGCAACTCGTCGTAGCCGGCCTTCTCGAGGGCGAGGTCGAGGGCGGCCCGGTAATCGCCGGAGTCGTAGGAGAAGCCCGTGGCGGAGCGGTAGGGGAACTGCTCTGGCTGGATGAAGTTACGCCGTCGCAGCTCCGCCGGGTCGATGCCGAGCTCGACCGCCGCGGTGCTCACCAGGCGCTCGATGAGGTAGGAAGCCTCGGTCACCCGGAACGAGCACCGGTACGCCACCCCGCCGGGGGCCTTGTTCGTGTGGACGCCGGTAGCGGAGATATGGGCGACGGGGATGTCGTAGGAGCCCGTCACGATGTGGAACAGGCCGGCCCGGAACTTGCTGGGCTGGGCATCCGCGAAGAACGCCCCGTGGTCAGACAGCAGGCCGACCCGCAGTCCGAGCATCTTCCCCTCGGGGCTCAGGGCAAGCTCGCCCTTCATGTGGTAGTCGCGGGCGAAGCCCGTCGAGAGCAGGTTGCCCGTCCGGTCCTCCACCCAGCGCACGGGCCGGCCCAGCAGGAAGGAGGCGGTCACGGCGACGACGTAGCCCGGGTACAGCGGCACCTTGTTGCCGAAGGCGCCGCCCAGATCGGGCGAGATGATCTGCACCTGGTGCTCGGGCAGGCCGATGAGCTGCGCCAGGATCGTGCGGTGGGCGTGCGGCGCCTGCGACGTGAGGTAGATGCGTGCCCGGCCCTCGTTCGGGTTCACGTCGGCGAAGCAGGCGCAGCACTCCAGCGGTGCCGGGTGGCACCGGGGGTAGTAGGTCTCGAGGGTCGTGACGTGGGCAGCCTCGGCGAAGGCCCGCTCGGTCGCCTCCCGGTCCCCGGACTCCCATTCGTAGCAACGGTTGTCGGGTTTGTCGGCGCGCACGAGCGGGGCGTCGGGGCTGAGCGCCAGCGTCGGGTCAACCAGGGCGGGCAGGGGCTCGTAGTCCACCTCGATGAGTTGGAGGGCGTCGTGGGCGGTGTAGGGGTCCTCGGCGATGACGCAGGCCACCTCCTGGCCCTGGAAGCGGACCTCGTCCACGGCCAACACCGCCTGGACGTCGCCGGACATGGTCGGCATCCATGCAAGGTTGCGCCGGGCCAGCAGTTCGCCGGTGATGACGACGATAACCCCGGGCAGCGTGAACGCCCGGGCGGCGTTGATGGAGCGGATCCGTGCCCGGGCGAGCGGGCTCCGGAGCACGGCCATGTGGACCATGTGGGGGGCGGTGACATCCGCGACGAAGGTCCCCTGCCCGCGGATGAACCGGTCGTCCTCGCGGCGCTGGAGACTGTAGCCGATGCCGGGTTTCCTGGCGGACTCAGCCGCCATCGCGCGCCCCGTGGGAGGCCGGCTGGGCGACGGGCTGGGACGACGGCTGGGCGGCGTAGCCGGCGAGGATGGCGCCCATGCCCGACGGAGCCAACGGTGCGGCGTTCATCTTCTCGGCCGCCCACTGGACCGCCTTGACGATGTTCGTGTACCCGGTGCAGCGGCAGATGTTGCCCGAGAGTGCCCACCGGATCTCGTCCTCCGAGGGGTCTGGGTTGGCCGCCAGCAGGGCGATGGAGGCGAGCACCATCCCCGGCGTGCAGAACCCGCACTGCACGGCGTGGCACTCCTTGAACCCCTCCTGCACCGGATTCAGGTGCCCGTGGGGGGCCAGGCCCTCGACGGTGGTGATCTCACGGCCCTCGGCCTGGACGGTGAACAGGCCGCAGGACTTCACGGCCATCCCGTCGAGCAGGATCGTGCACGCCCCGCACGTCGTCGTGTCGCAGCCGATCTGGGTGCCGGTGAGGCCCAGGACGTCGCGCAGGTAGTGGACGAGGAGCAAGCGTGGCTCGACGTCCGACTCGACCGGTTGGCCGTTGACCCCCAGCGAGATGTGCATTGGTCCGGACTCCCCCCCGCAGCTCCTCAGAATACGCCCACGCAGGAGCCTGGGCAGGTCGGAGGCCCGCGGCGAACCCCGGGGGCACTGTGCGATTTGTCCCCTGCTGGACCGTCGTGAGTGGACGCCGTATCATTTGGCTCCAGCCTTATAGGAAAAATCGGCCATGCAGGAACTCTTTGTCGGGGTTGCCGAGGTAGCGGAACGCCTCGGGGTCAGCTCCGACACGGTCACCCGATGGTGCCGTCAGGGTCGGATCCCCGGCATCAAACCGGGACGCGACTGGAGGGTCCCCGCCTCGGTCGCCGAGGACCTCCTCGCCGGGCGGCCCGCCCGCTTCTGGACCGCCGACCTCGAACCCCAACTCGCCAGGCTGCGCGCCTCGGACCACGTCCTCGTGCTCGTCCCGGGCGGCGTGAAGGAGGCCCGCGCCTTCCGCAGCGTGCTGCTGGAGATGGGTCACGCTGCGGCGACCCCGGAGCCGCCCCCGCCCCCCGTGGGCCGGCTCTTCGCCCAGGCCATGCTCCGGGCCGGCGCCCGTGCCCTCGCCTCCCGGGAGGTTGCGATCGCCCATGCCCCGCCGGCGTCGCCGTCCGAGTGGCTGATCCGCTGGGTGGGACGCCTCGGCGGCGAGACGCTGGCGACGGAGACCAGCGTGTCCCGGGCCGCCGAGAAGGCCGGCCGGGTGATCTTCTGCCTCCTGCCGCTGACCGGCGACCCCGACCTCGTCGAGCACGATCCCAACCTCGCAGGCCTCGTCGAAGCCCACACCCACATCCTCGTCGGCCAGGCCCACGGGCGGTCCTGGCTAGGGAGTGCCCGCGCCAGCGCCCGGCTGGCGGGAGTATCGTAGACTCGTGTATCCCGGCCGCTTTGCCTACTACGTGCCGGACACGCTGCCCGAGGCGGTTCGCCAGATGGAGCGTGGCGGCGGGGACGCCCGGGCGCTCGCCGGCGGGCAGAGCCTCGTGCGCCTGATGCGCTTCCGCTTCGAGTCCCCGAGCCACCTCGTCGACCTGCGCAATCTCGGGCTCTCCGGCATCGACGAGCTCGGAGGCCGCCTGCGCATCGGGGCGACCACCACCGACGCCGCACTTGAGGCCTCACCCACCATCCAGCAGCACTACCCCCTGATCGCGGACGTCGTCCGGGTCATCGCCGATCCTCTGGTCCGCAACCTCGGGACCATCGGCGGCTCCGCCGCCTACGCCCATCCCTCCGGGGACTGGGGCCCGGCGCTGATCGCCGCCCGGGCCACCTTCGTCTCGTTCGGACCGGGCGGCCAGCGGTCCATCCCCGCGGACCAGTTCTTCGTCGGGAGCTACTGCACGGCGCTCGGCCCTGCCGAGATCCTGACCGGCATCGAACTCACGGGCCTCCGCGACGGCGGTGGCGCCTACATGAAGCTGCACCGAAAGATCGGCGACTTCGCCACGATCGGCGTCGGTGTGCAGCTCACCGTCGATGCCGACGGCAAGGTGAGCAACTGTGGCATCGGGCTCTCGGGCGTCGGCCTGTCGTACGTCCGGGCAACAAAGGCGGAGGAGTACCTCCTCGGCCGGGCCCTCGACCGGGACACGCTCCGGCGGGGATCCGGGATCGCCTCCGAGGAGACGCACCCGGTTGCCGACACCCGCGGCTCGTCGATCTACAAGCGGGAGATGGTCAAGGTCCTGTGCCGCCAGGCCCTCGAGACGTCCGCCCGCCGTGCGGGCGTCCAGATCGAGGCCCGAGGCTGACCCGGCCGCGAACCGGGTGTCGGGCGCTACGGCGTCAGCTTGAACGTCGCGAGGAGCCGGTCGTAGGCGACGTGCGGCGAATCCAGCTTGGCGGCCCCGCCGGACAGGACGAAGTACTGCTCCACGTCCCCGGCCGGGACGAAGAACGCCCGCATGCGGGTGGCCTGGCCGTTGGGGCCCTTGATCACCCCGTCCTCGGCCGGGTGGCCCACGAAGGTCAGGTTCGTCCGGGAGACCACCGTGCCCGTCACCGCGGTGGCCGACCCGTCGATCTGCTCGTCGAGCAGCTTCTGGGGATCCCCGCTGAGGGGGCCGGGGGTGGCCAGGTACTGCACGATGACGTCCTCGGCGGCGTTGGCGCTGAGCGCCTCGTAGGTGACGCCCGTGGTGAGGTCCTGGGTCTTCACCCGGCGCTCGGGCTTGCTGGGGAACTCGGCGGTGAACCCGGCATCGGTGGCCTTGAGGACGGTGGGCTTGTCGGCGCTGGGCGTGGCGGCACCGCCGCATGCCATACACAGGCCCACGACGAACACGAGCAGGAGGCATGCCGCCAGGCGGGTCCGTCTCACGTGCCCACCTGGACGGGCCGGCGCTCCTGGTCGGCGAGCATCACCCGGTCCCGGTCCGCCGGATCCAGGTACTTCACCGCCTCGCACACTGCTCCTCGAGCCTACAGACCGCCCCGCTACTCGTCATCCTTCCGCTCAGCCGAGAGCGAGCGGATCGTCGTCACCACGTCGGCATTCGCCAGCGTCGTCACGTCGCCGAGGTCCCGGCCGTGGGCGACGTCGCGCAGCAGCCGCCGCATGATCTTGCCCGACCGGGTCTTCGGAAGGTCGTCGGTCAGCACGATCGAATGCGGACGGGCGATCTTGCCGATCTTCGTCGCCACGTGCTCCCGGAGCTCCATGATCAGCACCTCGTCGCCGTGGACCTCCGCCTTCAGCGTGACGAAGGCCACGATGGCCTCGCCGACAATGGGGTCCGGCCGGGACACGACGGCGGACTCGGCCACCGCCGGGTGGTCGACGAGGGCCGACTCGATCTCGTACGTCGACAGCCGGTGGCCGGCGACGTTCATGACGTCGTCGATCCGGCCCAGCAGCCAGAAGTAGCCGTCCTCGTCCAGGCGGGCACCGTCGCCCGCCATGTAGACGTCCGGGCCGAAGCGGCTGAAGTAGTTCTGGACGTAGCGGTCGGGGTCGCCGTAGATCGTCCGGAACTGCGAGGGCCACGGCCGGCGCAGGACGAGGTACCCGCCCTTGCCGGGGCCGACCGGTTTCCCCTCCTCGTCGACCACGTCGGCCGACACCCCGGGGAAGGGCTTCGTGGCCGAACCGGGCTTCAGCCGTGTGATGCCGGGCAGCGGCGTGATCAGGATGGCGCCGGTCTCGGTCTGCCACCAGGTGTCGACCACCGGGCAGCGCTCCCCGCCGATGTACTCGAAGTACCACATCCACGCCTCGGGGTTGATGGGCTCGCCGACCGAGCCCAGCAGGCGCAGCGACGAGAGGTCGTGGCGGGCCGGGTACTCGTGCCCCCACTTCATGAAGGTCCGGATGGCCGTGGGGGCGGTGTAGAGGATGGTCGCCTTGTAGCGCTCGATGATCGACCACCACCGCTGCTTGTCGGGGAAGTCGGGCGCCCCCTCGTACATGATCGACGTGGTCCCGTTGGCGAGCGGCCCGTAGACGATGTACGAGTGGCCCGTCACCCAGCCCACGTCCGCGGCGCACCAGAAGACGTCGGTCTCCGGATGGATGTCGAAGATCAGCCGGTGGGTCGTCGCCACCCCGGTCAGGTAGCCGCCGGTGGTGTGCAGGATGCCCTTCGGCTTACCGGTCGTGCCGGACGTGTAAAGGATGTAGAGGGGGTCCTCGGCATCCATCTCCTCGGCCTCGCAGGTGGTGGCCTGGGCCTCGATGGCGTCGTGGTACCAGACGTCGCGCGCCGGCGCCCAGGCGACCTCCTGGCCCGTGCGTTGCACGACGACCACCTTCTCGATGCTCGGGCACTGCTCCACGGCCCGGTCGGCGCTCTCCTTCAGGGGGACGATGGTGCCGCGCCGCCAGGCGCCGTCGCCGGTGACCAGCACCTTGGCCTGGGCGTCGATGATGCGGTCCCGGAGCGCCTCGGCGGCGAAGCCCCCGAAGACCACCGAGTGGGTGGCGCCGATCCGGGCGCAGGCCAGCATCGCAACGGGGAGCTCGGGGACCATGCCCAGGTACATGGCGACCCGGTCCCCCTTGCCCACGCCGAGGCCCCGCAGGGCGTTGGCGAAACGGCACACCTCCTCGTTCAGCTCGCGGTAGGTGATGGTCCTGCGGTCCCCGGGCTCGCCCTCCCAGTGGTAGGCCACGCGATCGGGATGGGATTCGACGTGGACGTCCAGGCAGTTCACGGAGATGTTCAGCTTGCCCCCGACGAACCACTTCACCCAGGGCGGGTTCCACTCCATGACCGCGTCCCAGGGCCGGCTCCAGCGCAGGCGCCCGGCCTGCTCGGCCCAGAACGCCTCGGGATCGGCCTCGGCCCGGGCATGGATCTCGGGATCGCTCACGATGGCGTTGCGGCGGAACTCCTCGGGAGGATCGATCACCCGCAGCTCCTCCAGCAGCGCGTCGATGTGCTGGCGATCCTCTTGGTCGGGCTCTTGTTCGGGCCTTTGTTCCGACATGCGGGCCTCCTTGGTCGTGACGCCTGGGTACCACCCGATGAGTTTCTACCGCAACCGGTGCCGGGGTGCCCTCACGCTCCATTTTGGAGTACATTTGGGACTGTCATGAGCGTCCACGGTGGTGGCGAGCTTGCCCCCGAAGAACCCGTCTTCTTCAACCCGCTCGACCCCGAAGCCCACAAGGATCCCTACCCCCAGTACCGTCGCCTCCGGGAGCATGCCCCGATGCTGCGGGGCCCACTCGGCTACTGGGTGCTGAGCCGCTACGCCGACATCGCCGCAGTGCTGCGGGACCCCCGCTTCGGGGTGGGCGTCGACGAGGCGAGCCTCATGCTCGCCATGACCCAGGACGGCCCGGGCATCGCCACGATGGTGGAGCTCAGCCGCTGGATGCTGTTCCGGGACCCACCCGACCACACCCGCCTGCGCGGCCTCGTCAGCAAGGCCTTCACCCCCCGGGCGCTGGAGGCGGTGCGGCCGAGGGTGGTCGAGATCGTGAAGGGCCTCGTCGACAACATCGCCGGGCGCGGCGAGGCTGATCTCATCACGGACCTCGCCCTGCCGTTGCCGGTCACGGTGATCAGCGAATTGCTCGGCCTCCCCATCGAGGACCACGCGCAGGCCAGGGAGTGGGCGGAGGCCATCGCGCAGGCCCTCGACCCGGTCGTGACCGAGGAGCATGCGACGAGGGCGGACCGGGCGGTGGCCGGACTCGCCGCCTACATCGGTGGGGTCGTCGCGCAGCGCCGCCGGGACCCCGGGCCCGACCTCCTCTCCCGGCTCATCGAGGCCGAGGACGGCGCCGGCCACCTGAGCGAGGCGGAGCTGATCTCGACGGTCAGCCTGCTGTTCGGGGCGGGCCACGAGACCACCCGCAACCTCATCGGCAACGGGATGCTCGCCCTGCTCCGCAACCCTGGGGAGCTGCTGCGCCTGCGGGAGGACCCCTCGCTCATCCGCAGCGCCGTCGAGGAACTGCTGCGCTACGACTCGCCAGTCCAGCTCGCCGGACGGGGCGCGCGGGCGGACGTGGTCATCGGGGGAGAGCGCATCGCCGCGGGCGAGCCGATGATGCTGCTGATCGGCGCCGCCAACCGGGACCCCGCCCAGTTCCCCGATCCCGACCGCCTCGACATCGGCCGGCAAGACGTGAAGATGCTGTCCTTCGGCGGTGGCATCCATTTCTGCCTCGGCGCCATGCTGGCCCGGACGGAGGCCCAGGTGGCCATCGGCACGCTGCTGGCCCGGGTGGCCCACATCGAACTGGCCACCGAGGACCTGGCGTGGCGCCCCCACATCACCCTCCGGGGGCTGTCCTCCCTGCCCGTCCGGGTCGGCTAGATTCTGGGGGTGCCCCCGCCTCGACGGCGCCCGCTGCAGCGGCGCCAACAGATGCTCGTGATCACGGCCTGGATCGTGGTGGTGGCGCTGATCCTGGGGGGCCTGGCGTCCCTGGTCTTCGCGAACCTGCACTGAGGCGCTGCCGCCGAGCGTTGCACCACGAGCATGGGGCTGCCCCGGGTGCTCGAATACCTGAGGGCAATCTGGCGTTGGTGGACGAGACGCAACGTGGCCCTCCACGATTACGATCCCCGTTCCTCGGCGTGCTCCCGGCGGATGGCGGAGAAAGGTGGATCCTCGTTCCGGAAGCCTGAGGGGTGGTCGAGAAAGCGTTCCAGATCACGCAAGCTCTTCAGCGCCTGCGCTATGGCGGTGGAATCGTCGGTCGCCTCGTGATCGTGGTCGGGTACGGATTCCGGGTCGTCCCGCCACGCCAGCATGAGCAGACGATCCAGATCGAGCTCGACCTCCGTGTCCGAGACCGGGGGGCCGGGGGGGACGAGGTTGACGATCAGCCATGCAAGCCGCCAGTCAGGCACCCGAGCCCATAACTGACCGAGCTTTCCGAGTATGCGGTCCCTCCGCTCAGCATCGCGCGGTTGCCCAGGAGGTCCTCGCTCCGGAAGCCTCAAGGGTGCCCTGTCACGCGGCACCTGCCGATCCCCGCGAGCGCCTGGCAACGACCGTTCCGTGCCCAGATCGGTTGGCCACCCGGGAGTGGCTCTCCCCCCCGGGTCAGAGGACCGCCCCGTCTCCCCGGGACGGGGCGGCCCTCCTCCCTGGCGCCCCCCGGTCCGGACGATCTGAAGCGAGGCAGAAACGTCGTAGGCTCGCGCTCGAATCCAGACTCCGAGCGGACAGGGACAAGCCCGAGGGCTGGACATCTTCGGGACAGAGTCAAGACAATCGACCCCACGGAGTCCCAGGAGAGGCCCCGACTGTCTTGCCCGGGTGGAAGGCGTTGCGGGCCTGGGGCACGCCGTCCTCGCCGGCCCCTCCTGTCTGTACAGGAGTTCCAAATCGAGCCTCGGCCCCGAACGTCAACCTTCGTTTCACCCCGCCCCTTTCTCGCTTGTCCGGCTGAGTCAAAACGGATTCGGTCCGGCGGGGAAGAGGACAACGTGTCCCGCCTTGAAAGGGCTACAACTTGTGACGGGTATGGGGAGTCTGGGGCGATGGTAGGATGCCGTCATCCCCTCGTCGTAAAGGGATCGGCAATGCAGCCACCACTGCCCGGCCAGCTCCCGCTGGCAGATCTGATCGCCGAACAGCGGCGATCTGTTCGTCAAGGCGGTCGAGTTCGGCGTCCGCAAGTGCTTCATGAACTCCGGACAAAGTTGCAATGCCTTGACCCGGCTCCTGGTCCCGTCAGACCGCCATGACGATGCTGTCCAGATTGCGGTCGAGACGGCAGCCGCCCAGAGGGTCGGAGACCCACTCGACGAGAAGACCCGCATCGGACCCCTGATCTCGGGCGGGCAACGGGACCGTGTACGCGGCTACATCCAAAGGGGCATCGCTGAGGCCGCCCAGCTCGCTACCGGGGGCCTGGAGCCACCGGCCGGACTGGAGCGGGGCTACTACGTCCGGCCGACTGTTTTCGCGGGGGTGACCCCAAGCATGGCGATCGCTCGGGAGGAGATCTTCGGTCCGGTGCTCGCCTTGATCCCATACACCGACGATGCGCAGGCGCTGGAGATTGCCAACGCCACCGCCTACGGGTTGGCCGGCGCCGTATGGTCGGGGGACGCCGACCGCGCTCAAGCCTTCGCCCGACGGATGCACGCCGGACAGGTGGACGTCAACGGAGCCAAATGGAACGTGCTCGCCCCATTCGGAGGAGTCGGTCTGTCTGGCTTCGGGCGGGAGTACGGCCGGTTCGGACTCGAAGAGTTCACCGAGGTGAAATCTCTACAGATCTAAACTCCAGCCGGTCTTCGACCGGTACTTCAGTAAGGGCTAGAAGGCTTGCGGGCCAACTGGGCCCGCAAGTTGGGTGATCTGAGATCACCCCGGCCCCAACTCCATCCAGGTTGCCGATCTAGCGACAGGATGTCGTGCGACCCAGACATGGACACCAACTTTGGGCCAAAAGTGCCCATTTGCGGGCGTTTTGACCCAAAGTTCGGCCGACGGTTCAATTCTTCCGGTGGGCCGGTGGAGAGGCGAGGCCGGAGGACCTTCTTTGGGTGTTTATGCATCAATATCGTGCTTGTTCACCCAAAGAAGACCCCAGCAGCCCCGGTCCCCTTCGCGACTCCTAGCGCGGAACCAGATCGACCACTCAGCGTGACCGGTGAACCGATAGGTCAAGTCCAGTGCGACCCGGAGGACAGACGAAGGCGCCGGATCGCGGCTCCACCGACAGCATCTCGCGACTGAGAGCGGCGAGCCAGGGAACATGCTTTGGAGGACGGCGGCCGACCGCCGGCACCCCTCAGACCGCCGCCACCGCCGCTGCCGCCGCGGCTTCGTTGAAGACGGCGAAGGCCTCGGCAAGCTCGTCGTCGGTGATCACCAGCGGGATCAGGTGGCGCAGGACCTTGGCCTCTTTGCCGGCGGTCACGGTCAGGACGCCCAACTGCATGGCGGTGGCCCTGAGCCGGGCAAGCACCTCCCGGTCACGGAACTCGACCCCCACCATCGACCCCAGTCCCCGGATATCGCCGATCAGGCCGGGGGCCGCGGATGCGATGGCGGTCCACCCCGTCGTGATGAGCTCGCCCAGGCGCTTGGCCCGCTCGACGAGGTGACCCTCGTCGATGACCTCCAGCACGGCGATGCCCGCCGCCAGCGCCACAGGGTTGCCGACGTAGGTCCCGCCGAGGGTGCCCGGGTTGAGCGCGTCCATGAGGTCCGGCTCCCCGGCGACGGCCGACAGCGGCAGGCCGGACGCGATGGACTTGCCGAGGGCGACGAGATCGGGTCGCACGGCCCGTCGCTCGCTGGCGAGGAACATGCCGGTGCGGCCGTAGCCCGTCTGGATCTCGTCGACGACGAGGAGCGCGCCGAACTCCTTCGTGAACCACTTCAGCAGCGGCAGGAACTCCGGTGGGGGGACAACGAACCCGCCCTCGCCGAGCTGTGGCTCCACGACCGCCGCGGCGATGTCGTGGGCGGCGAAGACCTCCCGGGCGGCCTTCTCGAAGGACTCCATCGTGGCGCCCTCGAAGCCGGGGTACGGCAGGCGGTAGACCTCGGGCGTGAAGGGCCCGAACCCCTGCTTGTAGGGGACCTCCCGCTGCGTCAGGGCGAGCGTCAGGTTGGTGCGCCCGTGGAAGGCGCCTTCGAAGCAGATGATGCCGGGCCTACCCGTCACGGCCCGGGCGATCTTGACGGCGTTCTCGATCGCCTCGGCCCCCGAGTTGAAGAAGGCGACCTTGCGCCCGCCGCCGCAGTGCTGCGAGACCGCTTCAGCCAGGCGCTGGTAGAGGTCGTAGGGGATCACGGAGTAATCGGTGTGGAGGAACCTGGTGGCCTGCTCCCGTATGGCGTCGACCACCTTCGGGTGGGAGTGGCCCACGGCAAGGCAGCCGAGGCCACCGGTCAGGTCGAGGTAGCGGTTGCCATCGACGTCCTCGACCATCGCACCCTCGCCCCGGGCGATGGCGACCGAGGTGGGGTCCGGCGCAACCGGTCGGGCCACCCATGCCGGCGCTGCCGCCGCCAGGGCGCTAGAGCGGGGGCCGGGGACATCGGTGACGATCTTGATGGAGCCCATCGGTTACACCCTCCGCTGGTCGTTTTCCAGTCGTCGTCCACTCCTTCGGAGTGTTCGACGATCCCCGAATAGGACCCAGGGGGGATTCGAAGCTGATCCCCCTCCGCAACGCTGCGGGGGGCTGCTACTCCCCCCTGGACCCCCCTGCCCGGCCATCCATGATCGCAGGAGGGGCCGCTGCCCGCTGGTCATGGAACAATCTCGCCTGTGAGCGACCAGGCCGTTGCGCCACCCGCGGACCGCTCCTACCTTCGCCTCCTGATGGTCCTCCTCGGCACCGCCACCTTCTTCGAGGGGTACGACACCGGCATCGCCGCGGTCGTCATCCCCGACCTCGCCCGCGACTTCCACGTGCCCGACAGCCTCCTGGGCAGCCCGGTCTCTATCGTCAACCTGGGCGCCCTGTTCGCCCTGTTCGTCATCGCCGTCGGCGACCGCGTCGGCCGCCGCCCGCTGCTCATCGCGACCACGCTCCTCTACGCCGCCTTCACCGGGCTGACCGCCGCTGCCCACAGCGTGGCGACCTTCACCGCCATCCAGTTCCTCGCGCGGATGTTCCTCGTCAGCGAGCTTGCCGTGGCCATCACCATCGCAACCGAGGAGTTCCCGGCGGACCGGCGGGGGCGGATCATCGGCTCCCTCTCCCTGCTCGGGGCGCTCGGGCTCATCGCCGTCGTCGTGGCGTACCGCCTCCTCGCCCACACCTCGCTCGGCTGGCGGGGGCTGTACCTCCTCGGGACGGTCCCCCTCGTCGTCGCCGCTCCGTTGCGGACCCGGCTGCGGGAGAGCCGCCGCTGGCTCGAGGCGAAGGCGCGGGGGCAACGACTGCGCCGCACCCCGGTGCGCCTCGTGCTCACCGGTGCCTACCGGGGACGCCTGCTGATCGTGAGCGGCATGCTCTTCTGCTTCAACTTCGCCGTGCTCTCCGGCGCCGCCTACTGGACGCTGTTCGCCCGCAACGAGCGGGGGCTCCCGGCGAACACCGCCAACACGTTCCTCGCCGCTGCGGTCGTCATGGGCCTCCCCGGGTACGTCCTGGCCGGCCGGCTCCAGGACCGGTGGGGCCGGCGGCACACGGGCACGCTGTTCATGCTGCTGGGCACCGTCTTCGGCATCGCCGCCTTCCAGGTCCACGGACGGGTCCCGATGCTGGCCGCCCTGACCGGAGCCGTGTTCTTCGGTCTCGGCGGCACGCCGGTGATCAACGCGGTCTCCTCGGAGCTGTTCGCGACGGAGATCCGGGCCACGGCGCTGGCGGTCGCCCGGTCGTTCTTCGGCACCCTCGGGGCGAGCGCCGGGCTCTTCCTCGTGCCCCGCCTCGCCGGCCATCAGGGACTCGCTGGGAGCTACGGGAACGCCGTGGCGCTGGCGGGCCTGGCCCTCGTCCCCGCCGCCGTCCTGCTCAACCGCCTGCCGGAGACCGCCGGCCGCGAGCTGGAGGACCTGGCTATCGGCCCCGACGGCTGACCCGACGGCTGACCGGCCCAGCGCAATGTCATCTAGTTCGAGGCATCTGGAAAGCTGGAGCGGTGGCCTACCTCGATCTGCTGCGCTCCAACCAGACCTTCCGCCGGCTGTGGTTCGCCCAGCTCATCTCCCTCGGCGGCGACTGGTTCAACGTCGTCGCCCTGACCGGGCTGCTCCTGCGCCTCACTGGCTCCAGTTTCTACGGCGGGGCGGTCCTCGCCACCGGCCTGCTGCCGCAGTTCCTGCTCTCCCCGCTGGCCGGGGTGGTGGCCGACCGGTGCGACCGGCGGCGTCTCATGCTCGGGGCCGACCTCGTCGCAGCCGTAGCCGCGCTGTCGATGCTCGCCGTCCGCACCCGCGGCAGTGTCTGGCTCGGCTTGGTGGCGCTGGGCTGCATCGCCGCGTGCGGGGCGTTCTTCGACCCGGCGTCGCGATCGGGCCTGCCCAACGTCGTCGAGGCCGACCAGCTCGATGCCGCCAACGTCCTCATGTCCTCGGCGTGGGGCATCATGGTCGCCGTCGGGGCAGCTGCGGGCGGGCTGGTTGCGGGCCTCCTCGGCCGGGACGCCGCGTTCATCGCCAACGCCGGGTCCTTCGTGGTCTCGGCGACCCTCATTGCCGGCGTCCACCGCCGCCTCGGGCCGTTCCACGGCGATGGCGGTGGGGAGGACCGAACCCGGCTCCGGCCGTTGCGGGACCTGCGGGAGGGCGCGGCGTGGGCCCGCGGCGACGGGCGCGTGGTGGCCCTGCTGGCTCAGAAGGTCGGGTTTGGACTCGGCACCGGCATGATCGGCCTGCTGCCCGTCTTCGCCACCCGCCTCTCCACGGGGCACGGTGCATGGCCGGCCGAGGCGGCGATCGGGCTGCTCTACGGCGCCCGCGGCCTCGGGACGCTCGTCGGGCCGTTCGGGGCGAGGATGCTCATCCGGGGGGATCTCCGGCGGCTGTTCCCGGCGATCGCCGGCGCGATGGCGCTGTTCGGCGCCGCCTACGCCCTGTTCCCCGCAGCCCCCGGCCTGTGGGCCGCCGCCGGCATCGTCCTGGTCGCCCACCTCGGCGGAGGGACGCAGTACACGATGACGGGCTACGGGCTCCAGCAGCTCACGCCCGACTGGGTCCGGGGCCGGATCATGTCCTTCGAGCTGTGCCTCGTTACCCTGTCGATGTCGCTCAGCCTGCTCGGTGCCGGTTGGGCTGCGCTGGTCATGGACCCGCGCGCGGTCGTGGAGGTGCTGGCGGGCCTCACCCTCGCCTACGCCGCGGTCTGGGCGCTGGCCACGCTGCGCTTCTGGCGGTCTAGTTCTGGGATGTCGACCCGACGAAGCGGTCGGGCGGTAAGAAGTACGGGTTCAGCATGAGCGTGCCGCTCACGATGATCCTGGGATGGGTCCGCAGCAGGTCGACCAGCATCCGCCCCCCGCGTCTTGCCCCTGTGTTTCTCGGGGGCGGCCCCCTGGAACGGCTTGACGTCGAAGCATGCTGCGACAATCGGCGGGAGAATCCCCACGCGATCGCGTAGATATGCGCAGGAACGTGCCCCCCAAACGCCGCAAGCTCCTCACTCGCCCAGGTATCCCCCAGTTCGGTAAAGCGCGCGGCCCGATCTACCGATGTAGGAGTCATGGACACCATCCTTGCCACCCATCCTGTTCGCGTCGTGCTCGCCGACGATCACCCCATGGTCCGCCGAGGCCTCCGCCTGATCCTCGAGGAATCCGATGAGGTCGACGTCGTCGCGGAGGCCGGCAACGGGCAGGAACTGCTGGACATGGTCGACGCCACCAATCCCGATGTCGTGGTGGTCGACGTCGCCATGCCCAAGCTCGATGGGCTCGAGGCCGTCCGCCGCATCCGCGATCGCCACCCCGGCGTCAAGTCCCTGATCTTCACCGTCCACGACGAGGAGTCCTACGTCCACCGGGCGGTCCTCGCGGGGGCCAGCGGCTACCTGCTGAAGACAGCGTCGGCCGACGAGCTGATCAAGGGCATCCTGACCGTCTCCGAGGGCAAGGCGGCGCTGCACCCCTCCATCACCCGTCACCTGCTGGACGGCTTCGCCGGCATGACCGAGCCCAGGGGCCGGGGCGCCGAGGCGCTGTCGCAGCGGGAGCACGACGTCCTGCAGCTCCTCGCCTTCGGTAAGACCAACAAGGAGATCGCCAAGGAACTCGGCATCGGGGCCCAGACGGTGAAGACGCACATCTCCCACATCTTCACGAAGATGGGCGCCGCCGACCGCACCGACGCCGTTGCCCTGGCGCTGCGCAAGGGCCTCGTCCAGTAGCGCTGCCACCCGTCATGGGACCCGGCCCAACTCAGGCCCCAGCAGCTCCTCCGACAACTCCACGTCGTAGCCCGGCCGCGCCGGCTCCAGCGACAGCAGCCGCGGCGCCAGCGCCCCGACCGAGGCGCGGCAGCGCGCCCTCACCTCGGCCAGCGCCGGTGGCGGTCCGAGCCGGCGGCCCCCCGCCAGGACCTGGCTGAGCAGCGGGCGGGCCCCCTCCGGCGCCGGCCCCCGTGCCGGGGCGATCAGGTCCCGGACGAACACGCCGCCCTCTTCGAAGCGGTAGACCTGTTTCGTGCCGCCGGGCAGGGTGGCCTTGCCGGTCGAGGTCTTGAACTTCGGCCCCGAGGCGTCCTCCACGAGCTTGTAGACGCCACCGAGCGCCGGGGCATCGCCGCTGGTGCCGAGCTGCGTGCCGACCCCGAAGCCGTCGATGGGAGCCCCCGCCCCGAGCAGGGCGGCGATCCGGTACTCGTCCAGGTCGCCGGACGCGAAGATCTCGATACCGGGGTGGCCGGCGTCGTCGAGGATGGCCCGAACCTGGACCGCCAGCGACGCCAGATTGCCGGAGTCGATCCTGACGCCCCGCACGACGACGCCCTCGGGGGCCAGCTCGGAGGCGACGGCGGCCGCAACCCGGGCGCCGGCCAGGGTGTCGTGGGTGTCGATCAGCAGCACCGCGGTGGTGGGGAACAGCCGGGCGAAGGCGCGGAATGCCGAGGCTTCGTCGGGGAACGCAAGGACGTAGGAGTGGGCCATGGTCCCCGACAGCGGGAGGCCGAAGCGGTGACCCGCCAGGACGTTGGAGGTGGCAGACGCCCCCCCGAGGTAGGCCGCCCGGGCGGCGAGGAGGGCGGCGTCGGCTCCGTGGTCCCGCCGGGCGGAGAAGTCGACGAACGACCGGCTGCCGCACACCGTCGCCACCCGGGCCGCCTTGGAGGCAACGGCGGTCGAGAAGTTGATGCAGTTGAGCAGGTAGGTCTCGACGATCTGGGCCTCGATGAGGGGGCCGGTCACCCGCAGCACCGGCTCGTTGGGGAACACCACCTCCCCCTCGGCGACGCTCCACACGTCGCCACTGAACGACAGGTCGCCGAGAAACTCCAGGAACCCGACCGGGAACAGGCCGAGCGTCCCGAGGTAGTCGAGATCCCCCGGGGTGAACGAGAGGCCGCCGAGGTAGTCCAGTGCCTCCTCGAGCCCGGATGCGACGAGGTAGTTGCGCACCGGCGGGAGGTCCCGGAAGAAGAGCTCGAAGCTCGCGGCGCCGAACATCGCCTCGGCGTGGTAGCTCGCCGCCATGGTGAGCTCGTACAGGTCGACGAGGAGCGCCCGGGACAGCACTGCGGCTACCTCGGCGGCATCCGCAGTGCCCCGTCGAGGCGGATCACCTCGCCGTTGAGCATGGGGTTCTCCACGATGTGGCGCACCAACGAACCGAACTCCTCGGGCCGCCCGAGCCGTCGGGGGTGCGGGACACCGGCGGCGAGGCGCTGGCGTGCATCGTCCGGCAGCATCGCCAGCATCGGCGTGTCGAAGATGCCCGGGGCGACGGCGGCCACCCGGATCCCCGCTCCCGCGAGGTCGCGGGCCGCGGTGAGCGTCAGCGATACGACGCCGCCCTTCGACGCCGAGTAGGCTGCCTGGCCGATCTGGCCCTCGAAGGCGGCCACGGACGCGGTGAGCACCACGACGCCCCGCTCGCCCTCGTCCTCCCTCCTGTCCAGGGGGCGGCGGGCCATGCGGGCGGCGGACAGGCGCAGGAGATTGAAGCTGCCGACCAGGTTGATCCGCACCACGGCCTCGAACTGCTCCAGCGGCAGCGGCGTCCCTTCCCTGTCCAGGACACGGCCGATGGTGGCGACCCCGGCGCAGTTGACGGCGACATCGATGCCCCCGAACGTCGCCTCGGCGGCGGAGAGGGCGGCATCGAGTTCCTCGCCGGACGTGACGTCGGCCGGGAAGAACCCCACCCCGTCACCCAGCGCCTGCACCGCGTCGGGGCCGGGCGACCCCGGCAGATCGACGAGGGCGACGAAGGCTCCCGCCTCGTGCAGTGCAACGGCGGTGGCCCGGCCGAGGCCGGACGCCCCACCGGTGACCACCGCGGTTCTGCCGGCAAGCTTCATCGACCTTAACCGTCGGGGCCTCAGCCCTCGACGACGTCGCCGCTCATTTCGTTGACCTCGACGCCGAGGTCGACGGCATAGGCGACCGCGGCGTCCAGCGCGTCCTCCGCCCCCTCGATCTCGAGGATCACCCAGCCCATGCGTTCCTCGACGTTGGCCCGCCGGACGTTGGTCACGACGCCGAAGCGCGTCCCCATCGTGTAGATGACGGGTTGCGTGATGAGGTCCTCGGGAAACGTCAGCAGGATCCGGCGGCGGGCCATCAACGTGGGCCCGCACCGAGCGCCGCCGCCGGGATCAGCACCTGCTCGTTGAGGGCGCCACGGCGGTAGCCGCGTTCGTCGATGGCCACCGAGGCGAAGCCCATGTCACGGAGCGCCTGCGACACGGTGGACGAGAGGGGGAGGAGGCGGCCCACCTCGTCGCGGCCGACCTCGACCCGGGCCGCATCGTCGCCGAGGTCACGCACCCGCAGGACGGAGAACCCGAACGAGGCGATCAGCTCCTCGGCCCGCTCCACCCGGGCGAGGGCCGCCGGCGTCACGGGGACACCGTAGGCGAGGCGGCTGGCGAGGCAGGCGGCTGCGGGTTTGGCGGCCGTCGGGAGCCCGAGGTGGGTGGACATCTCGCGCACATCGGCCTTCGAGAGGCCCGCTTCGACGAGCGGGTGGCGACCCCCGCGCTCGGTCGATGCCGCGTGGCCGGGGCGCCAGTCCCCGAGGTCGTCGGTCACAGTGCCGAGGAGCACGGGCACCCCGCGGGTCGCAGCCAGCGGTTGGAGGCGGTCGAAGAGGGCGGACTTGCAGTGGTAGCAACGGTTCAGTGGATTGGCGACGTAGTCGGGGTCCTCCAGCTCCGCCGTCCCGACGACGAGGTGGCGCCAGCCCCGTCCCTCGGCCAGGGCGACGGCGGCGGCAAGTTCCCGGCGGGGCAACGAGGGCGAGTCGGCGGTGACGGCGGTCGATGCTGCGCCGAGGACGCTGTGCGCCACCTCTGCCAGCAGGGCGCTGTCCACGCCGCCCGAGTAGGCGACGAGGGCACCGGGGAGCGCCCCGAGCACGTCCCGCAGGGCGGCGAGGCGGTGCAGGGCCGGCGGACCGGGTGAGGGCATGGCCGCATCATAAAGGCCCGGTAGCGTGCGTGGTCTACCGGCTCAGTTCCCTGATCGGTTTAACTCTTCTTTGAGTATAAAGTGATGTAGAGCAGCGGTTTGTACTCAAAGAATCCGAGCGGGCCAGAGCTGGTTAGACTTCGGCGGCGGCCCCGGCAGCTCCCCCAGTGCCCTCCAGCGGGGAGACGACCGGCGCCCGTCCCCGCCAGCGGAGATCCTCGACCATGATCGCCGCCTGGAAGGCGCAGAACAGCGCGGCCCCGACGACGAAGACGATCCGGTAGGCCACGTCGTTGCCCGGGCCTCCCCCATCGAAGATCAGCCGGTCGGCGGCCATGGCGATGAACAGTAGGCTCAGGTGGGCGATGGAGAAGCGGAAGAGGCGCATGGACTCGACAGGATCGAGGCTCCGCTGCAGTGCGAGCGCCCTCCGGACGAAAAGCACCCCGAGGATCACCGCTGCGCCGAGGTAGATCGGCCCCATCGATGCCAGCGGGTACAGCAGGAGGCTGACGCCGAGCAGCGAGAGCGTGTAGAGGAGGATGTGGCGGGCGGTGGCCTGAGCGCCCCGCACCACCGGCAGCATCGGCACCTTGGCCGCCGCGTAGTCGTCGGTGTACCGCAGCGACAGAGCCCAGAAGTGCGGCGGGGTCCAGAAGAAGATGATGGCGAACATCACGACCGCCGGGAGGCCGACCCGGCCGGTGACGGCCGCCCACCCAACCAGCACGGGGGCCGCGCCCGCCGCCCCACCGATGACGATGTTGCTGGGGGTCGCCCGCTTGAGCCAGAGCGTGTAGACGAACACATAGAACAGCGTGGCCCCCACGGCGAGGACCGCCGCCAGCAGGTTGACGGTCGCGGCGAGGAAGGCGAATGACAGGACCTCGAGGATGATCCCGAAGACCAGCGCCCTCGGCGGTTCGACCTGCCCGGCGGGCAGCGGCCGGCCGGACGTGCGCTCCATGAGGTCGTCGATGTCACGGTCGACGTAGCAGTTGATCGCCCCCGCCCCGCCGGCCGCCAGCGACCCGCCGAGCAGGGTCGCGCCGATAAGCGCCAGCGATGGCCAGCCGCGGGCGGCGACCACCATCGCCGGGACCGTCGTGATGAGCAGCAGCTCGATGACTCTTGGCTTGGTGAGCATGAAGTAGGCCCGCACCCGTTGCCCCACGCCGGCCCGGCCCGCCGCCTGGCTGCCGGCTGCCTCCTCCGGGGGCCGCGGGCCGGACGCCTCCAGCCGGTAGGCGAGCACGACCATGACCACCGCGGCGCCCCACAGCGTGGCTCCCCCCAGGACGTGGGCGACGACCGCCCACGGCGCCGTCTTCGTCCAGATGTTGGCGGCCCCGGCCAGCGCCTGGGCGAGCCACATGGCGACGGCGATCCCGGCGAAGACGTTCACCGGTCGGAGGCGGGCCTCCCTGCGCGTAGCCACGAAGAGGCGGGCGAGGCCGAGGCCCAGCACCAGCGCGGCGACCCGGTGCACGAAATGGATGACGGCGTGCGGCGACGTCGTGGACGGGATCACCCGGCCGTCGAACAGGGGCCAGTCGCCGAACACGAGGGCAGCCCCCCACTGCGTGACGTAGGTGCCGAGGATGGCGACGCCCAGGGTGAGACCTGCCACCCCGGCGGCCTCGCGGGCCAGCGTGCCCCATCTCCCCCCACGTGGACGGAACGAGTTCACGGTCGTCGTGACCACGACGGCGAGCAGGGCGAGCGACGTGACGAAATGGATCATGACCAGGTGCGTGTTGAGCTTCGAGTCCACGACGAGTTTGCCGAGGAAGGCCTGGACGGCGATGACCCCCACGGCCGCCAGCGACGGCCAGAACAACGACGGCACGGAGCGGTACTTCACCCAGGCGTAGATCGCCACCGCCAGCACCAGCACGGTGACGACCGAGACCGACGCCCGGTGCGAGTACTCGACGATCTCGTGGAAATGCAGCGGGGGGTACCACTTGCCGTGGCAGCGGGGCCAGTCCGGGCACCCGAGGCCCGAACCGCTCGCCCGGACGGTGCCGCCGACACCGATGAGGTACAGCGTCGCCGCGGAGGTCGCGATCGACAGCTTCTGGAATCGGGTCACCAGGCGGGATCCTCCGGGACTAAAGGCCCGGGGCCTATTCCTCTCGGGCGCCGGGCGGCACATGATAGCGCGCCGCGCGAAAGGTTGGTCGGCCGTCAGTGGACGGTCAGCGTTCCCTTCATGGAGTTCGGGTGGATGTCGCACAGGAACTCGTAGGTCCCCGCGGGGAGGCCCGGGATGTCGTAGGTCACGGACTGGCCCGGCGCCGCGACCGCTGGCTGCTCCGCCGGCTTCGTGTACGGGGCGGGGCCACTGATGATGTCGAAGTTGTGGGCGGCCGAGTCGCCGTTCTTGAAGTTGATCTTGGTGGGGGTGTTGGCGGCGATGTCGATCTGCTGCTTGGAGAAGGCGATGTTGGCGGCCCCGAGGAAGATTGGCCCCGTGGCAACCTTCCCCCCACCCGACGCCGACGTCCCAGCCGCGGCCACCGTGACTTTGCCGGTCATCTGGGTCGGGTGGACGTCGCAGTGGAAGAAGTAGGTGCTCCCCGCCTTCAGTCCCGTGACGGTATAGGTCTTGCTGCCGCCTGCCGGCACGATCTCGCCCGCGAACAGCGATGGCGCGGTGGCGCTGTCGCCGTCGAAGATGTGGACGCTGTGCGACGCGGTGTCCTCGTTGCGGAAGTCGATGGTGGCGTTGCCCGGCGGCAGCGTGAAGTTCGGGGGGATGAAGGCGATGTTCTTGGCGGACAGCGCCACCGGCGGGGCCGGCTTCTCGACCACCTTGGGGGCCTTGATGGTGATGATCTTGGCGGCGGCCGCCCCGCCGATCACGATGGGCACGGCGATCACCAGGAGGAGCAGGAACGTCGTCGCGCCCCCGACCTTGCGCATGGCGATGATGCCGCAGGTCACCAGGATGTTGAGGGCGGTCATGAGGGCGACGGCGACCGCGACCTGCTTGGGCACGTTCAGCAGGATGCGGGAGAAGAGGAAGACCACGATGGCCATGATGGCGAAGATCCCGAAGGGTACGCCGAGGGGCAGCGTGGTGCGCTCGCGCCGGTCTTCAGCCATGCAGGGGTTCGATCATTGAGGGTCCTTCGACTCAGGGCGGTTGAGCTCTCGTTCGACTGCCTGCCACTCCAGCACATCCGGCCGCTCGGGGCGTTCCTCCTTGCTGGACCAGCGGAAGAATAGCACCGCGATGATGCTCCACAGCAGGATGCCCATCCCCAGCTTCATGATCAGCCCGGAGATGCGGGTGTCGTCCACGGCGGAGATGCCGAAGGCCCGGGGGACCGTTGTGTAGAAGTGGTACAGCGGGCTCGAGGCGAACGTGAGGAAGGAGGCGGGCACCGTCGGGATGATCGTCTGCCCGAACAGGTAGACCATCTGGGCCGGGTACGAGAGCCTCGGCAGCTCGGGCAGCGGGGACACGACGGGCCACCACATGATGGTTGCGGCCGTGAAGAGGGCGATGTGCGAAGCCACGTGCACGACCTGGTGGTGGAGCGTGAGATCGAGCAGCGCCGGCCAGTGCGAAGTCACGAGCACCGCGTTGAAGATGATGAGGGCGGGCAGGGGCCGGGTCACGCGCTTCATGACCGGCCAGAGCCCGGGCCGGCGGACGAGGGTCCGGGCAAGCCAGTGCGGGGTGCCCAGCAGGAGCAGCGGCGGGGCGGCGAGCGTGAACAGCAGGTGCTGCACCATGTGGGCGCTGTAGAGGTAGTTGGCGGCGATGTCGGAGAGGGGCCAGCCCTCGGCAACCGCGATCGTCAGCAGGCCGGCGGCGAAGCAGGCCTTCTGGCCGCGGGTGGCCACCCCTTCGCCCGGTTCGACGAAGCGCGGGCCGAGGAGATGCAGCGCCGCCCAGTAGGCAGCGGCGAGGCTGATGACTTCCAGGTAGACCTCGGGGTGGAGGTGGAAGGCCCAAGGGGACAGGCCGGGCGGCAGGGCAGCTGCGATGAGCAACCCGGTCTCAGTGGTAGTGGAAGAGGGTGGTCAGGGCCACCGTGTAGACGATCAGGGCAAGGATGATGCCCATCACCAGCAGGCGGCGGAAGAGGTGGGTGTCGAACTTGAGGTGCATGAAGTAGAGGCCGACCAGGCCGAACTTCAGGATCGACATGACGATCAGCAGCGGGGCGAGGACCCCCTTGAGGCCCCGCGCGTAGTAGACGGCGACCTCGATGCTCGTGAGGAGAGCGAGCACGAAGGCCACCTTGATGTACTCCATGGGGCCCGGGTGGGCGTGCTCCACCGCGTGGGGCACAACGGCTGGGGTGCCGGCTGCCTCGCTCATTTCTTCGACGCCGGGATCAGGTAGACGACGGTGAAGATCACGATCCACACCACGTCGACGAAGTGCCAGTAGAGGCCGACGAGCTCCACCTTGAGGGCGTCCGACGGCGGGATCTTGCCCAGGCGTGAGAGCTGGAACAGCGAGAGCAGCATGAGGATGCCGACGGTCACGTGCGCCCCGTGGAACCCCGTCAGCATGAAGAACGCCGAGCCGAAGGGGCTGGTCTTGATCGTGAGGCCCTCCTTGAAGAACTCCGTGAACTCGTAGACCTGGCCCCCGATGAAGGTCATACCAAGGAAGGCGGTGGCGAGCAGCCAGATGCGCATGCCCCGTTCGTCACCCCGCTGGATGGCCGAGAGCGCCAGCACCATGGTCAGCGAGCTCATCAGGAGGACGAAGGAGCTGACGGAGGTGTACGGGATGTTGTAGACGTCACGGGGGCCGGGCCCGTTGTTGAGGTGAGTGTGGAACAGCATGTAGGTGGCGATCAACGCCCCGAAGAACATGCACTCCGAGCCGAGGAAGGCCCACATCGCCAGCTTGCGGTTGTCGAGACCGAGGGAGGTTGCGTGCTCCTCGGTACCGTGGGGCTCCGTCTCTACGGCCACCTAGATCTCCCTCATGACGACAGCGGCTCGAAGACCCAACCGTAGAACCCACCGAACAGCAGCACGACTCCGAGCGCGATCACCAGGTAGGCCCCGAAAACCAGGCCCCACCCGATGAACGGCAGACCGAGGGCGGCGACGAGCGGCCAGTACGACGGCGACGGCATGTGGATCCCAACTTGGGCGTCAAGGGCGTGTGCGTCGAGTTGTCCATGCCCGCCCTCGCCGACGGCTGGCTCTGCGGCACCCACCGGCACCGGCACAGGACGGCCAGCCGGGTCCTCTGCGTACTTGCGGTGCCAGAAGGCGTCCCGGGCGTTGACCTTCGGGATCACGTCGAAGTTGTGCTCCGGCGGCGGCGACGGGATGCTCCACTCGAGCGTCCGGGCGTCCCACGGGTCGGGGCCGGAGACGGTCCCGTTGCGCTTGGACTTCACCCAGTTGAACATGAACACCAGCATCGAGATGGCGATGAGGAACGACCCGATGGTCTCCGTCA
>WNFC01004934.1_pt1 | contig 26206 bp, 24 predicted proteins | sample 5400541 | NCBI WGS metagenome assembly WNFC01 (sample SAMN13153342, study PRJNA577476) | soil metagenome | isolation source: 120 cm saprolite under Douglas fir tree site 2 hole 2 replicate 1 | place: USA:California | collected 2015-04-18 | reverse complement strand
TCGTGCCACGTATAGCAGTCAGTCTCTTTAGGTCGAAGAAGAAGAAAAACTGTCATTAGAACAAGAACGAAAACGCTTCGCGCTGCGAAAGTTGACTCTTGACATTCACATAGCAGTGCGGCGACTTGTCGCCGCTTTCGCGGGGTCCCCAGCGGGGCAGCACCGCTGGGGTGCTCATAAGCGCTGACTAGTCAGCGCACTCCAAAAGAAGGTCGCGTGAGCGAGAAAAGCCTTGATGCCAACCTCCCCACTTCCCCTTGAGTATCTTCGGCAGGCCCTTGATGGGCTTTTGTCTCTTGCTACAAGTTTCGGGCACGTCGAACATGCCGGAGTAATGGGGGTCCTCCGCGAGTCTCTAATCGAATCTTTTCTAGAACCGTTACTCATGCCACCTTATCGGGCCGGGAGTGGCGTGGTAGTTGACTCGCAGGGCAATCAGAGCGGCCAATGCGATATTGTCATATGGGACGACAGTATCTTCCGACCCCTCTACACCGCGCGAGGCGCGGGTATATACCTCATTGAATCCGTAGTGGCTTTTATAGAAGTGAAATCTACGCTAACACGCGACGCATTCAAGCAATCCATCAAGCTAAGCCAAGACTGCAAAGACATGTCGATTCTTCGACCTCCGACAGAGGAGTTTCCCAACAACTATTGGGGAGCTGAACCGGGCATTTTGCCACTGAATATACTATTTGGATTTCAAAGCGACATCGCTGGATCGGAAGGGGATCGAGCAGAGAGCGTAGCGCAAGAGTGCCAGATTACTCTCTGGGATTATTTGCAACTTGTAGTAGTTCCGCGTAAAGAGGCATGGGCATTTCAAGCCGGCGGGGCGCAGCATTTCCAGCGCGATGAACATCATCCCTACCATGAAGTTCTAATGCCCTTTGCCGCGATGCTTAATTCTCTTAAGAAGCTAAGTGGAAAGCGTGGCAAACCCAACTTAGGCGCTTACATTGTGCCATATCAAATTTAACGGCAGATTAGCGACGCCGATCAGTCAAGTACATATCCTAAATTAGATCCCTAACACATCAATCAGTTCCTGCACCGACGCCGCGCTCTTTTGCAGAGCGATGCGCTCTTCCGCGGTCAAGGTAATCTCGATCACCTGTTCCAATCCGCGCGCGCCCAGCTTGCACGGTGCGTAGTAGGCCGAGCCCGTCTTCAAAAGATTCACGATCTCCGCGCCGCCACCCGCGGTGCGTTTGACGATCGCATCAATCTGTTCTTTCGACAGCAACTCTGTCACCGGAATCCCGGCGCAAGTTGAGTAACGTGGCAGCGGCACCATTGTGTCGCCGTGGCCGCCCAGCACGAATGCCGTTACGTTCTCGACCGAAACGTCGAGCGCTTCGGCGAGGAAGCAGCGCATGCGCGCGGAATCCAGCACGCCGGCCATGCCGATCACCCGGTGCTTGGGAAGGCCCGAACGCCGCAAAGCCACCTGGCACATCGCGTCCAACGGATTCGAAACGATGATCAGGATCGCTTCGGGAGATCGCTTCACGCATTCGTCAACTACTTTGCCGACGATGTCGGCGTTTGTGCGCAAAAGGTCGTCGCGACTCATACCGGGCTTGCGCGCCAAGCCCGCGGTGATGATCACCACGTCGGAGTTCGTGGTCTCGTCATAGCCGTTAGTGCCAATCAGGCGCACGTCGTAGCCTTCGACCGGCGCCGCTTCGGCCAAATCCAGAGCTTTGCCCTGCGGCACGCCTTCGACGATATCAACGAGTACTACGTCGCCGAGTTCTTTAGCGGCCAGCCAGTGCGCCGCGGTGGCTCCGACATTACCCGCGCCGACTACTGTGATCTTTTTTCTTGCTCCCATTGTTCAGATCCTTTCAAGCTACGCATTTCGGTTGTAATCATGAAAGCCTTGTTATCAAACGCCGTCAGGCGCGGAATGTTTATAGTTCAAAGGCATGAGTTTTTCAAAGCGCTGAAAGAGCGGATTCGGAATTCTGCTCCTTCGGCGCAGGTTACAAATATTGGCATGGCTGCTATAAATATCACGCTCCTCCGGAGCTAATGCGCGAATGGAGAGCTTTACTCTGTCCGAAGAGCTAACAACTAAGTCAGCAATTGAACTCGCCGCGCTGATTCGCTCACGCGTCGTGTCGCCCGTCGAAGTTGTCGAAGCGCATTTGCGACGCATTGAGCGACTCAACCCACAGCTTAACGCAATCGTCACGCTGGCGCCGGACGCTTTGGATCGTGCGCGCGCCGCCGAATCTGCCTTAACCACCGGCGGAGAGATTGGTACGCTGCATGGCGTGCCGCTCACGGTGAAAGATACGATCGAAACCGAAGGCGTGCGTACCACCAGTGGCTCGCGCTTGCTTACGGAGCACATTCCCGTTCGCGATGCGGCGGTCGTGGCTCGCTTGAAAAGCGCGGGCGCCATCGTTTGTGGCAAGACCAACACGCCCGAGATGGCGGCCTACTACGAGTGTGATAATCCCGTCTTCAAACGGACGAACAATCCGTACGATCTGAGCCGAACGTCGGGCGGTTCGAGTGGCGGCGAAGCGGCGGCGATCGCAGCCTGCCTTTCTCCCGGGGGAATTGGTAGCGACCTCGCCGGCTCAATTCGCCTGCCGGCGCATTTTTGTGGCATCGCCGGATTAAAGCCGACGATGGGACGCGTGTCGATGGATGGTCACATCCCGGCTGCCACCGGGCCGCTTTCACTTGGGGCCTGCATCGGCCCGATGGCCCGCTCGGTTGCGGACCTTTCATTGTTGTTTGGCGTGATGGCCGACGCGGCCCCGTCTGAAATCAGCGGCCAGGACGCGTCGCTCGATCGAGATACGGCTGGGCTGCAAGGTCTGCGCGTGGCCTGGTACACCGATGATGGCGTTGCGCCGGTTACCCGCGAAACCCGTGACGCAGTTGTAGCTGCCGCAAAAGCCTTCAGCGATCGTGGCCTTGAAGTTGATGAAGCAAAGCCCCCGGGTGTTGCGGACGGCTTTCGGCTTTGGATTGAATTGTTCGCGCGGGCCGTGACGGCACAACTTCGTGAGTTCTATCGCGGCAAAGAAGATCAGGCCGGACCGCAAGTTGCGGCGATGCTCGGAAAGTTTGATCAGCGAACCGATCTGAATGACAGAGTCAGTGAAGCCGAGAAACTCGCAGGGGCTGTGGTCGAGCGCGAGCGGCTACGCGAAGAACTTCTGCGCTGGATGAAGACGAGGCCGCTGATCCTGACGCCGGTCGGTTCCACGCCCGCATTCGAACACGGCGCGCGGCGCATTGAAGTCAGCGGTGAATCGATCAGCGTGTGGCGCGCGTTCAGTTATTCGCAGACTTTCAATGTCTTCGGATTGCCGAGCGTCTCCGTGCCCACGGGCCGCTCCGCCAAAGGACTGCCCATCGGCGTGCAGATTGTGGGCCGTCCTTTTGCAGAGCGCACCGTTCTGGCCGCGGCAGAAATCCTCGAGCAAGCGCTGGGCGGGTGGCAGCGACCGCCGAATTTCCAGCAGAGTGCTGAATAACGAAGACAAGGGAACGATCCACGAAACTACACGGAATAACCACGAAATTAGTTCGCGTATTTTCGTCTGAATTTTGTGTGATTTGGTGGATCGCAGTCCTGGTCTTCGGATCGACTCATAGGGTTTTCAGCAACCGACAGGGTGATATCGAGGAATATCGGCTCGCTAGTACTGGGTCAGTTTGAAGACTGATAGCATCCGTCACTATCAGCCATCTTTAGATGGCTTTCCCGCAGGGTTACTAGACCAGCGCTTTTTAGCGCTGGGTGAGATAGGACAACTCTTCCTCAGCGCGCTTTAGGGCGCTTCAAGTGTGAGTGCTTTAGCAATCACTGGTAAGGCCTTTGAAACGGCCTTTTGGATTCGTTCGTATCTGATCCCAGCCGTAAAAACGGCTGGGCTAGGAACCCTGCGGGCAAGCCACCTGAAGGCGGCTAAAGAACGGCGTCTCCTGCACTGCGCGTTACATTGACTGATAATGCATTGAGTCAAACTGAACCAGTGCTCGCTCGCTCCGACTCTTTCAATCACCACCTCCTTTCGTTATAGTGGCGCGTTAGATCGGGTCCAGGGCACGAATCAGGTTTTACCCGGAGGTGGATGATGCCATTCGCAATTGCACTCTTTCTGCAAGCTGACACGGGGGTGTTGGCGGGATTTCTCGGAATCCTTGTCCTTTTCATCCTCGGCATTGCGTTGCTGGTTATAGGAGCGAAGACGATCAGGATTGTGCCGCAGGCTTCGGTGATGCTGATTGAGAGGCTGGGCCGGTTCAACCGCGTAGCCGCAAGCGGCCTGAACATCCTGACGCCGTTTCTCGATAAGCCACGGGCGGTCTACTGGACCAACACGCGGCCTGGGCTGACGTCAATCGATTTGCGCGAACAGTTTCTTGATTTGCCGCCCCAGCCCGTGATCACGCGCGACAACGTGACCATCCACGTGGATTCAGTCGTGTACTGGCAGGTCACCGATCCGGTGAAAGCCGTCTATGAGATGAACGATCTCGTCGGCGGCATTGTGCAGTTGACGATTACCGGCATGCGCGCGGTGATGGGTGACATGGATCTGGATCATACGCTGTCGCAGCGCGATCAGATCAACGGCAAGCTGCGTCTGATTCTGGACGAAGCGACGGACAAGTGGGGAGTGAAGGTCACGCGCGTGGACGTGAAGAACATCAATCCACCCGACGACGTGCGGATCACGATGGAGAAGCAGATGACGGCTGAGCGCACTCGGCGCGCGCTCGTGTTGCAGGCCGAAGGCGAACGCCAGGCCGCAATCACTAGAGCTGAAGGCGAGAAGCAAGCGGCAGTGACTCGCGCTGAAGGCGAGAAACAATCGGCCATTCTGGCGGCGGAAGGCGCGGCTCAGGCAAGACTGCGCAATGCCGAAGCTGAGGCGCAGGCAATCGGGCAGGTCGCGAGTGCTATGGCTGACCATGGCAACCCGGCGCAGTATCTGATCACGACCCGCTACATCGAAAGCCTGCGCGACATGACCAAGAGCAACAACGCGAAAGTCATTTTCATGCCGGTTGAAACGTCGAGCATGCTGGCGAGCGTAGGCGCGATCAAAGAGATGATCGCCGAAACTGGTTCGACGAAGCATTCTGCCGATGATTCGCCACCGCCGCCGCCGCCGCGGCAGTTGCGATAATGGGAGCGCGGACATCTTGTCCGCCAAGCGCGCGCAGCGCGCTCAATCTGTTCGCGCTTCGCGCTCAATGCGGGCAGGGATGCCCGCGCTCCCAGGTTGGCAACTTGCGCTACGACATGTAAAATCTTGCGCTTGATTCATGAGTGAAATAGCTAACAGTGTGAGCGCTGAAGGATGCGCCAGCGAGCCGGACGGCGCGTTGGAGGACCGCATCTTTCGCTTGATGAGCGCGATCGTGTCGCTAGCCGTCATTGCCAGCGCGATTCTGGCGCCGTGGCGGGTGACTGCGGGACTGTTGCTTGGCGGCGCGCTTTCGATTTTGAACTATCACTGGTTGCGATCTTCAATCGAAGAGGTTTTGAGCAACGCTACCGAGAAGCGGCCGCGAGTCAAGCTTTGGCGCTACATTCTCCGTTACTTCGTGGTCGGCGCGATTGTGTTCGCGGCGTACGGACTGCGAATCGTTTCGCTGCCGGCCACCATCATCGGGCTCTCCGCGTTCGTGCCCGCGTTGTTTGTTGAAGCTCTCAGACAGTTTTACTTTTCCATCATTCATCGAGAGGGAACTTATTGATGTTCGCGTTACTGCAAGAGCAGGCCGCTGAAAAGGCTGAACAGGCGCCGATTCTGGTGCGGCTGGTCAATCATTATTTTGGCGAATGGGCCTACAACTTCGAGATAAAATACACCTATCCGAAGTGGAAATGGCTCCTCGCAAAATTTGGTGGGACTCCCGAGGCCGCGTTTGGCCAGTACACGCCCGAAAACGCGATTCCCTGGTACACAGTGATGTTCGTGATCGCGTGTATTCTGAGCATCGCTGTGATCTGGATTTTGAAAGGTAAGCTTTCAGAAGATGAACCTGGACATGGTCAGCAAACGCTGGAACTTGGGGTGCTTGCCGTGCGCGACATGATCGCCGACATCATTGGTCCGCAGGGCGCGAAGTATTTCCCGGTCGTGATGACGTTTGCGGTCCTGATTCTTATCTCGAACCTGATGGGCTTCTTCCCTTTGTTCATGTCGCCGACCGCAGCTACCAGCGTAACCTTTGCTTTGGGGATTTCCTCCTTCCTCTACTACAACTACATCGGCATCAGCGAGAACGGTATTCTTGCCCATCTGAAGCACTTCGCCGGTCCGATCTGGTGGATCGCGCCGCTGATCTTCACGATCGAATTGATAAGCAATCTTATCAGGCCCTTTACCCTGGGCGTTCGTCTCTTTGCGAACATGTTTGCGGACGAAAAAGTCTTGAATACGATCACCCATCTGGCGCCTCCGTGGACGATGTTCGCGGTGCCTAACGTTCTACTTTTGGTTTTGATAATGCCTTTGAGTCTGTTCGTCTGTCTGGTCCAGACGTTTGTCTTCATTTTATTGTCGCAGTTGTATCTGAGCGAGGTTTCGCATGTTCCACATGACGAGCACGAGGACGCTCAGGAGCACGCGGATGCCGCGCCCGAACCGGCGCTGGCCGCTGCCTGATCTTTTCTTAATTCGCTATCGAGCGACGCCGGCACCGCGCCGGCGCACGTTGAAGCGGCGCTTTGGTTAATGTTGGTTAATAAGGACGAGCTGCGGTCTTTCGGAATCGGAAACGGAAACTAATTGCTTCTCGGCTTAGGATGAGAGGCGCGAAGTCACGAATCGCTGGAGCGCCGTCGTACGTGGGGGCGGTGGATACCGGATTCGGACGAACTCATAAAGCCGGTTTTCGAATCTTGGCAGGCAGGCTCGACCTTTATTCAAGCAAGGTCGCGACTACAACAAATTCTGTGGGGCGCGACGTTGCTTAGGAGAACTAAATGAGAAAGACACTAATGCTGATTCTGGGCGCGCTCGCGACGATGATGTTCGCGATCCCGGCGTTCGCTCAGCCAGCTGCCGAAGCTGGCGGCGGAGCGTCAGCGTCTGGCTATAAGTACATCGCCGCGGGGATCGGCTTTGCCATCGCCGTGTTTGGCGGCGCTATCGGTCAGTCGCGAGTGGCGGCTGCGGCCTGTGAAGGTGCGGCCCGCAATCCGGGAGCGTCAGGCAAGATCCAGGTCATGATGATTCTCGGATTGGCGCTGATCGAATCGCTGGTGCTGTTCGCGCTGTTGGTCGTATTTGCAGGTCTTAAGCCGTAGATACGTCAACTCTCTTACCGAAAGATGCGAGCGAGGCTTCGGAATGCTTCGCTCGCATTTTTCTTGTCTTTGCTCGTCTTTGCTCGCCGCAAAACCTGTGTGCTACGCTGGCCTTAACCGAGAATGAAATACAACCAAATGAAGATTTGTCCCGCTTGTGGAAGAGAGTACCCCAATACGATGACGCTTTGCTCGGTCGATGCGGCGCCTTTGAAGAGCGTTAGCGATCCGCTGCTGGGACAGACGCTCGCCGGAAAATACCTGGTGGAAAAGTTGATCAAGCGTGGCGGCATGGGTGCTGTCTATCAAGGCAAGCACGTATTGATGGACAAAACGGTCGCGATCAAGGTTCTGCGCCCGGCGCTGGCGGTCGACGATGACGTAGTCGCGCGCTTTTCCCGTGAAGCCAAGGCCGCTTCGCGCATTTCCAATCCGCACGCGGTTAGCGTGACCGATTTTGGCGAGTCGGAAAACGGAATCGTGTTTCTCGTGATGGAATATCTCGAAGGCCGCACGCTGAAAGAAATCATTCGCAGCGAAGGGGCGATGCCGCTCGCACGGGTCGTCGAAATCATTCGCCAGGTTACGGGCGCGCTCGACGCCGCGCACGGGCAGGGCGTCGTGCATCGCGATTTGAAGAGCGACAACATCATGGTGTCGCAGACCAACGGCGGCGATTGGGCCAAAGTTCTCGATTTCGGAATTGCGAAAATTCAGCAGCCGGCGAGTATTAAGGACGCTGATCTCACAGCGCCTAACCTGGTAATCGGCACCCCGCAGTACATGTCGCCGGAACAGTGCTCGCAGACGCAGGCGCTCGACGCGCGTTCAGATATTTATTCGCTCGGCGTGATCATCTACGAGATGCTCGCCGGGCGCGTCCCTTTCACGGGTGAGTCCGCCACGATGATCATGATGCAGCACGTGCAAGACCCGCCGCCTTCCGTGCTGGCGACGCGCCCTGATTTGCCGCGGGCTGTCGATGGAGTGATAACGCGAGCGCTGGCGAAAATTCCTGCCGATCGCTTTCAAACGGCTGGTAAATTATTCACGGCGCTTGCAACCGGTGCGGGTGAAGACGTGAGCGCCGCGCCGCGTTCGGCGGAAACTGTCGCCAGCGCGCCCGTTAGTCCAGTGGCAGATGATCTCGATGAAGAGACCGTGGTTCGTCCGCGCGAAACGCCTCAGTACGCGCCGCCTGCGCCGGCCCAGGATGCACTGGCGAGTTTCAGTCCGTGGCGCATCATCGTTCCGTCGGCTATTGTTCTGGTCGTCGTTTTCGGCGTCGTGTTCCTGCTCACCCGGAGCCCTGGTCAGCCGCAGCCTAAGCCCACACCAGGACAAACGGAACTGGCGGCCGACCCGAACAGCCAGCCCGTCCAATCCACCTCGCCGCCTAACGGGGCCGGCGAACACGGCATTCAGCCGTTGAGCGACGCAAGTCCGGCAGTGAGTAGCACAAACGCGAACGCGAATCAGCGGTCACACTTGCCGCCCGATCTGCTGGGGAATTTTGGCGCGAACGCGAACGACAACACTTCCGGCCGCGGCAATAAGAATACTAATCAACCACGCGAATCTCCGACGCCAAAGTCCGTACCCGCTGACAGCATCAAGACCAGCACGCCGCCGCCCCCGAAGCCTTCGCCGAGTGTGAAAACCGTAGAGAAGGTAACCGCGACCCCGCCTGGCGAACGACGCTAGGTTTACTTGTCAATCGCGTCATCAATTAAGGCGAGGAACTTGCTTTCGCCTTCGATTTCAATCGCCACATCGACGACGTAGCACGGCATTTCAACTCTGAGTGATCGAAGTTTCACTTCGTCCTTGGCAGTTGTTAGCAGGGCGTGCGCGCCGCGTTCGGCCGATTGGCTGATCAGCGCGTTGATTTCTTCCTGGGTGTAGTAATGGTGATCGGGAAAAGCTCGGGCGTGGGAGAGTTGGTAGTTATCGCGGCGAAGCTGTGCGAAGAATGATTCGGGATTTCCGACGCCGCAAAATGCCGCCACCGGGCCTGATTTCAATTCATTCTCGGAAACCGGGCTGTCCTTCATCTCTCTGCTCAGTTTGCGCAATCCATCGATTCTCATTCGCGAAAGAAACACCGGACGGCCTTTGCTAAATTGATTAATTTCTGACTTCAACGTTTCGGTTTGACTGGCACTGTCGGCGCGCGTGATCACGATGCAATCAGCGCGCGCGAGTTGACGAGGCGACTCTCGCAAGGTTCCCGCTGGCAGCAGACGCCGATTGCCCCACGGATTCGTGGCGTCAATCGCGACGATGTTGCAGTCGCGAGCCAGCCGCATATTTTGAAAGCCATCGTCGAGAATGAATAAATCGGTGCCCAGGTTCTCGGTGGCCCAACGCGCGGCCGCTACTCGATCGGCGTCGCAAATAACCGCGGCCTCGCCTTTCAATTTCTCTGCCAGCAGCAAGGGTTCGTCGCCCGCGTCACGCGCGTCCGCAAATATCTCGCTGCCATTTGAGACCAGTACTCGGCGCCCGCCATGCTGACGACCATACCCGCGCGTCAAAATGCAGAGTCGCTTTTGCCGCCGTCCGAGCGCGCGCGCGATCCATTCCACCAGCGGCGTCTTACCGGTCCCGCCGGCGGTGATGTTGCCGACGCTGATTACCGGAACACCGGCTTTGTGCACGTGAAAGACTCCGCGCCGATACAGCGCGCGACGCGCCTTCATCGCCACGCCGTACAAGCCGCTCAGAGGAGTCAGCGTGACGATTGCAGCGCGATTCATTTGGTAGCAGTGACCGAAAGAGTGGAGAGAGGGGAAGCGGGATCAGCTATGGTCGTCTGCGAAAGTATCGGACTCAGCATCCGCATCGTGCGTGCGGTAGCGCCCGCGTTTTGTTTGCACACCTCGCGGGCGTGCAGACCCATTTCACGGCGCCTCGCTTCATCAGATAGGAGTTCTTTGAAAACAGACACGAGTTGAGTTGGCGCATCGGAAGCTGAGCCTTCGGGCAATTGAATCAGCGCCCCTTCGTCCAGCAGCGCTTTCGTGATGGCGGCGAAATTCTCAGTGTGCGGACCGGTGATGACGCAGGCGCCGGTTGCGGCCGACTCAAGCATGTTGTGACCGCCATGGGTCCCGATGCTGCCGCCGACAAAAACGATTTGGGCGAGCGGATACACGGCGCGCAATTCGCCAACCGTGTCCAGCAAAACGACGTCGCAGCTCTTGTCGGGCTCTCCGGGTTCGGCGGACCGGCGCGACCATGACAAGCCAGAGTCTTCCAACAGGGAAGCGACTTCGCCGAATCGTTCCGGGTGCCGCGGCGCAATCAGCAAGCGCGTGCGGCCGCGTTGGTCCGAATTCATCTGTTTCAGAGCTTCGATCGTGATCCGCTCTTCGGGAGTGTGCGTGCTGGCAGCCACGATCAGCGGCCGAGTGCCGTCGAAGCCGAAGCGTCTGCGAAGTTCCGCCGTCACGCGCTCGTCGATCGCAGTTTCGGCACTGTCGAATTTCAGGTTTCCCGGGAGAGCTATTCGTTCGCCGGGCAGACCAAGCTCGCGGATCCGCGCGGCGTCTTTCTCTGATTGCATCAGCGCGACTGTCAGATCGTTTAGCATGCGACGGATGAACGGGCGAATCAGCTTGTAGCGGCGAAAGGAAGTTTCCGAGATCCGACCATTGAGCAACGCCACCGGAATTGTACGAGCGCGGCACTCATGCAAGAGCCGCGGCCACAATTCAGTTTCCATAATTAGCACTGCGGATGGTTGCAGGATGCGCAGCACGCGGCGAACTACCCAGGCCAGATCGATTGGAAAGTAGAAAACGAGCGCGGCGTCGTTCGCGAATAGCTTTCGCGCCACCTGCTGCCCGGTTACGGTAGTCGTCGAGACGGCCAGACAATGTTTGGGGAATTCAATGCGAAGCGCTCGCACCAGTGATTGCGCCGCCTGCGTCTCGCCGACGGAAACGCAGTGAAGCCAGATGATCTGCTTGCCAGTTCGATTGATGACGGGAAGTCTTCCCAGGCGTTGACGCAATCCGGTAACGTACTTGCCGCTTCGCATTGCGTCGATCGCGAATCGCGGCAGCAAAGCGACGAAGCCAAGCGTCAAAAGCAAACTGTAGAAGAAATACACCGCTTAGAGTTCAAACTTTGGTTTGTCTTTCGGTGGAGCGCAACCTAAAGGTTGAACTCTGAACTGGGCCACTTTACTTGGCCCGTTCGATGTAACGCCCTTCGATCGGATCGACGCGAATGCGATCGCCTTCGTTGATGAAAGGCGGAACCTGAATGATGACGCCGTTCTCGAGAGTCGCGGGTTTGTTCACGTTCGACACAGTCGCGCCTTTCAAGCTGGGTTCCACTTGCGTCACGCTCAGTTCGAGCGCCGCGGGCAGGTCGATTCCAATCGCCATGCCTTCGTAGAACTCGGCTTGAATCTTCAGTCCGGCCGCCAGCCATTGGGCCGCGTCGCCCAGTTCGTCGCCGCTCAAGGCCACCTGATCGAAGGTCTCGGTGTTCATGAAGTGATGGTGCGAGCAGTCGGAATAAAGATATTCCATCTGGTGCTGTTCGAGGCTCGCTTTCTCAATCGTATCGACAGAGCGAAAACGATGTTCGAAGGACGAGCCCGTGCGGATATTGCGCAGCTTGGTTTGAATCATCGCGCGTAGGTTGCCGGGTGTGTGATGCCGGAATTCAACGACTTTGCACGGCTCGCCTTCGAAAACTATTACCATGCCGCGTCTGATTTGGGTTGCTGAGATTGCCATTATTAGTTAATGAAATGAATCATGTCTCCTCTGATTTCAAAGTTGCGCGTGGATAGACAGCGCCACTCGTCTTTTCGCAAACTTCGTAGTCTAGCGGCTGGAACGGAGCATGTCCAGCGGGCACTTTTCGGTTTTTCGCGGGAATAGAAAACAGAGCGGGCAGGCGACTCATGAACGCATCAAACAATCACGCTCAATTGTTGCCTGCCCGCCCTCAGGAGGAGCCCACCTACCTGATTGAATAAACGTAGTAGGGGAGACAAAGTTCCAGAATCGTTGCAGGGACCCAAATGAAAAATCACGGGAATCCTATGCGGCCCGGGCGCGCAACTCATGCCGTTTGCGCACAACCCGATCCAGCCATTGTTGGGCCTTGCGATAGGTTGGAAAACTCCGTTCTTCTTCGCGAAATGCCGGGGAGTGATAATAGCGCCGGCCATTGATTATTCGGGCGGGATGCTTTATGTGCAGCATTTCGTGGAAGACGATGTATTCGACGAACCATTCGGGAACGTCTTTCGAATCCAGGGTCTTGCTAATCGTAATGGTTTCGTGCGCCGCATCGTGATGGCCGAGGATGCTGCGGGCGCGCCGCTTTGACCACGTGAGCGCCGGCGTTGGGACTTGCCCGTTGAAGTAGAGTTGATTAACACGCCCGAAAATCTGCTCGAGATCGTAGACCTTGCCCTGCGCCGATGAAATTACTTTACGACCTCGCTGGCGGCGAGCGAGTTCCGACGCGCGCAGAACGTTCGGACTAAAGGCATAGGAGCGGTAGATTCGTTCCTGGGACGTCGGTGCTTTTCTTGAGAGCAGACGCGCAACCAGCAGAAACGCCAGAGCCCGCATTACTTCCGGCGGCGCGGCTTGAAAAAGATCCGACAGCCGCACATAAACACGACCGGCGCGCACCCGGATAGTGTGATGAAGGCCGGCGTATGGATAGAACTTGACCTCGATATCGCGGAGGTCCGGTCGAATGCGGCTCCGCCGTTCGCGATCGAACTGACGAAACGCCTCGCTGAAGACCCTCTGAAGATGGAGATTTGCCGGCGCCATGATCCGAATCCCGCAAGTCAGCCCATCTTATGGGCCCGCCCAGGGCTCGTCAATCCGCGTTCGCATCGTTGGCTCAAAGCCCTTGTGATTGCTGGAAAATCCGGGGTGGACGGGCATGCGCGTGCGGATCATGCGGCAACGACCCTCAGGTAAGCTTCATGCCAGCAACGGCTTAACTCGAACTTTGGGGCAAAAGGCTGGCCGGCTGGGCGGGGTTGGATCCTCTTGAACGTAGGATTTGCGGGGCATTTCTTAATTCGCTATACTCGCGGAGCCGTCTCGGAATCCAGTGATCGTTCGTGCGAGAGTCGTTTGCCACGGTTCAACTGGGCGACGATCGGCCTCAAAATTCAAGACCAATGACCAGTCGTATTTCAAGCTTACCCAGATCGACAGCAGCGCATCCTGGCTCGCGTGGCCAGGCCGTGCTCTCGGCGATAATCAAAGAGCATTTGGTTACGGGAGACGCAGTTGGGTCGCACGCCTTATCCGATCGGTTTGAGCATGCGGCCGGGTGGAGCTCCGCGACGATTCGTTATGTGATGGGTGAACTGGAAGAGGCCGGACTGCTCGAGCAGCCGCACACTTCGGCCGGCCGCATCCCCACCGATCAGGGATACCGCTATTACGTCGATCACATTCTGGGCGACGCGCGTCTCTCGCGAGGTGATCGCAGGGCGATTGAGAGCATCGGCCAGGTTGATGCGGCGCGCGCCCGGCCGGATCGTTTGATGGAGAGAGCTTCGCATGTCCTGTCGCTGCTGTCAGAGAATGTCGGGATCGTCGTGTGGCCCCCACTTGCTGAGAACCGGCTACAGCACATCAAGTTTTTGCGACTGCCAGACCAACGCATCCTCGTAGTACTCGTCTCTCGGTCGAACATCGTTCAGGATAAAGTCATCCGGCTCGATGAAGACTTCAGTCAGGACGAATTGGATCAGACGGCCCGCTACTTGAATACTGAGTTTCGCGGCAAGAGCTTGCTGGCGATTCGCGCCGAAATCATCGCGCTGATGCATGAGGAGAAGGCTCTTTATGATCGCCTGCTGCGCAACGCGATGTTGCTGTGCGAAGGCAGCCTGGTAGGTGAAGAAGAGGCTGCCGGTGAAGTCTACGTTGACGGAGCCTCGAACATCCTGAATAAACCAGAGTTTGCCGGCGGCGAAACAATGCGCGAACTCTTTCGCACCTTCGAAGAAAAGTCCCGGCTGGTGGCGATCCTGAATGAGTGCGTGGCCGGCGACTCCGGTCCCGGAGAGGTTAAGGTGGTCATAGGCCGGGAAAACGTCATGCCTTCGATGAAAGGGTGCGCCGTAATCACCGCCTCGTATCAAGTCGGCGACGACATCTCCGGAACGCTCGGTGTGGTCGGCCCGACCAGAATTGAATACGCGCGCATGATGGCTGTGGTAAACTATTTGGCGCGCTTCATCGAACGCGCGCTGTCACATGAAGCGTCTCTTCATTGAGCTGAATTAGCTTCGCAAGAGCCCCTCGGACCGAAGACAAAGACTTCGCAATTCCCAATGGCATCTGATCGAAAACAGAAGCAGTCGAACAGCATCCCGATTAGCTTTTTCGACGACGAAGAGTCGCGCGTGGCTGATGATTCGGAAGAATCGCGGGATGATGAAGGCGTGGCCCCGCCTTCGCCGGACGATCCGTCAGAGAAAGAAAGCCGCGCCACGGGTGAGGCGCGCTCTCCGGGTGAAGGTGGTCCGGCAGTGGCTGAACTGGTGGCGACTCGCGCTGAGTTGAAACGCTTACAGGCTCAGCTTTCCGAAGCGCTGGAGGCGTTGACGCGCCGGCAGGCGGACTTTGACAACTATCGCAAGCGAATTGAGCGCGAACGCGGCGAAGCTTACAACCGGATCGTCGCTGACGTGGCCGGCAAGCTGCTGCCAGTCGTCGACAACTTATCGCGCGCGCTCGAGGCTGAACGATCGGTCGAAGCGAGCGAGTCGGAAGAGTTCCGGCATTTTCTTCACGGAGTTGAACTAATTGGCAAGCAACTGAACGATCTGCTGGAGTCCTTTGCCATCCAGCCGATTATCGCCGTGGGCGAGCGTTTTGATCCTCACATACACGAAGCGGTCGTGACTGAAGCATCCGACGAGCACGAACCTGACACGGTTATTTCCGAAATGCAGCGCGGCTATCGCATCGGCAATCGATTGCTGCGGCCCGCGATGGTCAAGGTGTCAGCGCGGACCGCAGCACCGGATGATGAAGACTAAGAAGTTTGAGAGAGCATGGGCAAGATTATCGGAATTGATTTGGGGACGACCAATTGCTGCGTGTCCGTGTTGGAAGGCGGCACGGTCCAGATTGTCGCGAACAAGGAAGGCGGCCGCACGACCCCCAGTGTCGTAGGTTTCACCGACAAAGGCGAACGCCTTGTCGGCCAGATTGCCAAGCGCCAGGCGGTAACCAACGCCGCGAACACCGTCTATGCGGTCAAGCGATTGATTGGTCGGAAGTTCGACTCGGTTGAGGCGCGGCGCATGCGCGAGACGGTGCCGTTTGAAATTGTCGACTCGCAGAACGGCGACGCGCGCATTAGCGTGCAGGGGCGGGAGTATAGCCCGCCGGAGTTGTCGGGAATCGTGCTGCAGCGCTTGAAAGCAGCCGCGGAAGATTTTCTGGGAGAGGCCGTGTCCGACGCGATCATTACCGTGCCGGCTTACTTCGACGATACTCAACGTCAGGCGACCAAGGATGCCGGCAAAATCGCGGGGCTTCAGGTCGAAAGGATCATCAATGAGCCGACGGCGGCAGCGCTCGCTTACGGTCTGGGCAGATCTGAAAAAGAAAAGATCGCGGTTTACGACCTGGGTGGCGGGACCTTTGATATTTCGATTCTCGAAATGAACAGCGGCGTGTTCGAAGTCTTATCGACTTCCGGCAACACGTATTTGGGCGGAGAGGACTTTGACGAGCGGATCATGGACTGGATGGCCGAACAGTTCATGGGCGACACGAGCATCGATCTCCGGAAGGATCGGCTGGCGTTGCAACGCCTGAAAGAAGCCGCCGAGCGCGCCAAATGCGAACTCTCTTCGGCCACCGAGACGAATTTCAACTTGCCGTTTATCGCGGCCGACGCCACCGGACCGAAGCATCTCAACAAGACTCTGACGCGCGAAAAGTTCGAGGAACTCGTCAAAGACCTGGTACAACAAACAGTCGAGCCGTGCGAGCGGGCGCTGAGCGACGCCAAGTTGCAGCCGAAGGAGATCGACAAGGTGATTCTCGTCGGTGGCCAGACACGTTCGCCGATCGTCGAGCGCGCCGTCGCGGATATCTTTGGCAAGCAGGCTTCGGCCGAAATCAATCCGGACGAAGTCGTCGCTATGGGTGCAGCGATTCAGGGCGGCGTGCTGACCGGCGACGTGAAAGATATCGTGCTGCTCGATGTGCTGCCGTTGAGTCTCGGTCTCGAGACACGCGGCGGGCTGTTTACTAAAATCATTGAGCGCAACTCGACCATCCCCTTGCGCAACAGTCTCACGTTTACGACCGTCGTCGATAACCAGTCATCGGTGGAAATTCACATCTTGCAGGGCGAGCGCGAAATCTCCTCCGGTAATCGAAGCCTGGGTAAATTTGAGCTGGTTGGCATCCCGGCCGCGCCGCGCGGCGTGCCGCAGATCGAAGTTTCGTTCGAAGTGGATGCCAATGGCATTGTTTCGGTTTCGGCCGCCGACAAGGCCACCGGCCGCGAACAGCAGATGCGCATCACGCCGACTTCCGGTCTGTCACCCGACGAAATCGAGCGGATCATCGCAGAGGCGGCCAGCTCGATTGAAAGCGATCGCACGGAGCGCGAAAGAGTCAACTTGCAAGACAAGCTCGTGAGTTTGGTAAGAAATACCCAGCGCAGCTTTCTCGAATACGGTGGACTGCTACCCAAAGAAGGTCAGGAGGCGGGAGAGCAGCTTTTAGTCGAGGGGTTGGCTGCAATCAACTCGGCAGAAATCGGCGAAGTGAGGCTGGCGCTGGACGGAGTCGAACGCCTGGGCCGCCAGCTTACCGCCGCAATGATGAATGCCTCTGAGCCAGAGGTAGAAACACCTGAGGCCGGAGCGGATTGAGCGAATCAGATTAGTTTTAGTAGAATCCGGAAAGCGGTCAGTGGCTCTTCCAGTCAGGCTGGTTCATCCGCTGGCCGCTCGCTACTGATAACCTTAGATTAATCATGGCAACGAAACGGGATTATTACGAAGTTTTGAGCGTCGGCCGCTCCGCGAGCGAGCAGGAGTTGAAGAGCGCGTACCGCCGTCTGGCGGTGCAGCATCATCCCGACAAAAACCCGGACGATGCGCGCGCCGAGGACAAGTTCAAGGAAGCCGCGGAAGCTTACGCCGTTCTCTCTGATCCCGAACAGCGCCGACGCTACGATCGGTTTGGTCATGCGGGGGTCTCGAGCGGTGCAGGTGCGGCGTGGGGCGCGCCCGGCTTCAGCAATATCGAGGACATTCTCGGCGACCTGTTCGGATTCGGTGACGTGTTTGGCGCCGGCGCGCGCGCGGGTTCGCGACGATCGGTGGCGCAGCGCGGCGCAGACTTGCGTTACGATCTCGAAATCACTTTGGAACAGGCGGCCGTCGGCATGACCGCGCAACTGCGCATTCCCAAGCTGGAAACTTGCGAGACTTGTAATGGTTCCGGCGCCGCCGCCGGCACGAAGCCGGAAACTTGTCGCACCTGTGAAGGCGCGGGCCAGGTTCGGTTTCAACAGGGATTCTTTTCGGTCTCGCGCACGTGCGGCGCCTGTCGCGGCATGGGCCAGGTGATCAATTCGCCCTGCCAGAGTTGCCGGGGCGCGGGGCGCGTCGAACAAGAGAAATCGATTGAAGTCAAAATTCCTGCCGGCGTCGAAACCGGTTCGCGGCTGCGGCTGCAGCGCGAAGGCGAGTCCGGAGCATACGGAGGCCCGGCCGGAGATCTCTATGTCGTGATACATGTCGCCGAGCACGAGCAGTTCGAACGTCAGGGCAACAATCTTTACGCGTCCGTGCCGATTACCTTTGCGCAGGCGGCCCTTGGCGCCGAGGTTCCGGTCAAGACGTTGAAAGATGATCAGTCGCTGAAGATTCCCGCCGGCACGCAGACCGGAACGGTCTTTCGCGTGCGCGGGCAGGGAATGCCCGTCCTCGGTGGTCGCGGCCGCGGCGATCTGTTTGTTTCCGTTTCAGTTGTGACGCCGACGATGTTAACGCGCGAACAGCGAAAACTTCTGGAACAGTTGGAAAAGATCGAGACAAAGGATTTGGAAGACAAGAACATCGCGGACAAAGTGCGGGACATTTTTGGCTAGGAGCAGGCGTTTAGAGTACCAACTTCAGTTGGGCTTTTCATAGTCAAATAAGACCCGACTAAAGTCGGTACTCTGAACTCGGAACAAGAAAGGATCTTATGAAATCCCCCTATAGCTTTGCTCGACTGTCAGTCCCGCTGCTATTGCTCGTCCTGTTCTCCGCCTTTTCCGCGGCGAACGCGCAGGATGAATACGCCGCCGTAAAGACCTGGGAGACGTACAACTTTGCCGGCCGCGCCATAACTACTGCGGACCTCAGCGCGCTTTCGATCGACGATCTCAAGCTCGTGCGCGGCATAGTCTTCGGCAAGCACGGGCGCGTTTTCAAAGATCCGGACATCAAGCGCTATCTCGACTCGCGTTCGTGGTTCAAAGCCGACGCCGGCTTTCAGAATTCGGCGCTGAACGACACTGAGCGAAGAAACCTGGATGTGATTCGCATTGCCGAAGCCGAAAAACATGAAACCGTGCAACCCGGCGACATGCGTTTGTATCAGGACCGCGCCTTGACGCGAAAGAAACTGGGGACGCACACCAACGCTGAGTGGACCGTGCTCGCTTCAGAGATCGAGGCCATTCACGGCAAACGATTCGACGGCACGCCCTGGCTCCAGCAGTATTTTGACGAGCGGTATTGGTACCACTCTGCCGACCATTACGATCCGAAAGGTCTCAGCGACGTCGAACGCAAGAACCTGCAACTGATCGACTTGATCCAGAGACAGCAGCGCCGCGTGGCCCTTTCGCCCGGCGACATGGAGCTGTTCGAGAACAAGTTGATCGCGGAGACGATGTTGCGCGGTTTGAGTTTGCACGAACTGCGTCTGCTGCGAAACGAAATCTATGCGCGTCACGGCCGCATCTTCAAAACGATGTGGATCCAGCAGTATTTCGGCGGCCAGTCGTGGTATGAGCCGAAGGAAGATTTCAAAGACGAAGACATTTCCGGCAGCGACAAGACCAACATCGAGACGATCGTGGCGTACGAAAACAAGTTGCACGATCAGATCAGCAAGCGGCCTATCACGCGCGCTTTGCTCGCGGGCTTGTTCGTCGAAGACGTGCGCAAGATGCGCGACGAAATCTACGCGCGTCACGGCAAAGTCTTCAAAGATCCGTGGACGCAAAAATACTTCGCCAGCTTTGACTGGTACAAAGCCAACCCGAATTACAGTGACACCTCGTTAACCCCGGTGGAAAAGGGAAACCTCGCGGTCATCATCGCCTACGAAAAGAAAGCCGTTACGGCGATGTCTACCATAGAAGGTTGATAAGGCCACCTCGGGTCCCGCGTGCCGGGACCGAAAAAGCCAGGAGGCAAGCGGGCTTAATACATGCGCTATAAGCCTAATTCAAGTGCCTTACGCAACGGCCGTCCAAGATAAGGTCCGAGCCTAAGCAAAAATCATTACTAGACGGAGCTGCTGGCATTTCTTCACGCTCCGATGAAGACAGTAGGCAGTAGGCAGAAGGCAATAGGCAGTTTCGGAATCGCTTACCGCATCTAGTGAAAAGATTGGCATGAGGCATAGTTGGTGTTGGGTGTAAGCTCGATGTCTAGAACCAGATGGTTTATGAGATCGAATTCAAACCCCGAGCGCTGAAAGACCTGAAAGCCATTGACCGGCGCGACGCGCATCGCATCGTCGAAAAGATCAAAGCAATGCGGGATGATCTGGCGGGAGATGTCAAACACTTGACCAACTCCACTCCTGAATACTGACTTCGAGTAGGTGACTATCGTGCTCTGTTCGAAGTGGAAGGCGGTAGAGTGGTAATCTATCGAATAAGGCATCGGAAGGACGCATACTCCTGAGGGCTGGCGCGATGATTGAATTACACCCAGAGATTGTAGAAAAGGACGGCAAGAAGCAATTTGTGATTTTGCCGTACGAAGAATTCGCCGGAATTCAGGAAGCGCTCGCTGATGCCGACGACCTCGCCGCTTTAAGAGCCGCAAAAAAGGACGAATGCGACGCTCCTACCATTCCGCTCGATCAAGTTGTTGAAGAGTTGGAACTGACTAAACAGTAGATTGTAGAGAGATTCCTTCTCGCGGTCCCTGTGCTCTGATGGCAATCGGGGGATTTAGCTGCGCAGCGACGCTCGCAGCCAGACCGAACCAAAGCAACGAAGTTGCAAATGCAATTACGACGAAGCGCGATGATTTCGTCATGGGCAGATAATAAGACAAACACGCCCTGGCGTGAAGTGATTTTGGGTGAGAGGAAGCGGGGGCAGCTTGGCTTTGCCCAAAAAGCCGATCCAATCTGGAACGAGCCGGTTAGTACTGGGAACGCGGGCGCCCTCGCCCGCTATGAGCGCGAAGCGCGAAAACAGCTACAGCGTCTAGAAGGTTGAGATTGAGCGTGCTGCGCACGCTGTGCGGGCGAGGGCGCCCGCGCTCCCAGTATTAGCTTCTCTCTTCCTGCTACACCACTTTTTGGGCAAGGCCGCGCAGCTTCGGTTGATAGGATTTCGAGCGCGGGCGAATGGTCTACCCCAACGAGTCGATCCGGTTTCGAATTGTTTCTAATCGGCTTCGAAACTCGTCTTCATCGATTGCACTGAGGTAGCCGCCGCGATAAATTTCTTTTCCCGCCACCATTGTCAACACCACATCGTGGCCCGAGGTTGAGAAGACCAGTGCGTCTGCCGGATCATGCACGGGTTGTTGATGAGCGCCATTGAGCGAAACTACCGCGACGTCGGCCCGCATTCCCTCGGCCAGGGCGCCAACTTGATTCTCAAGACCAAGCGCGCGCGCGCCGCCGAGAGTGGCGGCGAAAAGGGCGTCGTGCGCGGTCACCGGGGCAGTAGCCCGCGCGTCAGCAAGGGCGTCCCCGGTGTGTACGCCCTCCCTCACGGTCGGGCTACTGCCCCGATCAAGACGCGCTAGCAAGGTCGCGAAGCGCGCTTCTTCAAGAAGGTCGCAGGTGTTGTTGCTGGCGACTGAATCACTGCCCAGCCCGACTTTGATGCCGTGCGCCAGAAATCTCTGAAAGGGTGCGCGGCCGTGGCCGAGTTTGGCGTTTGACTTAGGGCAGTGCGCGATGCCGGCTCCGCTCTGTTTAATGAGTTCCAGGTCAGCGTCGTCGACGTTGATGCAGTGAGCGAGCAACGGTCGCGTTTCCAGAATTCCATGCCGCGCCAGGTATTCGACGGTCGAGATTCCCGGAGCTTGCCACTCAATCCCGCGCGCCTTCAGTCCTTCCGCGAAATGGCCAAGTCCATCCAGCATGAAAGACTTCTCAGCTTGTGACTCAGCCGCATGCATCATCAGCGGCAGCTTCTGATCAATCGCCAGCCGCGAGATTAGTTCGAGCTGTGATGCGCTCACCGTGTAAGGCGCGTGCGGTGATACGCCCGCGCGTACAAAATCGTTTTCGTCATCGCGCATCTCCGCGATCTGTTCACGAAGTCTTAAGACATTCTCGGCGGCAAGTTTCGGATCGGGGCCAAATGATTCCTGATAAACAATGCCGCGCAAGCCAACATCGCGCAGGGCCCTCATGACATGGGTTGCCGACGAACTTGAATCCCCGAAACACGTAACGCCGGCGCGGGCCGCTTCGCTGGCGCCGCAGGTTGCCGACACCAGGAGATCTTCGCCCGTCATCGCCATCCTTGCGGTGGTCAGCTTTCGCAACCAGGCTGCGAACTCGCCTTCTTCGCTTTCCAGAAACCCGCGCATGACGGTCAGCTCGAGATGCGAATGCGCGTTGATCAGACCCGGCAGAATCGCCGCCTGGCCAAAGTCAGAAACGCTCGCCTCGGGAAATCGGGAAAGGACTTCGACCCGCGGACCTGCAGCAACTATTTTGGATCCGTCGACAGCGACGGCGCCGTCTTCGATCGCAGGCGAAACGATCGGCAGCACCCAACGCGCGGAGTAGATTGTAGTCATCGATCTATCTCCCCGATTGCGGAGTGGCGCCTGCCGGCGCGCCAATGCGGGATGACTTGAGGCGGCGATAACGATCGAGAATCGAGGCGACGTAGGCGCGGGTAGAAGGGAAATCGATGCGAGTGATGAACTCCTGTTCAGTCAGTGGTGGCGCGCCTTCGGCCACGCGACTCCAGTCGGCTGCTCGTTTTGGGCCCGCGTTGTAGGCTGCCAGCATACGCGCCTCGCGGCCCGGCGCGTCGCGGTACTCATCGCTGAACTTCTCGAGATACCAGCAACCGATTTGAATGTTTCGTTCCGGATCGCGTAACAGAATCGCTGAGTCCTCGGTAGTTCGCTGATCGGTGTCTGTCGCCCAGTCGTGCGCGACCGCAGGTCGAACTTGCATCAATCCAATCTCGCCGTCTTTGCCGTTCTTCCACGGACTGAAATAGCTTTCTTTGTAGGCGATGCTCCAGACTAGATCCGGATCGATGTGATGAGCAGCGGCTTCGCGGGCAATCAGTGAGTCGTACCGGTGGATCCAGTATTGATCGAAGAAATAGAGGCCGAGCACCAGAACCAAAAGCGTGAGGATGATGACCAGAAATCGCTTCATTCAATCAAAGCATGGGCGGGTTCTTCTTCAGAATCAAGCGACCGGAGGGCTAATTGCTCCGCGAGAGACGCGACCAGAAACTGGTCATCGAGAAACTCGTGTCCACTCCTTCATAGCGGAGCTGCAAGGCCTGTTGGTCAAGCACATGACCCTGGAGCCATACTTCAGCCGACAGCGTTGCGCCGACTTCAAGCTGGCCGCCGCTGAGCGCCCGCGCATTAACCAAAACCTCCAGCCTGAGTTTTTCCAGATCGAGATGGATCCAGTAAAGCTCGCTGCCCGAGAGGGGATTGCGAAGCGGCTTGAACGCCAGAACTCGGCCGCGCAGACTCCAGTCGTTCTCGTGCGCGGCGCGCGAGGGCGCAGATTGCTCCAGTGGCAGCCAGCGCGAGTTCATTTCCCGAGCGCAGACTCTCGCACGGTACGCCAGCCCGCACAATCCAACATGCAAAGCCTTTGCGCGGAAACCGGCGGCCCCGACCTCGGTCAGGTTTTGCAGCTCAAACAGCACTTCGGTATCGCTGCCATCGCAGTAGCCGTGCACGATCGCTTCGCCTTCTTCATCATATTCAGTCAGCGCCCATGGCGCGATCCGTTGCATGTAACGCGCCCGGAATCCGGGGCGGCAGTTCGCATAGAACACGTCGCCCGTGCCCGATTCGTACAGCACGGTCCAGACTTCCAGGCCTTCGCCCAGTTTCCAGCAACGGCCGTGCAAAACCGCGCCGCGCCGCGACAGTTGCGTGGGCTCGCCCTGATTTTCGGCCCGTTCAGCCAGAAAGTTGATGGCTTTCTCGCTGGGAACTTCCAGACCAATAGTTTCAAAGGTAGCGTCCATCATCTTTGGGGAGTGCTTACTTGGCGGCGCGGCGTCGTGGTCGCGCAGTCAAATCGTCAGCTTCGGGTTCGGGCTCGCGCGGCGGCCGTTTCTTGTAGCCGCGAATGTTTCGTTCGGGCCCGTATGCGGGTTGCGTTCCGGTGCGAACCATTTCGGTAAACAGATCGACATCGTAATCCGCCTCGCGCGACATCGTTTCGCGAATCTCATGCAGGATGGCCAGGAATTTAGGTTTGCGATACATGGGATAATCTGAATCTGAATTCTCAGATCTGAAATTTGAAATCTCGAAGTTGGAATCTGAAAAATTCTAGAACGCCTTCTCTTTCTCAGTACCTTCGGAAACCAGAAACTCCGGAGTGACGATCATCGGCACAAAGAATCCAGCCGCCGTATTGAACAAACGAATGCGCGCTTGCCGGCGCACGTTCGCCAAATGACCAAAGTTCCATGTAACTAGATAGTCGATTTTGTGAAATGAAGCAACTGCCACATGCAACGCGTCAGCCATGTACTTGCGATGAAAGATGCCGCGCGAGATGTAACCTTCGGCAAGAATCGCTGCTTCTTCAGTGAGTTCGACCTGTTCCAGATTTCGGATCAGATTCAGATAAGCCGAACGATGCGGCTCAGACACGCGCTCAAGTTCGCGGGTCACCAATGGCGAAATCACGGCGCGATATTCCGACAATTCGTGTTCCCACCAGCGGATTGTGAGGTCGCGCCGGAAAGGCTCGCCATTATCGAGGTAAGCGCCGACTACCGATGTTTCCAGATAAGTACTTTGCTTCATCGCCGAGGTGTGGTCGCTTCCGGCCGGGGCGCGTTTTCATTCAGCACGGTACTGCTCTCCAGCGGCTCAAGCCGCACGATGCCGCGCTGAAAATCAAAGACGACGCGAAAATATCTCAGGAAGTTTCCGCCGAGGATGCCGCTTTGCTGAAAGCCCGAGGTTTCGTTCACCGGTTCAAGATCGAGGACAGCGGCGTCGATGTTTTGGCGCGTGTATGTTCCGACCGCGAGCTTCGGCAACAGAGCCATCTTTACGTTTTCCGCAATTCCCGCGGCCCCAACGACACGCATTCGGCCTTTCTGAATGAATCCTTGCGCCTCGTCGAGGGCGGCCAGTTTCTCAGACAAAACGGTGGTGGTAGCTCCGGTGTCGAAAATGAAATTAAGCGGCCTTTGGATTCCTTCGATGGCCACCTCGCCGCTGAGAAAGCCACTCGAAGTAGTTCGCATCGGAACCTCAACTCCCGGGCGTGCCTCGGTCGGGGCGCTATTATCATTCTTGCCGGGGCGGTTGATGACGGTTGCGAGATCAGCCCTTTCGCTACTACGTTGGCGGTTGAGCGTCAGGCGGCGCGCCCCATAATCAACTGTCGTTATCAGGCGGCCCAGGGCCGAGATTCCCAAGTATCCGTCCACCGGCTCGCGTTCTTCATAAAAATGTCGAATGTAAACGGGGACGTTTTCTATGTGCACTTCGCCAACGTCAATCGAAGTGAGATAACCGTATACAATCTCGAAACGACCTCCGCCGCCAACTGCCAGCGCGTAACCTCCTCGCGCCACGGCTCGGACCCCGACTTTTCGCGCGGTCTCTTCTGAAAGCACAGACATCCCCGATCCGGTATCGAGAACAAAACGCAGTTCCTTTCCGCCGTTGATGCGAACCTTGATAATGGGCCGATAATCGACAGCGTCGAACGGGAGGACCGACCGCTCAGCGCCGCCAAGGGAGTAGAGGTCGCCTTGCTGGCCGAGGTAGCGCAAAAAATCAATCCAACCCAGGAGGCGCGCCCGGCGATTCTCGTCAGTGCGTGGCGCGATGACCAGGAACCGCTCATATGCGTCCGCCGCTTCCTTGTATCGTTTCAGCCGCGCCGCCGCCTGACCCAAATCGAAAAAATAATCGGGCTCGTCTGGATCGATGCTGATGGCCCGCCGCAAACCTGCGACACAGGCGGCCGTTCGATTCTCGTAGAAATCGATCATCGCCAGGCCGGCAATGGCCATGGCCTGGTCGGGGTTCAGACTGAGGGCCGTGCGAAACTCTTCAACTGACAGGTGAAAATCTCCCGTGGCCAGCACGACCGATCCGAGCAGGGCGTGCGCTTGGGCTGAGAGCGGATCGCTCGCAATCGCCCGCGCGGCATGATCGAATGAATCCTGAAGGCGTCGCTCTTTTAGCAAGGCGTGACTTAGCCCCAGCCGCGAGTCAAGGTCTTTTTCATCCTTCGCCAGCAAGTCGCGATAGATCTTTTCCGCCTTTTCAAAATCTCCGGCACGCAAAGCCTTCAGCGCTTTGTTGCGGGTCTTCTCGTTATCAATCGGCGAGGCTGCGGCCGCGCCGGCCAGCACGAGACAGATTGCCATTGCCGCGCACCCGCGGACTGCCAGCCGGTAGATTACCCATATGTTTCGCGG
>WNFC01007337.1_pt1 | contig 26214 bp, 18 predicted proteins | sample 5400541 | NCBI WGS metagenome assembly WNFC01 (sample SAMN13153342, study PRJNA577476) | soil metagenome | isolation source: 120 cm saprolite under Douglas fir tree site 2 hole 2 replicate 1 | place: USA:California | collected 2015-04-18 | reverse complement strand
ACTTACTGGAATCTCAAGGTTCGCGACCCCGAGTTTGTGGCCAAAGTCGACCGTTGGTTCAACAAAGACCGTCACCCGGTGCCACCCATGTTCGCTCCATTCCGGCTGCGTGATCTCGACCTGGCCAATCGCGTCATCGTCTCGCCGATGGACATGTACACCGCCGAGGATGGGTTGATCGGCGATTTCCACCTCGTGCATCTCGGCAGCAAGGCGCTCGGAGGCGCGGCCTTGGTCATGACCGAAATGGTCTGTGTGTCCCGCGAGGGGCGTATCTCGCCGGGTTGCGCAGGCATGTACAAGCCGGAGCACGAGGCCGCGTTCACGCGGCTGGTCGAGTTCGTGCACGGTCACACTCCCGCGAAGATGGGGATCCAGCTCGGCCATTCCGGCCGCAAGGGTTCGACCAAGGTCATGTGGGAGGGTATGGATGAGCCGCTGGAATCCGGCAACTGGGATCTGATCGCCCCCTCGCCTCTTCGCTATCTGCCCGCGAGCCAGATCCCGCGCGAGATGACGCGCATGGACATGGACCTCGTGCGGGACGAGTTCGCCGCCGCTGCGCGTATGGCCGCACGCGCCGGCTTCGATCTCCTCGAGCTGCACTGCGCGCACGGCTACCTCCTGGCCAGCTTCATCTCGCCGCTCACCAACCTGCGTCGCGACGAGTACGGCGGCAGCCTGGAGAATCGGCTTCGCTACCCGCTCGAGGTGTTCGACGCGATCCGATCCGAGTGGCCCGCGGCCAAACCGATCACCGTAAGGACGTCGGCTGTGGACTGGTATGACGGCGGCCTGAGCGCCGACGACTCGGTCGAGGTGGCCCGCGCCTTCGCTGCGCACGGAGTGGATGCGATCGACGTGTCCACGGGCCAAACAGTCGCTGACGAGCAGCCGAGCTTCGGTCGGAGCTACCAGACCCCGTTCGCGGACCGGATCCGAAACGTGGCCGGCGTCGCCACCATCGCCGTCGGCGCGATCAGCGGCTACGACGATGTCAACAGCATCATCCTGGCCGGCCGAGCGGACCTCTGCGCTCTCGGACGGGCGCACCTTTACGACCCCGCCTGGACGCTGCATGCCGCCGCCGACCAGGAATCCGCCATAACGTGGCCGGTGCAGTTTCAACGCGGAAGCCGTAAGCCCCCATCCGGGCGCACCGACGGCCCTCGTCCTCGACTGGAGTTGATCCGCGGAGCGGGCACGCGGGGCGGCCACCGGCGATGGCGGCCACAGGCAACCCGCTAGCGCTACGCTATCTGGCCGGGGTACCTTCCGAACCGATTCAGGAGGCTGGGACCGTGACCAAGAAGATCCTTCTCGACGAGAACGACATCCCCGAGCGCTGGTACAACATCCTGCCTGACATGCCGGCGCCGCCGGCTCCGTACCTGCACCCGGCGACGCTGCAGCCGATGGGTCCAGCCGACCTGGCGCCGCTCTTTCCGCAGGCGATCATCGCGCAGGAGGTCTCGGCCGAGCCGTGGATCGAGATCCCGGATCAGGTCCGCGAGATCTACAAGATCTGGCGCCCGACCCCGGTTTACCGGGCCGATCGCCTGGAGAAAGCGCTGGACACGCCGGCGCACATCTACTTCAAGTACGAAGGCGTATCTCCCGCCGGTTCGCACAAACCGAACACCGCCGTGGCGCAGGCGTACTACAACGCCCAGGAGGGCGTGAAGCGTCTGACCACGGAGACGGGCGCCGGTCAGTGGGGCTCGGCGCTCGCATTTGCGGGTGCCCTGTTCGGCCTCGAGGTCACCGTCTACATGGTCAGGGTGTCCTACGAGCAGAAGCCCTATCGCCGGGCGATGATGGAGACCTGGGGAGCGACCGTGTATGCCTCCCCGACCGATCTGACCAATGCCGGGCGCGGCATCTTGAAACAGGACCCGGATTCGCCCGGCAGCCTCGGCATCGCGATCTCGGAAGCGGTCGAAGATGCAGCGACGCACGATGACGCCAAGTACTCGCTCGGGTCGGTGGTCAACCACGTCCTGCTCCACCAGACGGTGATGGGCCAGGAAGCCAAGAAGCAGATGGAAATGGCAGGCGAGTACCCGGATGTGGTGATCGCCTGCGTCGGGGGAGGCTCCAATTTCGCTGGTTTGACCTATCCGTTCATCGGCGACCGGCTGAAGGGCCGCCACCCACACACGCGCTTCATAGCGGCGGAGCCGGCCGCGTGTCCGACGCTCACCCGCGGCGTCTACGCATACGACTTCGGCGATGCCGTCGGCATGGGCCCGGTGGTGAAGATGTTCACCCTTGGCCACAGCTTCATTCCAGATCGAATTCACTCAGGCGGACTTCGCTATCACGGAGATGCGCCGTCACTGTGCATGCTGGTCGATCACAAGGTCGTCGAGCCTCGCGCTTACAAACAGAACGAATGCTTTGCCGAAGCGGTGCGGTTCGCGCGCTGCGAAGGCTTCCTGCCGGCTCCCGAGTCGGCCCACGCGTTGCGGGCCGTGGCGCAGGAGGCCGCGGCCGCTCGAGAGGCGGGCGAGAAGCGGGTCATCCTGTTCGGCCTGTCAGGTCACGGCCACTTCGACATGTCCGCGTATGACGCGTACTTCGCCGGCAAGCTGGAGGACATCGAGCTTTCACAGTCGCGCATCGACGCCGCCATCGAGGAGCTGCCCAGAGTCCCGGCGATGTCCTGATCGCATAGCTGGGCAGGTGATGGTTGATCCAGAGACGACCTACCGCCGGCAGACGCCCGGATCTCGCGCGCTGCACGACAGCGCCGTCGCAGTCATGCCTGGCGGCACCACCCGGACCACAACTTACTTCGACCCTTACCCGCTTTACATCACACGCGGCGAGGGCTGCCGGATCTGGGATGCGGACGGCACAGAGCGTCTCGACATGCTCGGCAATTACACCGCGATGATCCTCGGCCACGCCCACCCCAAGGTGGTGGAGGCGATTCGCAAGCAGGCCGCGCAAGGCACGGGTTTCGCGGCCGCCAACCCTGTGGAGGTCAAGCTCGCAGAGCTTCTGTGCGAACGGGTGCCGAGCCTCGACATGGTTCGGTTCTGCAACTCCGGCACCGAGGCGACCATGTTCGCCATGCGGCTCGCGCGAGCGTTTACCGGGCGCCCGAAGATCGCACGTATCGAAGGCGGATACCACGGAACTCACGACTACGCCGAGGTGAGCACTCACCCCGACGTGTCCGAGGCCGGCCCGCCGGACGCTCCCATCGCCCGGCCCGATTCGATCGGTACGCCCGACTGGGCGCTGGAACGGACAGTCGTGCTGCCGTTCAACAACGCAGACGCAGCCGAAGCCCTGATCCGACGAGAAGGCGGTCAGCTGGCGGCCGTGATCCTGGAGCCGATCATCGGCGCGGGCGGCGTGATTGCGGCCACCGAGGAATTCCTCCAACGCCTCAGGAGCGTGACCAAAGAGCTCGGCATTCTTTTGATCTTCGACGAGGTGATCTCGTTCCGCGTCGGCCCCGGCGGAGCCCAAGAGCTCTATGGCGTCACACCAGATCTCACGACCCTCGGCAAGATCATCGGAGGGGGCCTTCCCGTCGCCGCGTTCGGCGGCCGCGCCGACGTCATGGAGATGCTCGACCCGCGGAGAAGGCCAAACCTCGCCCAGGGTGGGACCTACAACGGCAATCCGCTCGGAATGGCCGCCGGTCTGGCCACGATGACCGAGCTCACGCCGGACGTGTTCGTGGAGCTCAACCGGCAGGGCGATCGAGTCAGCGAGCAGCTGTCTGAGGTGTTCGCGTCCCACGGTGTGCGCGCGCAGGTCAACGGTGTCGGATCGCTCTTCGCCATCCACTTCACCGAAACGCCCGTGGTCGACTATCGGACCATGGTCTCGTCCAGCAAGAGGATGACGCACGATTTCTTCCTTGGGCTGGTGAACCACGGGGTCCTGATGGCGCCCCGTGCGATGGGAGCGCTGTCGACGCCGATGACCGAGCAAGACATTCAGGAGTTCATCGACGCCGTCGATTCGGTCGTCGCCGAGCTGCAGCCTGGCTGGGAGTCCGAGCAGGTGTAGGAGTGCAGGCACCGCGCAGCCTGCTAGCCGCGGTCGCGATCGGCCTGGCGTTCGGCGCTGCTGCCGGCACGCTGGCGTCCATCGGGTTCGTGGATCCCAGCTGGAGATTTGTGGTCATGCTGCCGGCTCTCCCCACCTTGCCCGGCGAAACGGCCGGTACGGAATCCACTGACGGCATCGCGATCGATCCGCGGACGGGCGACGTCTGGTGCGCCGAGTACTTCCGCCACCACGTCAGCAGGCTGCATCACCGTTGACGCCGCAGAGGGCTGGTTATGAGCGTTTCTGATCGCCTCGCCGACGAACTTAATCTGCCCGTTTGAGAATGCCGCTCAAGCTCAAGACGATTGCAGTCGTAAGGACCCAGCCCACGAGACTGAACGCCAGCACCAACCACTGCGTTGCCCCATGGGCGATCCATGCGTCGCGCTGGTGCAGGTTGACGACGGGAAGCAGTAGGTCGAGCGTGTACAAGACTGGCTGAAAGTCAGGTTGCCCTGGCGCGGCATGGATGGGCGACAGTTCACGCGAATACTGCACTTCAAATACGATCGCTCCGATAACGAGCAAGCCGAGGAGCCAGATGCCGGCCTGCCAGGTCCTGTAGCCGTAACCGACCGTCCATTCCAATATCCAGCTCCAGAGCCGGGCTCCAGGGTTGAGTTGCGTACGACGCTTTTTCTGTTTTGCGATGGCAACCCGTTCAGCATCAGAGTCGAACCCAGCGCTCCGAAAGGCAGAAGCGAGTTGGTCGTAGACCTGCGGTCGATAACGAGATTCGCCAAGACTCAGCCAATGCAGCCGATCAATTACACGGACCGGGGCGGCGCCATCGATTGGGTCGGCAGCCTCGATAAAGTCATACTTGAATCCGCTGAGCTGAAGGCGCGCCGGCCATGTGGCGCGATCGTCTCGATATATTCGGACTCGAGCGTCCGTGAGATTCAAACCCCCGCTCAGTGTGTCAGGACGGATGATAAGCTCACCCGCCGTAATGGCCTCGAGATCAAGCGCCAACGCGTCTGGATTGATAAAGCGCCCGCCAGTGCAATCAAGTTTTTGGATGTTCGCACCAGCCAAGCTCACTTTGCCATTAGCGATGAATGTCTCGTCGCAAAACATGTCTTGGTCCACCGTCAGCCCGTCACCATTGAGAGCAGCATCGTCAGTGGAGCAGGCGAGCTCGGCGCTGCTGAATTGAAGTTGGCCCTTTATGTGCGCACCCACCATGCGCAACTCTCCCGCTGAGCTGAAACCGTCGTCGCAATAGACGTCTTGGTCCACAGTGAGCCCGTCGGCATTCAGGGAAGGTCCGTGAGGATTGCTGAAATGGCCATCTGTGCACTGCAGCTGACCGGCGATGTGTCCGCCCAATAGTCGCGTTTCGCCCGTTGCTCTAAACCCCTCGTCGCAATAAAGATCCTGGTCAACGGTAAGCCCATCGGCATTTAGAGCGATACCTCCTGGATTGCTGAAGTGGCCGGCGCTACACATGAGTCTTCGAGCCGATTGCCGTCGAAAGCGGTATCGCCCGGGTTGTTCAGCCTGGCGTTAGTGCAAGAGAGGTCTGAACCAAGGTGCGCACCGACGAGCGAAACCCCTCCCTCGGCGGTGAACTTGTCGTCAAGGAACACGCTCTGACTCACGGTGACCTCGTCGGCGTTGAGTGCCTGACCGTCAGAGCTACTGAACTGGCCGCCGCTGCATTGGAACTGGCCTCCGATGTGCGCCCCAAACAGCCTCACTTCGGAGCTCGCCATGAACGCCCCGTCACACAGCAGGTCGAGCCCAATTGTCACACTGTCGGCGTTGAGCGCAAGCCCGTCCTTGCTCTGGAACTGGCCGCCAGTGCAAACGAGCTTGCCCCCGATATGTGCGCCCTCCAGCGAGACGCCGCCTAGGGCCGTAAATCCTTCGTCCAATTCGAGGTTGCCGTGTGTGACCAGCTGCCGTGCCTCGATGGCTGGCACAGTTGATCCGCTCAGGCTTATGGAAGGCGCAACAGCCTGGTTCAATGTGATGGCGTGGTCGAACTGACAGTCCGTGAGTGTCAGCGGGCAGCGCAGGGATGCAGACTCAAGGTTGAGGTGCCCCTGGATTCGTGCCCCTCGAAGCCACAAGGCCCTGACCGCAACACCAGCAGCGAGACCCTCGCCGGTAAGCAATTGGGCCAATAATCCCGCTCGTATCGTTCGCGATGCTTCGATCTGAGTGCTAGCTTCTGCGCCGCCCGGCTGCTTGTTCGCAAGAAAATCCACATGCTCACCGACCCGAGAGGCGTGCCACACCCTTGTCTCGGCTGGACTTAACTCGTCTGGAGTAGCAATGGGGGGTGCCATAGTCGAATGAGGCGCGGAGTTAGTGCGTCGCCGGAGTCGATAGTGCCGGCTGCCCGGACCGGCATTGCGTCAGGTAACTCTGCCAATTCCACTGCGTAAGGAAGGATTTCGCCTTTGTGTACCCGCTGTCGTAGAGCCTTTGTTGGGTTTGCGCGTCGATATCGAAATTCACCGCCTGGACGTCGAAGGTGTCCACGAAGATCGTCCGGGCGACGACGCATGGATCGTTGAGGTGCATCTGGTCGTGCGCATTCATCATGGTGCTCAGGAGCGCTTCCACGAAGCTGCGCGTGTCGGTGATCACATGGGCGACCTGGTTGGCGTCAGGCAGCGCCGAAAGCTTGATGCCGAAAGTTGGCCACCTCGGCGGCTGTCCATCGTTCCGATCGAACACCGCGATTGGAAAGTTGGACAAGGCTCCCCCATCGACCAGCCAGCACGGCGCCTTGTCGATCACGGAATGGACGCTGATGGGCTTGAAAAAGAAGGGAATCGACATCGACGCGCGCACGGCATCGGCAACTAACTGGGAGTCGGCGTCAAGACCGTATTTCGGATAGTCCCACGGCAGACGCACCAGCTGGCCTCGGGATAGGTCCGCCGTCATGACGACCAGGCGGTAAGACTGCTCCGGGGTAAGAGCACTGCCAGTGTCGTCCTTGATCTTCAGGTCCCCGAAGGTCTTGACGCCCTGACCTTCCAGCTGCTGCTTGATCCAATTGTGGAAGTAGTCGCCCTTGTAGATTCCCTTCTCCAACAGCACCGAGGCGCCTTCACCAACCACCGAGAAGCGCGACAGCTCGGTGGGGTCACGGAACTTCGTGTAGTCGACCGAACGAAGTTCCTGTTGCATCTTGTCTGGCATCATGTTTGCTGCCACCAGAGCGGCCACGATTGCTCCCGCGGACGTGCCGGCAACCCGGCTGAATGTATATCCACCCTCGATCAAGGCAGTTACCGCGCCTACATGGCCTATGCCCTTGACGCCACCGCCTTCGAGAACCAGATCTGAATTCATCAGTCGCTCATGTGTCAGCCATCGTCTTTGGACTTGGTCGCAGCGCGCTTGGGCACGAGGACGGCCACGAAGGCCAGTACGAGCCCCGCGATCGCCCAGATCATTACGAGCGGGAACCGCCAGTCGGCGGGGGCGAGCGTCGAGGAGACGGCGAAGACAATCAGGCCCACCGACACTGCATACGCGGAGCCGATCAGAAAGCTAGGCATTTGCGCCGCGCGAACGCTAGCCCACCCGCGTCACCGCACCGTCACCGTGGCGCGACGAGCGTGCGTGATTGCGGGCGAACGAGGCGTCGACCGGGGTATCGCCGGAGCCTACAAATCGCGATGCGTCGGCGGTCACCTCGCGTTTGGGCGACTGTCGGACGGGGGCAAAACCCGGCATGCCGGTGCTGCTCCTATCCGGCCAACCAGAACCAGCTCTGGAAGTCGCCGCCCTCGACGCCGTCTCCGGACGGAAGGCCGGCGCTGGGACCAAAAGCCGGCCCGAACGCGTTGCCGTCGAGCCGGTGAGTTTGTTTCTCGTTCAGAATCGAATCGCCGATCAACCGCACACGAACGCGAATCCTTTGGCCCCCGACGAAGCTTTCGAGAATCATCCAGTTGGCTATCGTCTGCTGGCTGAGCGCGAATGACGGCGTGAATGAGATACGCCTGGGATTGCCGGAGCCATCGTTCTGCAGCGCGACTCTGCCCTGAAGGATGAGCGGCCTATGACCGGGCATGGAACCGTTTGTTGCGGCTGGGGCTTCCCCTAGGTCCACCGAGACAATGAATGTATTGAGAGTGGCAGAGGTCGCATCCATGTTTTCAGTGAAGTCAACGAAGAGGCCCTTGTTGAGCTGACTGAGGCCGCCCGGGAAAAACTGATCGTTTGTCCAGTTGATCGCCGCGACCCGCGGCAGCGTGTCTGTGGCGACGGCAGCGACCGCGTTCGCCTCAAACTTGACACCCAGGTGTGCCGCGGGGTCGTCGGATAAGAACGCATCAACCTGATGGCAGCCTGGTTGCTTTCCGAACTGCCAACCCGCCTCGGCCAAACCCAGTGCATCAGTCAGGATCTCAATCTGTTGGCCGCGGTTGCTCGCATGGGCCGACTCAAAAACGACGTCGGACTCATCAAGTGCTCTGAATCTGACCTTCACATTGGGGGCCGGACCCCCGTTCGAGTCCTCGACTCCAACGATGAGGGGACACGGCAACACAGAGGTGATCGGGCCTTGCTGACCGTCGCCGCCGACATACCTCAGCGCCATGAACGCTGCCGCTGGGGCCGCGGTCCCGACTGCTCCGAAGACAATCGGTAGATGGTTGCTTGCGTCCAAGTGTGCTCGTACTTCGTTTTGGCCTGGGTTCGGCCCGAGCGTCCAGTTGGTCGTCGCGAGGCCATTGCCATCGGTGGCGACTGCGGCGGCGCTTACCGAACCCCCGCCCAAGTCCACCGTGAAATTCACGTTGACACCGGCTACGGGCCGCCCAAAGCCGTCTTCGACTCCGACCACGAGGGCTCCCGGCAAGAGGACGCCCGGGGTGCCTTCCTGCCCGGCGCCACTTACGTACCGGAGACTTCTCTGGTTGCACTGCTCGTTGAACGTGTCCTGCAGGTTGCTGACGCCGAGTGCACACGAGTCGGTGACCGCCACATCGCCGGCGGTGATGTGTGTCAGGGGCGGGAATTTGAGCCTGCAGTCGGTCATCGCGGATTGAAGCTCTCCTCCGCTGACGCTCCAGGTGATCAGTCCGAGCTTGCAGTAATGGTGTTCGACGCCTTGCGGCGGGGCGTCGGTGAGCAGCTCCACATCGCGGGTGGCGGTACGCGCCGCGAACACCCAGTAGTCGCCGGTCCGGAATCCGGTGCCTCCGAACTTCACCTGGATGTTGCTTTCGAGCGTCTTGGCGGTCGAGTCGAGAGTAACTTCATCGCTTGCCTGGTCCCACCTGCGCAAGCGCGGGTGCCCCCCGCCCGCGTAGGCGGACACGTCCTTGCTCAGCGTGACCAAGCGTTGGGCCTGGTCGATCACGGTCACGGATGCAAGCATTCCATGGGCGCCGTCGAGCTCGGTCTTGTCATTCAGCACCTCGACCCAGTCGTCGACGTGGAGGGTCAGGGTCTGGTCCCGCCCAAGCCTCGAGAGCCGGACTTGCGTTCCCTGCCCGCTGACAAATTCGTCGATCGCGAAGACAACCGACCCGTTGTCACGCGACCACTTGAAAGATGCGACGCCGACGTCGCCCGACGAGTGCACCTCAACGCGATAGAGTCGATTCTCGAGCCCATCGTAGCCGAGGCCCGGCCCGAGCAAACACGGATCGTTAAGTGCGGACGCGAGAACCGGGAGGGTCGACAGCCGGCCGCCAGTGGGCGCAGGTGGCCAGCCCGCGGGCGAATCGTTGCAACCGATCTGGCCGACATCGCGAAGCACCTTGACCTGGGCCTCGATCTGGAGTCGGGTTGCGTGATCCGGACCGCGCAGGGCAGTTTCGCGGATCGCGGGGTCTTCGATCGCGGTGATATGCCGCTCCCAGACATCGAGATAGATGAGGTCCGTACGGCTGAACGGCACATCGGCGGTGTGGTAAAGAACCTGCCACGGCGAGGGGTCTGCCAGCTTCCTGAACTCCGCGAGCCGTCCATCCGCCGCAGCGGCGTAGATGTGAAGGTCGATGGCGCCGGGAGCGCCGGTGGCGGGATCACCGGCAAGCCCGGCGGCACCGAGCTGAGCCGAGCGGTCGATGAGCTGCCATGTCGACTGCCCACTCGCCCGCTCGAACTCCACGAGATCGCCATTGCTCGCACGTGCGAAGACATGCACGTTTCCCGCCAGGTCGGTGGTCACAGCCGGATCCCCGGCCAGGGTCGTGCCGCCCAGCTCCGACGAGACGTCGTCGGCCTGCCAGTTTGAGTCTTTTATGAACAGCTCCCAGAGATCCCCGTTCGCGTCGCGAGCGTAGAGGTGCGGCACCGCGCCGTCTGCCCGCGCCCCAGGCTTTCCAACGAACGAGATTGGGATGTCCTTAAAGGCGCCGTCGGTGCTGTGGTCGGTGAATGTCCACCCTCCGGCGTTCCCTCGGACGAACTCCACAAGCTGCCCCTGCCCCCCAAACGCGAATACATGCAGGACGCCGCCAAGCACGACCGCAGCCGGATCTCCAAAGATGGGCGAACCGGCGGCCGCCGTAACCAGGTCCGTCATGGTCCAGGTTCCAGCGGATAGTTGAAATTCGAGCAACTCATTTGCTGCTCCGCGGCCAAAGGCGTAAATGTCCGACCCGAGAACCGCCGCACTGAAACCGCCGACGATCGACTTGGTCGACATCACCGAGCTTTGATCGGCAAATGTCCAGTTGCCACCGCTCAGCTTGTATTCGAGCAGCTGCCCAACGCTGCCCCGAGCCAGGACATGGATGTCGGTGCCGACCGTGACGGCGCCGGGGTCGCCCGCCACCGCCTCGGCGCCTGTGATCGTTGCCGTCAGATCGGCCACCTGGGCTGCCGGTGTGTTCTGCGAGATCTGCAGGCGAATCAAGTGCCCGCCCGTCGCCCGCGCGTACACGTCGGCCTCGGTGGTCGATGGCACCACGCTGACGATTCCCGTCACGCCCGTTCCCGTCTGACCGCCCAGAGACTGGGGGTCGGGGTAGGCCGGCTGGGTGGTGTAGGTGACAGTGCGACTGAGCTGCGGTTGAGCCAGGTTGGCGACCTGCTGCTGCATGCCTGCCCACGCCGACCATCCATTTCCAGGCGCCGTCTGCCACATGTGATAGGCCTGTTGGTCGGAGCCGCGGGCGACGAGCTCGAGCCGCCCGTCGGAATTACGGGAGGGGCTGAGCATGTCAACCCAACCCCCGAGCGAGCTCCACCCACTCCAGGTCAGATTCGGCATGGTCTGCCACGCGTGCCAGACGGCCTTGTCCGTGCCCCGCGCGAATACCTCGAGACTGCCGTCGTGGTTCTGTGCGACCGTCACCAGGTCCACCACACCGCCAAGCGACGCCCATCCACTCCACGTGTTTTGCGGTGTCTCCCAGATGTGCCACACCGCCTGATCGGCGCCGCGCGCGAACACTTCGAGCCTCCCGTCCCCGTTTTGACCCACAGTGAGGCGATCGATCCAACCGCCCAGAGGAGACCATCCGCTCCAGCCGTTGTTGGGCGCCGTCTGCCACATGTGCCACAGCCCGCGGTCGGCTCCCCGCGCGAAGATCTCGAGGCGGCCATCGGCGTTCGACGAAACCTCCAGCAGATCGATCCAGCCGCCCATCCCGACCCAGCCGCTCCAGCCGTTGTTCGGCGCAGTCTGCCAGTTGTGATAGACCGATTGATCAGAGCCTCGGACGAACAATTCGAGGCGGCCGTCCAGGTTCTTGCCCACCGTGAGCCGATCGATCCATCCGCCCATCGAGTACCAACCGCTCCACGATCCGCCCGGCGTGGTTTCCCACGTGTGCCAGACGCCGTTGTCCAGCCCGCGCGCGAACACCTCGAGCCGGCCGTCCTGGTTCTGTCCGACAGTCAGCATGTCGACGACGCCGCCGAGCGCAGCCCATCCTGCCCAGGCGCCGCCTGGAGTGGATTGCCAGTTCCTCCACACGGAGCCGTCGTTTCCGATCACGAATACGTTCAGCCGGCCCGCGGGGTCGAGGATAGCCCTGATGCTGTCGAAATCGGCGATGTCGCGATCCAGCGTGATGATCCCATTCGTCGAGTCGACGCCCGACACCTGGGCGAGGGCCGGCTGGGCGCGATTCAGAGCCGCGACCTGGATCCAGTCGCCTGGTGTAAGCGCGACCTCATCAAGGGTGGTGGATGCGACCTGTATCGCGTCGCCGGCGGGGAAACCTGTGACCGGCTCAGAGGTCGAGACCAGGTTGCACGCGATCCCGTCTACGTAGATGCGGCCGGCCGAGATGCCGAAGTCCTCGACGCCGGGTCCAAGGGGTAGGACCTGGAAGCCGCCACCTGTCTTGGGAACGCCGCAGCCTCCGATCACGTCGGTGCCCTCTTCGCGCTCGCGGCGAACCCCAATGGCAAGCTGCTCGTTCCAGTCCGCGTCCACCTGAACACGACCCTGCTGCATCAACACGGCGCTGTACCGCTTCCTTGGGTCGAACGTAAACCGGGTGAAGTCTCCTTTCATGTCCAGTTCTCCAAGTCAGTTGATGTAGATGACGGCCGGGTCCAAGCCAAACGGCAGGTATTCCCTCAAACGGAGGCGCAGGTTTGCCTCGCGCTGTGGGTTCTGGAGCCGCGAGTACGTGCCCATCTCCGATCCGTCGTCGCTTCCGGCTGCGATCGCGGGCGGGCACGCGGCCGACAGCTGGCAGTACGCAGGGTCGCCGTACCGGGTCGATGTGAAACTTGGGACCGTGGCGGTCTGGGCGGCAGCCGGATCTGCGCCGCTCGCAGTCGCTGCATCGACGACGAGGTCGGGTTGGCAATGATAGCGCTGAGGCGTGACCGAGCCAGGCGGTGCATAACTAAACCGGAAGCAACCCGCCTGCGAGCGCTGGACGAGGACCTGGTCAGAGAACAGCGTGTCGGTGGCGAGGTCGATTTCCTTCACCCGAACACTTCCGATGACAGTGGCTCTTTCGAAGGTCGCCGGCGGCCCGAACATGCTGCCACCGGACTCCGCGGCCAGCGCGGGCCGCGCGGTTGCGAGCGCGAGCTGCTCGATGGTCGTCGGATCGTCCTGGCCCGCGCCAAAACGGATGTCTGCGGCCGCTGCCGCACTCATCACCACCAATTGATCGTCGACCGACAGCACGAGCGCGCTGGTGAACGCTCGATTGCTCGGCTTGGCGGCGCGAATCGCAGCCTGTAAGGCATCCCTGGCCTGGGCCACCGTTTTGGGAATCGAGGCGAGCACCGCGGTCTCCTGCGGGTCGTTCCCGATCTGAACCTGGAGTGACGGCCTCAGCGAATTGATGCCCGGGAAGGGTGTCAAGGGTCCTCCCACGAAGGCTTTCCCGGTGTGAGCAGACTTGGGATCCAGCCTCAGCTGCGACGCGGTTGGATCCGCCTGGAACGCCTCGATCACGACCGGGCTGGCGGCCGGCAGGACGAGGATCCGATTCCCAGCGGCCACGACCCGGATCTTTCCCAACTCTGGATTCGTCCCGGCCGCCCTGATCGCGGCCTGCAGCATCGTCGCTGCCTGCGTCAGCGTGCCGGGCACGCCGGCAAGCTGCGCCTGGTACGGACCGTCCCCACCCACCGTGATCGCAACCGAAGGTGTGACGGACGTCAGGTTGGGGAACGGAGCAAGGTTCCCGGAAAGCAAGACCGGCACGGCCTGGTTTGGCGGAGAGTCCAGGATGCTGTCGCTGACCGACACGCCTGCCATCTCGATCGGGAGCTCAAGACGCCCGCATATCGAGCTCTCGATGACGAGCTGGAGGCTCTTGTTGCCGTGGTCGACCACGACACTGGGCGACCACGGGAGGAGCGGGTTTCCGTCCGATGCGATCGCGGTGCCGGGTATGAGAGTCGTGTGCGACAGAGTCAGGCTCGCAAGGTTCGAATCGACCTGGATGGTTCCGCTGATCAACATGCCGTCCACACGCAGCCGCGTTCCCGGCGCGGCGGTGATCTTGATGCTGCCGACAAGCACCGGACGCTCACCATTCGCTGCTTGCAGCACCAGCTCCACGCCTGGCGAAGGCAGATTCACGGCGATGTCTTCGACGCGGGTCAGGACCCGTACCAGTAAGCGACGGTGACCTCGCCGTCGGGCCTCGTCCCGAAGACGATCCGGCCACGCGAAACGTCGACCGCCACCTTTCCGGTGCTGGGCGGGTCCCATGTGCTGAGGTCCTTACAGATCACATCCGCCGCGGCCTTGACGGTGCCCCCGACAAGAATCGCAAAGCTCTGGTCGGCGCCATAGAAGTCGCCCGGCCGAAAGAAAAAAGCCGCCGGGCGGATCGGGCCCGGGACATCGAGCTCCGTCGTTCGTGTGAAGTCTCCAGCGATCGGGGCTGGGTGGACGAACAGGGGCGCCGTGGCGCCGACCGGGTTGAAGGTGTAGCGATTGAGATCCGGCGAACCGATTTGAAGCGGAGTCCCAAGGCCGATGGCGTAGCTTCTGAGCCGCCACAGGAAGAAACCGATCGTCCGGAGGCCATAGCGGCCCTGGAACCCGGACGGCGGGCGAACGTCGACGCTGTGGGAAGTGACCTCGAACGGGCCGTCCAGTAGATCGATGTTGTCGAAGTCACGCACGTTGACCCAGCCCACCGCGTCCAGTGAGTTGGGGTCGGCTCCGCTTGGATTGGCCGCCGGCTGGATGCGAGCGTGGTTGACGTTTTGCGTCCACGCGACCAGCTCCCTGAAGTCGACCGCATGCGATCCCCAGCCGGTGACGTTCGCCGCCAGCTGCTCGAGCATCGAAAGCGTTCCTTTGCGTCTTCTGAACTTGATCGTGTTGGCCACGTCAGCCCGACGGCCCTGGTCGATGTTGTGGAGCGCGTTGTTCCCAACCAGGTCGCCGATGTACGGGATCACCCAATCGGCGCAGGTTTCGATGAACAGGTCGCTCCATAGTCCGTCGATGTCGCTCTTGACCAGCTCGGCCTGGTCCGCGATCAGGCGGAGCAGGGCTCGTAGCACAAGTCCCTCGTCGGCGTCGCGCACCCGATAGACGGACGGAAGCAGCTGGTATAGGTCGAGCGCCTTGCGTTCGATCACTGCGCACCCCAGGAAATGACAGCGGCGTCCGTGGCCGGGTCGTCGAGGTGGGCGATTTCGTCCGGCTGAATCGCCAGGGACGTTTGCACGGGGTCGCTGCCGGCGTGGTGGCTTTGCGCGTCAGACGCACGCTTGAAGTTGAGGCGCGTCACTTCCGCGGACAACACGCCGGGCACGTTCTGGAGCAGGGCATACACCTCGCTCAACCGGATCGGCTGCCCGATCGTCAGCTTGTCGAAGCTCAGACCCGTCGCGAGGGCAACGCCGGCCGCTGTCGCGACCTGGTCCGCCGGGTGGCCCGGGCTGGCCCGAACGGTAGCGATTACCTGAATCGGAATCTGCGTGACGTCCTGGATCACGAGCTTCCGATTCGGATCACGCCGGTTGTCGAGGTAAGCGGCCAGGGTGGACTTGACCTGGCTGCTCAACGGGTCGCCGCCGGGCCCCGCGACGGTGAGACGGACCGCCTCGTCGTCCACATCCCATGCCATTCGCGCGAATGCACGGGCCACGCCCGCGTATTCGAGAGCGGCGTTTTCGAAGTCCGCGAGCGCAACGATTCGATCGAACGTGCGAACGGAGCTGGGCGCGGCTGCGCGAATGTCGTTGGAGCCGGCGGGATCGGCGCCGCCATACGCCGGACCAGGGTTGATCACTGACTTCAACCCGAGGGGTTTGTCCAGCAGCGTGGTGAGCGTCATCCGCGGCACGTTGCCATCCGGGCCGAGCCCCTTTCTGTAAGTAGCGATCACGTTGCCCTGTCCACTCGGAAGTCGAGCTCCGTTGACGCCATCGCCGAATGACACCGACTCGGATCCGTCCGCACCGACCTCGCTCGTGAAAAGCGTCTCATCGCCCTTCCGCCCATACAGCGTCCGGGCGTGCTTCCACTTGATCCCGGACACGCTGACGTGCACCGTGTCCGCCGCTCCGGCTGGAGCTGAAGGGTCGGGCACGTGCGTGACCGGGGACTTCGCCAGCCTGAAAGTCTGGAAAGCAGCGGAGGCGTCGCCACTTCCGATTACCTCATTGGCGACGGTCTCGCCATGGGTGGCCTCCGCCACGTTCCCGTAGAGAACCGCTGTCCAGGTGTCGAGGTTGCGTGCCAGGTCGTTCGCAAGGGTCAGGATCGATGCATCGACGTCTCCATCACCGTCGAGGTCCTGGCCCTGAACTGACACCAGTTCGATCAGCTGTGGCTGCCCGGCCGCGTCGTCGAGAAGAACAGGGCGCCCCGGCGCCAACGCCGCAGGTGCCGAACCCAGGATGCAGACCGAGTTCCCTGCGATGGTGTCGGCGAAGCCGAGGTTCCAGAGGTTGAGAGGGGGTGCGCTCAGCTCGTAAACCTGCATCGTGCGCATGTCATCGCACGACCAGATTGGCGGTGTGGGGACGGTGTATCCGAATGTCCAAAAGAAGTAATACGCCAAGCGGATCTCACCGGTTCGGATGCGCTGCATCGTGATCACATACGAGTGCCACTTGACAGCAGAGACCTGGTCGATAGGCTGTTTGCCACCGAGTGTTGCCTGCCACGGGTTCCAGCCGTCGTTGGGGCTCTGCTGGGACAGGAACCAGAGGCTTCCAGCTTGATCAGCTCCAAACACCTGGATACAGCCCCTGTACGAATTGACCAACGGCTGGCCGGGTACCAGCGCCGCGGCGAGCGAGATGAGGTGAGGCCCACCGAGCGACTCCCAGGCCGACCAGCTGCCATCCAGCTGCTGCGAGGCGGTCCAGAGTCCGGCCTTGTTAGACCCGAAGACCACGAGGCTGCCATCGTGGTTGCTCGCCGCGGCTACTAGCTCGAACTTCCGGCCCGGAAGCGCCGCCCAAGAACCCCAGGTGGAATTCGGAGACACCTGCGCGATGTGGGATATGGTCCCGTCGATCGCCACAGCAAAAGCCTCAACGCGGCCGTCGCTGTTTTGCGCCGATGCCAAGTCGTGAACAGATCCACCGAGGGACTGCCACTGACTCCATGAGCCGTCTTGTTGCTGGCCCAACACCCAGAGCGTGTCATCACTGCCCCGGGCAAGAATCAGCAGAGTTCCGTCCTGGTTTGCTGCCGAGACCAGATCGCGGGCGGAGCCTCCGAGTCGCGACCACGCGTCCCATATCCCGCTTGCCCTTTCCCGCCTGTGCCAGACCGCGCCATCCGAACCGAACGCGAAGAGGTTGGCTCGGCCACCCCGATCGACGCCTACAGTCAAGCCGAGAAATCGGCCCCCGAGCGAACGCCATGTTGCGCTTTCTATGTTGTATGTCCATTCAAGGGCCCAGACGGCGCCGTCATCGGCGATTGCGAAAATGCGGTGCCCGCCACTCGGGTCGATCAGGACGGTGCGGCGACCGGCCAGCACTCCCAGACCCAGCGTTAGTTTGGTCACGGTATCGCTGATCGGTCCGATCGTCTTGTGTTCGGACGTAGTGCTGACGACGCTCGTCATCCGGGTCGCTTCGGGCTTGACGATCAGCACGCTCGTGCCGGGCTTGATATCGTCGTACCGCGAGTCGAGGTAGATAGTCTTGGTCGACGAATCGAACGACTGGCTTGACTTCAGATCGTCTTGGGTCCATTTGAACGTGTTGTCGGACTGCAACTGAAGGTGAATCCAGGAATCGGGCGCGTTGTACCCAAACAACCTCATCACCCGCTTGTAGGGCGCCAGCGAAGAGGTGATCGCGGTGAACCCATCCTCCAATACGGGTGGTGACCAGTCGACGACCGGCTGCGTGTCGCGGATGCGGGTTCTCATCACTAGCTTGTTTTCGAGATGCAGCGGGTCGAACAGCGCCAGCTTCGTGCCCGGCGCAAGAGCCGGCGGGACCCCCAGCACGGTTGCCTCAGCTGATCCGAGCGCGAGCGGATTGACGTCCGAGGGCACCGGGAAGATCCGAAGCAGGTTGACCAGGGCGTCTGCCTCGACGACGAACGAGACCTCGAATTTCTGCGGCTTGCGGCCCTGCACCGGTACGCTCTGCACCTTCATTCCGGCCGGCACTTTCACTGTCTTGCCCGGTTCGACTGTGAGGGCGAGCTGGGCCGCGGCCGCCAAACCCGGCGCGGCTGTGTAGTCGAGCACGCGGACGATCCGGACGAGGCTTTCGCGCAGAACGGCGGTGCGAACGAAGCTCTCGTTGGCAATCCGCTCCTGGTAAAAGGTCAGGATGTCGGCCACCAGCGCCCACAGATAGAGCAGGGCGACGGCGTCGTCGTCGGGGCTGCGCGTGGACCAGCGCGAAAGGCTGGGCACGCTGGAGATCTGGTCGATCATCGTTTGGGCGAAACTCCCGTAGGTGCCCACGCGGTAGCTGATCGACGAGAGCCCAGGCCTGTTAGCCACCTCGACCGGTGTCAATGGAGAGGACGGCTGACAGCAGCCGCAGCCGATCGGATGGAGGCTCAGGCTGCTCACTTGCCCCCTCGCATGTTCAGGCTCAACATTCCCGCTTCGGGGAAGCTGGCGTCGTTGTCGAGATGGACAACCTCGAGCTGACCCACGGGAATCAGACCCATGGCGAGGTTGGCTGTCGTAGCCGGCCGCCCAGGGTCCGGGTCCTGTTGATCGAGTCTTGCGAACCGGCGAATCACCACCGAATCCACGCCCTCGACCGCCATGGCGGCCGCATACAGCTGACTGGTGTAGAGAGCGTCGCCGATGCCGAACCGATTGGTCTGGAACAGTCCCGCGCTCGGGTTGCGGAGCGGCCCGCTGCTGAGTGCGGAGTGAAGTGCTCGTTCGACATCCGCCGAGAAGTGGTCGGGCTTGACACAAACGTCGAGCTCGACCGTTACGGCGGCCTTGCCGGGGGCCGCGACCTCGAGGTCGTAGCCCGCCTGCGTGAAGCCCTCGACCCACTCTTCGATCTGGGCGGCGAGGTCGGGGGTGAACGTCACGGTTGGGATCGGCTGCGCGGTCACGTAGACGGTGTGCCAACTGCCTGTCCAGCGGAAATCGGCGAGGGCTTGCGCGACCGATGGATGCATCTCGGCCGCATGGGCATAGTCCGCCGCCGTGACCGCACGCTTGAACTCGGAATGAATGGCAGCGGGCGCCATCCGCTTCACATGTTCGATCGGTTGCGGGTCCACTCCACCCCAGGCCGGCACAGGGTTCCGCACCGCGTTCACGCCTGGCCAAGCCGAAGTGCCTGGGATGATGTGATAGAGCGCCTCGGCGCCGATGTTCCCGGGCGTGCCGCAGCCGACCCGATAGGTCACCGTGACCTGGCTTGCGACGGGCAATGCGACGCCGTGAACGCCATCCCCGAATCGCAGCTGCGCGCGCCCCTGGTTGTCGGTCTCGACCACGAAATCGAGGTCGAAGGGGCCGCTGGCAAGGAGGTCCGCCCGGGGATGCCAGTTGCCTGACCCACTCATCCCGGGCACGTCAATGTGCGTGACCTGGGGAGTGGTGAGATGCGGATCGACGGTCAGGAGCGACGTCACGGGGTCGGTTGGACCCTGCAGCCCGCGCAGTCGCTGACTGAGCGGCCCGTGCGCCATCAAGACCTGGAAGGGCCGCCGGCCGGACCCGGCCACCGACATGGGGCCCGGATGCGGCTCGGGATCTCTGCGCAATCCGTGATCCGCCAGCGCGAGGTTCCCGCGAGCCACAGCCAGCGGGCCTGGAATCGGTTGCCCGCCGGACATCGCGGTCACGCACAGGGGAAACGACAGCCCGTCGGCTGAAGACCACACAACCCGAGTGATCTGTACGTTCAAGAGAGGGTCGGTCAGACCGGACTGCACATCAGTCAGGCGGACCACCTGCCGGTGCTTGAGCTCGGGCGGTTGGCCTGGTATGGGTCCCTTCAACTCTTCGAAGAGCAGGAAATCGCCTGGCTTCAGCGGCAGGTCATTCCCGACCAGGTCGGCCGTGGTGCCTCCTGCCGGGAGGCAGCACTGCTGGTTCCCCCAGGTATGGATCGGGACCTCGCGCAGCGCAGGATCGACCGCCACCTGGTCCACCGTTTCGAACACGCTCTGCGCCAACAAAGAGGCGATGCCTGCGAGATGACCGTCGACTTCGACGCCGAGTGTCTTGCCTGCGATCGGGGTATCGATCCGGGTCAACAGCTGAGTTCCCGCGGGAATCACACCTCCGGCGACGACGTCGAAGTGGACGAACGTCCGGGCGCTCGCGCCGTCGTGCATCCGGTAATCGATCAGGCGGGTATGCCTCCGGACAGAGATGCGCTGCCGAGCCGTCTCCAGATATGCCTCGTTGGCGACAGCGTCCTGGAAGTAGCTGAGCTGGTCGCCGACGTAGGCGAGAAGTTCGATCAGCGTGATGCCAAGGTCCGCCTCATGCCGCTCCGTCCAGCGAGGCGAGATGATCGGCAGGTAGTCGAGCATCGCCTGGCGGAAGCTGGCATAGTCCTTCGCCATGTAGTCGATGAGCGGCTCGGCGGGCGCCGGCGCGGGACAGTCGGTGCGCGGCAGGCAATCGAAGCGGCTCGGACATCCCGCCTTGAAGCTGAAATCGACTTGCGCGAAGGCGGGATCCAGCAGGCCACTCGAGACGACGAGTCGGTAGTCCGAAAAATCGCCAATCCGATCGACGCGCACGTCGATGCGGTCGCCAACCCGGTGCGCTGAAAGGACCTGGACGTCCTGGACCCGCTCGCCGCCCTGGATCGAGAATTGACCTGCGCTCAGCGTCGGAAGCAGTGTGTTCAAATGCGCGCTGGGGAAGAAGTGGACGTGGAGCAACCTCTGGTTGTTTAGTCCATCCGTTGCGACCTCCAGGTAGTCGATGCCACTGAGCGTCGGGTCCTTCTCGAGGAGGGCGCGGCGCGCGTCATCCGAGCAATCGACGCCTGCGAATCCCGCGATCATGCGATCACCCCAGCGCCGGAGCGATGAACTGCTCGCTGAGCCGCTGCCCCGTGTCGCGGCGGCGGAACGTCACTTGTATCGTCAGCCTCTCGTCAACGTTGTCGATGCGGACTTGCTCGACCTGGATCACGTCCGAGAGCCACCGCTGGAGCGCCCCCTGGACGAGGAACTGCGTCGCTGCGCTCAGGACATCGCTGTTCGGCATGAACACGAGCTGCAGAAGGCCGCAACCGAAGTCCGGGCGGTTCACGCGTTCCCCGGGTGTCGTGAAGAGCACCTGCTCGATGAGGTCGCGCACGTGGTCGTCGGCATCGGTCGTGGCACTGCGTCCACGCTGATCGACGTGAAATGGGAAGTCCATGTAATCGCTCATCAGGTGGCCTGCACCTGGGTCTGGACTCCACTAACACTGGCGCTCCCCTGCGGAGCCTGATCCGGCCCCTGGCAGATCCCGACGCTGGACTCCAGCAGAACCGGCGTCCCGCTGACGGTCACCTTTTGAGCAGGGGCGCTCCACTGCACGGTGACGCACGGGTGGGGAGTCGGGCCGATCATGAACGGGCAGCCGGCGATGATGAAGGTGTCTGTTGCGAGCAGGGCGTAAGCGCCGCCCGCCTTGGTGGTCGTGTTCGTCGTGACCACGCTTGCCGAGCCACCATGGGGGCACTGGATCGTGCAGCCCATCTGAAGAATCGCCGCACCCATCACGTGACCTCGAGCGCGCCGTCGTTGATCGAGACCGATGACGAAGTGATCTTCACGGAGTGCCCGCTGGAGCTGATCTCGACGCCTGACTGATCCATGACGATCTTTGACCCGTTCTTGTCCGTGATGACGATGCTCTCGGATCCGCTCGTGTCGTCCAGCGTGATCGTGTGACCTGAATCGGTCTTGAGGACCTTGATATCGGTGGTGGCCGAGTTGGGCACCTGGTTCTGGCTCCACCAGCATCCGGACCAGATCGGACGCGTGACGTCACCTGCCTCGAATTCGATCCAGACCCCGGCGCCCTTGGGTGGAATTGCGAACAGTCCGACTCCGTCGCCCGAGTACGTGACGGCAGGTACCGCCCAACCGGTGTCTTGATCGGGAAGGATCTCTGGAACGCTTGCCTTGATGCGGCCCTGGTTCTTGGGGTCCTGGAGATCTGTGACCTGGCCTCGGTACTTGCCGTAGTGCCGGTTCTGGCGGTCGTCGAGCAGGTCGTCCGTCAGGTCGTCCATCATGCCGCCGCACCCGGGTCGCTGAAGTTCTCGTTGCCTATCAGGCCGGTGCCGTTGCGCCGGAGCGTGAAGGCCTGCGTGTAGCTGTCGCCGGCCAGCGTGTGCAGCACCTTCTGCACGTAGTACGTGCCGCTGAACTGGACTCCCGCGCCGCGGACCTCGACCGGCTGCTTCGCGCGGAGGATCTTCCCGAAGACCGAGGTGTTCAGATCGCCGTCGGCGACGATCGCCAGGGCGGATTGGTCCACGAAGGCCTGGGTCATGCGCTGCAGGTCGCCGCCGTCGAAAAGCCCAGTTCTGGCCAGCAACACCTGCCTGGGCTTGTCGGTCGGGACCGACGACGACTTGCCGAGTTGGGTCAGCGACCCTCCGGTCGACTGCACGTCCTGATTCGACTGTGAGTCAATGTCGAGACTGGTGGCGCGTGCGGTCGCGGGCCTCAACATGTCGTACCTGGCCTTGAAAGAGTTGACGTTGGTGGACTCGCCCAGGTTGACCGAGATCAAGGCCTGCGCTGGATCCTGCAAATGGGGAGCGTGGAAATGTCCCTCCACGATTCCGGTGAGTGGATTCGTCTCGACGTAGCACTCGAATCCGTTTCGTTTGGCCAGCTTGCGCAGGTATTGAATGTCGGTGAGGCGTTGCTGCTGCGTTACGTCCTGGTCGCTCCACTGAGGCGAGGTGCTGTCGACGACGGGTGTGAATCCGTAATCGGAATTGGTGAAGATTGCGGTCGCAATGTCGCTGTCGGACATGTTCGGCCATGGTTTTGAATTTGGCTGCAGGTTCATGAGCACGGTTGGATCCATGGCCACCACGTTCAAAACCGACTGGCCAGGCTGGTTGGCGAAACCCGCGTCGGTCTCGATCACATACGCCTGCATGAGGTGCTCGGGAGGCCCGCTTCCAACAGCCACAGTGATTTCGAGCTTCGTGAGCCGATCAAAGATGTTTTCGTCGATCACTGACCACTCGGAGCATCCATCCTTGACCGCGATGCTGATCCGCAGCCGGATCATGTCAGCGAGGTCGATGTTGTCTTCGACCTCGATGTTCTGAATGGCGTCCACCAGCTGCGATTCCGCCGGCGTGTCGTTGATGAAGAGCTGATACGAAACCGCGACCATGTCAGCCCTCTGAAGGCGGAATCGCGATGATGGTTCCGGCGACCGCGACGAGGTCGCCGGGCCACAAAGCCCGATTCGCATCTGCGATGCGCCAGAACCTGAGCGCATCCCGATAGAACCTCGCCGCGACGAGGTCGAGGCGGTCGCTCTGGGCAACGGCGTATGAAGCCTGACGTCGCGCGGCCGGTATGAATCTCACTTGCTTGTAGTTCACCAGCCGACCGCGGGCGTCCATGAACCGGGCGTTGGCCACGGATGCGTAGCGACTGCCCTTCAGAAACATGGGCTTAGAGAGGCGCAGGACCTCCCGCCTGCACCGAGACCGGACTGTAGAGAGCTGCCAGAGCCTCCTTCTGAGCCTGGTAGGCCATGTACGAGTTGCGGCCGACCGTGGACTGCTCGAGCTCCATATAGGTCAGCACCCGGAATCCGAGCTCGACCTGCGCCTGGATCGGGTTGAGGTCGGGGTCAAACGCCTGTTCCGTGACCGAGAAGCTGTTGAGCAGCACCGGCATGACGCGTGACGGCCCCCATACCAGCAACGTGAGCGGTATGTCCGCCGGACAGACCTGTACTTTTCCCGTCTCCTCGAGCGCCAGAAGCTCATCGATCAAAGCGGTAGGCGGATAGAGCAGAAGCTCGAGCGTGGCCAGGACGGGGTGAAGGCCATGCGCCACCACGACCGGATTGAGAAGAGGCGTTTCGAGCTGGTCGGCGGCGTCCAGCTCAACCGTCAGGTTGACGGTTTCGATTGGCGGACCGAGGACCCGCAGCACATCTTCTCTGGCACCACCCACGCTGCTGGACGGCGAAGGCGCCGCCCGTTTTTCCAGGCTGCGCCGGATTTGCTCTGGGTTGAACTGGAACACGATCACCGCGGGCGGCGGGCCGGGAGTCTGCGACGGATAGACGAGCAGAGCCCCTTTATGCAGTCGCGGCCGGCCTGGGAACTCAGAGTGCATGGTGCGATTCCTGCAGCGCTGCGGCAATCCGCTGCGCCACGCCCTGGGCCACTGCCTTCTCGCTGACCGGGCCGCCGGCCAACATCAGCGGCGGCGCGGCTGCTCGCCCGATCACCCGAGACGTTCCGATCCCGGATCCCGATCGAAGGAGTTGCTGTAACTCCTGGGCGGCCAGGCGGCGGATGGAATCCGCGCGCTCCGGCTGCACGTCCAGCCCGTCTATCACGAGGCGATCGATGTCGACCGTGAATCGTTGGCTCCTCATCCGGCCAGCCTCGTCTTCATGGCGCCAAGCTCGGCCTGGGTCAACAGCCTGTCGAGTTTTGAGTACTCCCTCAGCGCAGCACGGCGCAGGTGCTCCATTCCAATCGCTCTGCCCTCGCTGGCCGCGAGAAAGGCCGCGTTCAGCGACACATTGCGAATGCTGCCGCCGCTGAGCTCCATGCCTGAGAGGTTCTCGAAATCGATGTCGCCGAGAGGAGCCTCTGGCGGAAAGGCCTTCTTCCAGATCTGGAGCCTGCTGGCAGCGTCCGGGAACGGAAACTCCACCAGGAAACGCAGCCGGCGCATGAACGCCCGATCAAGAGCCGTCTTACGGTTCGTCGCGAGAATGGCCAGACCCCGGTAGTCCTCCATTCGCTGGAGCAGGTAATCGATCTCGATGTTCGCATACCGGTCGTGGCTGTCCCTCACCTCGCTTCGACGGCCGAACAGTGCGTCGGCTTCGTCGAAGAAGAGCACGACTCCGCTCCTCTCCGCCGCGTCGAAGACGCGCCTCAAGTTCTTCTCGGTCTCGCCGATGTATTTGCTGACGACCCCTGCGAGGTCGATCCGGTATAGGTCGAGGCCCAAACGTCCGGCCAGAATCTCCGCCGCCATGGTCTTGCCCGTCCCGCTGACTCCTGAGAACAGCGCATTCACCCCCGCGCCGCGTGCCAGGCGTGTGCCGAAGCCCCATGTTCCGTACACCCGCGACCTGTTCTCCACCTGGGCAGCGATGTCCTGGATCTGTTCGAGAACGTCCGGCGGCAGCACGATGTCGTCGATGACGTGGACCAGCCTGATGCGCTGCGCGACCTCCTCCATGTCAGCGCCCACCTGGGACCTGCAAGCCTGCCAGAGGTCGATCTGTGGCCCGCGGCCATTGGACCCGCTCATATAATTGGACGCGCGCGCGCGCGCGACCGTACGGGCGATCGCCTCCGGACCGAAGCTGTACTGCTGAGTGATCGAGGCCACCGTCTCGGCCTGGTCTGGCCATTGCTCCCCGAGCTCGCCCTTCCAGGCCTCGGTCTGCAACACGGAATCGAAAATTGGGCTCTCGACTGCCAGCAACGCCCTGCTCCACTGCAGAGGCTCCGGACTGCTTACCACCAGCAGGACATTCAGTCGATCAAGCGATCGGAGCAATGACGTCCGTTCAACTCGCTCGAGACCGGTCGTGTCGACAAAGAGGCCAAGACCCAACAATCTGCAATCCCGCTCGACCAGTTCCAGGACGCCGTGGTCGGGCTGGGCGCCGCCTTCGAGCTCGAGTCGGCAAATCTCGATTCCGAGCTGGTCCCCAATGCCGAACGCGATACCGGCGGCTGCCTCGGGGCGGCCAAACAGATTCGCGGTCGGCAGGACGTCTGAGATCTCATGACTGAGCGCACGCGCCACCCGACCGGCCCGCTCACGTTGCGCGCCGGTCAAATGGGTGGGCCTGAGCGGGCTCAAGGGTCTTGCGCGCTCGTACTTGCCGGCGCCGTCGATCAAGTAGCCGACGATGCTGCGTGGGAGCCGAAGCGGATTGTGGCCCAGCGGAGCTCCGGCCGGCTCCCCATGATCCAGCTCGAGAAGGTGGCTCGAGATGAGGCGCCCATGGGGCAGAAACGACACCAGCAGTCCGTCGCGCTCCTCCGGACGCGCCAGCAGCGCTACCGCGAGGTGCGGAGTCAACTGCTTGCGGCTCACGTCGTCGTGCAGATAGGCAT
>WNFC01004852.1_pt1 | contig 26239 bp, 18 predicted proteins | sample 5400541 | NCBI WGS metagenome assembly WNFC01 (sample SAMN13153342, study PRJNA577476) | soil metagenome | isolation source: 120 cm saprolite under Douglas fir tree site 2 hole 2 replicate 1 | place: USA:California | collected 2015-04-18 | reverse complement strand
AACCTCGTTTTCGTTGGCGAAGGTGAAGAAGAAATCGGTTCGCCGCACTTTCCGCAAATTGTGCGGCGGCCGGAAGTGCTTAGCGCGCTGAAAAATTGCATGGGCATCTTCATGCCCAGCGCATCGCAAGGGCTGGACGGCGAAGTCACCATGACGCTGGGCGCAAAGGGAGTCATCGAGTGCGAACTGGTTTCCAGCGGCGAGCGCTGGGGCCGCGGCCCGCGCAAGGACGTGCACTCGAGCAACAAGGCGCGTCTCGATAGTCCCGCGTGGCACCTGGTCGAAGCGCTAGCGACATTGGTTTCGCCCGACGGCAACGATCCCGCCATCGAAGGCTTCGCGGACAAGGCTCGCCCGATTTCCGCAGCCGAAAAGAAAATGATCGCGGAAGCCGCGCGGCGGATGAGCGAGTCGGAAGCAAAAAAGCTTCTTGGCGTGGAACATTGGGTTCACGACGTGAGCTGGCAGGAAGCCCTCGAACTCTTGATGTCGCGCCCCACCGTGAATATCGAAGGCCTTGTCGGCGGCTACACCGGGCCGGGCGGTAAAACGATTCTTCCCGGAAAAGCTGTGGCCAAGCTCGACTTGCGGCTCGTTCCGGACATGACGGCCGCGGAAGCGCTCGCCGCGCTCAAAGCCCATCTGGCGAAAAAAGATTTTGGCGATATAGACGTGCGCATGACCGGCGGGTACGATCCCAACAGCACGCTCGCCGACGCAGAAATCATTCGCGTCGAAGCCGCCGTGTACCGCAAGGGCGGGATCGACCCGGTTATTCTGCCGCGCAGCGCGGGATCCTGGCCCGGCTACGTCTTCACCGGCGAGCCGCTGCACCTCGCCGCCGGTCCATTCGGCCTCGGCCACGGAAGCGGCGCGCACGCTCCGGACGAGTACTACGTCATCGAATCGAAAAATCCCAAGGTCCACGGCATGAATGGCGCAATCTTCTCCTTTGTCGAATTTCTGTACGCCGTAGCACAGAAGAGCTGAGTGCAGCCACGCCGAATCGCCGAGCCAAGCTTCCACAAGGACTCGCCCAGCTCAATGACACAATCCGAAATCCCCGGCGGACCATCTCCCTCGAGCGGCGCGCTCGCGCGGCATCTCGGCCTGTTTGGCACCACCATGGCCGTGATGGGCGGAATCATCGGCGCGGGAATTTTCATTAATCCTTACCTCGTCGCCGGGCGCGTACATACCTCCGCGCTGATCCTGAGCGCCTGGATCGCCGGCGGAGTCATCGCCCTTCTCGGCGGATTCATATACGCCGAACTGGCGTCGCGCTTGCCCGTCGTCGGCGGGCAATACGCTTACTTGCGCGAGGCCCTCCATCCCGGAGTCGCGTTCCTCTACGGCTGGGTGTTGCTTCTGGTGATCCAAACGGGCGGAATGGCCGCGGTCGCCGTGACTTTCGCGCGCTATTTTCTCGAGCTGACGCGCTGGCAGATCAATGCTTCCATCATCGCCGCGTCGGCGCTCGCCTTGCTCACCGCCATCAACTGCCTGGGCGTGCGCGCAGGAAGCCGCGTGCAATCCGCCATGACGCTGACGGCCATCGCTGCCATTGGCATGCTCGAGGCGTGCAGCTTTTTGCGCGGCGGAACTTCGCTGATTTCCTGGCGCCCGCTTCTGGACCAGCCTCCGTCTCTCAACCTCGCCATCGCTTTTGGCTCCGCCATGACGCCGGTCCTTTTCGCCTACGGCGGCTGGCATACCTCGAGCTTCTTGTCGGGAGAAATCCGCGACCCGCGCAAGACTCTCCCGCGTGCCCTGGTTTTAGGCGTGCTGGGCGTGATTGCGGTGTATACCTCGGTGAATTTCGTTTACGTACGCGCGCTGGGACCTGCCGGACTGGCCGCTGCGACGACGCCGGCTTCCGCCGTGATGCGCGCGCTCCTGGGTCCGCGCGGCGCCACGTTGATCGCGGCAGGTATTGCCTTCTCCGCTTTCGGATTTCTAGCGCAGTCCTTTTTGACCGCGCCACGCGTTTATTTTGCGATGGCCGAAGACCGCGTCTTTTTCCGCAGCGTGGCTTGGGTGCATCCGCGGACGCGCGTGCCGGTCGTCGCCATCGCCTTGCAAGGTGTCTGGGCCATCGCCATCGCGCTGACGGGCACTTTCGCGCAAGTTATCAATTACGTTGTGGCCATGGACTCACTCTTCTTTGGGCTTACGGCCGCATGTTTGTTTGTGCTACGCCGCGCCGCCACTGTGGGCGCCGACAAAGTGGATTATCTGGTCCCGGGACATCCCTGGACGACACTGCTCTTCATCGCCGCGGAATGGATTGTCGTCATGAGCACGTTCGCGCACGATCCCAAGCGCTCCTTCATTGGCCTCGGCATTGCCATCGCCGGATTGCCGGCCTATTTTTTGTGGCGCGCGAAAAACCGGGAGGGAACCACGTCTTGAACGCTCCGGCACGGAAAAAACGTTCGCCGTATATGGAATGGGCGAAGACGCTTTCGCACGCGAAGTTCAACCTGGCCACGAGCGGCCTCCTCGGCGTGCCATTCCCGGAATTTCCTTTGCGCCTGGAAAACCTGGAAATTAATGCCCCCGGCGCTTACGGTTATGCACCGCTGATTCAGCGGCTCGCGCATCACGCGGGCGTGCCGGAAGAATCCGTGGTTACTGCGGCCGGCACCTCCATGGCCAACCATTTAGCGATGGCCGCGGTTCTTGATCCCGGCGATGAAGTGCTGCTCGAACAACCTGCTTATGGACCAATTCTCGACGCCGCCGAATATCTGGGAGCGCGCATCAAGCGAATTTCCCGGCGGTTTGAAAACGGTTTTGCCATCGACGCGCTGGAGATGGCGCAGGCGATCACATCCGGCACGCGGCTGATTGTACTGACCAATCTGCACAATCCCAGCGGCGCATTGATGCCCGCTGAAACGCTGCGCACCATCGGCCAACTGGCGCTGCGCGCGCGTGCTCATGTGCTGCTGGATGAAGTTTATCTGGAGATGCTGTTCGGCCGCAGCGCGCCATTCTGCTTTCCGATGGGCCAGGCGCTCGCGCCCGCGGGTGAAAACCCTTTTATTGTTACCAGCAGCCTCACAAAAGTTTATGGTCTGAGCGGATTACGTTGCGGCTGGATCATTGCTTCACCGCCCCTGGCACGGCGCATGTGGCTGCTGAACGATTTGTTTGCGGCCACCGGCGCGCACCCCGCCGAGCGCATGTCCGTGATGGCGCTCGATCATCTGGATCAATTCCGCGAACGGGCGCGAACGCTCTTGGCGGCCAATCGCGCGCTCCTCGATGCTTTCCTTGATTCGCGGCGCGACCTCGAATGTCTTCGTCCACCCGCCGGCACCGTTGTATTCCCGCGCTTAACGCGCGGCGATCCTCAATCCTTTTTCAAATTGCTCCGCGAGAAATATGAGACCACCGTCGTCCCCGGAGAATTTTTCGAGATGCCCCGGCATTTCCGGATTGGCATCGGCGGCGATACCGCTGGACTTCGCTCTGGCCTCGAACGCCTGAGCGCCGCTCTTGACGAATTCGCAAAACACTAGTCTGATTTTCTCGCGAAGAACACTGTGATTGTTATGGCAAAACCCTTACATTTGTCATCCTGAGCGAAGCGAAGGATCTCAACCGATCCACGTCTCGGCTTAAGCGTTTTGTTGAAACCTTCAAGTCTCAGTAGAGATGGAAGAAACCGTCGTGTGCACCCAGACGGATAGGGACTCCGAACAATTTGGAAAGATGCTCCTCGGTGAGGACCGCAGACTTGGGACCGTCCGCGAGGATGCGCCCTTCGCGCAACAGAACGACGCGCTCCATCTCCGGCAAAATTTCCGAGACGTGGTGAGTGACCAGGAGAATCCCCATCCCGCCCGTGGCGAGTTCCCGCATCGTACCGCGAAGCTGCAATTGCGCGGCGATATCCAGCGCGTTGCTCGGTTCGTCGAACAGCAGCGTTTGCGGATTGTGAACCAGGGCCCGGGCGATCAGCGTCCGTTTGGCTTCTCCGGACGACATCTGGCTCACCGGACGGCCGGCCAGATGCGCGATGCCCAGCCGTTCGAGGGCCGCTTCGGCGCGCATCAAGTGGCTGGGATCAGGCTGGTGGTGCGGAAAAATCCGCGTGCTGCTGAAAAACCCTGAGAGCACCACGTCCCGTCCGGTAGCGTCGGTCGTGCACGACGCCAGCAGGTCTGGCGAAACTATGCCCAGCATGGAGCGCAGCTCAAAGATATTCCATCTCTCGCGGTCCAGTATGGAAATCCGTGATCCCTCCCGCGTCAGCGGGTAGCATTCCCGTGTAATGGTCTTGATGAGCGTCGATTTCCCGCAGCCGTTCGGCCCCAGGATGCATACGTGCTCCCCGCACGCGATTTCCAGGCTGAGGTCCTCCAGGGCCACGCGATCCCCACGCATCACGCTGACTCGCGAGAGAGACAGCAGGGACGCTGGGACGGGGCTCATTTTGGGCTCGGTAGCGATCATCGAGTCATCTTAACTTAGCCCGGGCTCGACGCAAGGTGTCAGCGAAACCAAGAAGCGGGCGGGCTCGATGGCCTGTCATCGCGAGGTTCATGGGAGGCGCTTTACAAGGAGCCCAACGTGTTCATTTTGGAACGGAAAGGCTCTCAGCAGCTAGCCCTGAAAAAAAAGGGAGGTGAAAACAGGTTCGTTCTCACCTCCCGGGGTGGGTGGGGTGTTGCACGACAATTCCTTGGCGGCTCAGCAGACCTGCCCTGCCAGGCAGGACTGCGGCCTCACTCGCGTACTGCACTTGGCAATTCGTTAGGAGACTCACCACCAAAGAGCTTGTCTTTTAAGGGGTTTTAGCACTTGCAAACGCATGTGTCAACGGTAAAAAGTGGGGAAAATTGGCTGGAAATAAGCGCGTTTCCTCCCACCGCACTGGGGCTGGCGAACTCCTGCTTCCGGCTCTCAGATCAGATTGGCGGCTGGTTCAACTCCCAATGTCTCATTCTTAGCTTCATTGAAATTTCGCGCACCAGCCGGCGCCGTTTCGGCTGGCGCAGGAAAGGCGTCGAACCATAAGGAAAACCGTGCCGCGGTCACACCTTTCCAGCCAATTCGAAACGGCGCGAATCACGCGCGAAAAGTTCACTGCCCCTTTCCGCTGCCGGGAAGGCTCAGCGGCGGAAAAGGCTCGAAAATTTCATTGATTTTTTCCGCCAGCACGAAGTCGTAGTCGCTGATGCCCTTCACGCTGTGGGTATTCAGGTCGATGACCACTTTGTTCCACACGTTGAACCATTCGGGATGATGGTTCATGGCCTCCGCTACGAGCGCAACGCGCGTCATGTTGCCGAAAGCCGTGACGAAGTCCTTGCATGCAAACTCGCGGTGCAGCTTGCCGTTCACCACGCTCCAGCCTTTGGCCTTGGGCAATAGCGCTGAAATCTCCGTATCGGTAAGTTTTTTTGCCGGCATGGCGCCTCCGGAATCTGCTTGCGTTCTCTCCGCCATTATGCGGCGCAAGCTCCGCACTGGCAACATTTTCGGCTTCGGTGCTATGCATTTCAGCGTGTGCCGGCGATTCGAACGGTTCTTCGTTGAATGCTTCCGCGAATTCCATTATCGTAGGGGTTTCTTTAGAGACGAAAATGCGCGGTGTGTGCATCAGTATCTTGCTGGCAGCAAAGAAGCCGGCGCCGCAAAGGGACGGAGAACGAGTTGAAAAAGAAAATTCGCGCCATCCAGTTTGGTGTCGGACCCATCGGCGCTTCCATCGCGCGCCTGATGCGGGAAAAACAGGCCATCGAAATTATCGGCGCCATCGACACCGATCCCGCCAAAGTCGGCCGCGACCTGGGAGAGATCGTTGGCGCAAAGGATGCGCCGTGGGGCGTGGCCGTCTCCGCGGACGCGAAAGAAGTTCTGGAACAAAACGCGGACGTGGTGATGCATTCGACGTCGTCGTCGCTCGCAAACGTGATGGATCAATTACTCGGCTGCCTCGCAGCGGAGTCTTGCATCGTTTCTACCTGTGAAGAATTGTCATACCCGTTTCGAACGCGCCCCGAGCTCGCCGCCAAGCTGGATGCGGCGGCAAAAGAGATGGGCGTCGCGCTGGTGGGCACGGGCGTGAATCCCGGCTTCGTGATGGACAAGCTGGTGGTGACGCTCGCGGCTGTTTCGCAGCGCATCGAACACGCCAAAGCGCTGCGCGTGGTGGATGCTTCCAAGCGCCGGTTGCCGCTTCAGAAAAAAATCGGCGCGGGAATGACCGTTGAAGAATTTCGCGCGCAAGTGCAAGCCGGCGTAATCAAACACGTGGGTTTGCCGGAGTCCGTGGCCATGGTGGCGGACAGTTTGAACCTGCCGGTCGAGGAAATCAGCGAAACGATCGAACCAAAAATCGCAACGGAACGCGTGCAGACCGAATACCTGACCGTCGAAGCGGGCCAGGCTGCGGGCGTACACCAGATCGGGCGCGGCCTCTCGAAGGACGGCAAAGAACTCGTGTATCTCGAACTGCAAATGTATGTCGGCGCGAAAGATCCTGCGGACACGATTTCATTGACAGGCCATCCCAACATCAGCCTGACGATTCCGGGCGGCTCGCATGGCGACATCGCCACGGCGTCGGTGGTGGTGAATTCGATTCCGGTCATTCTTGACGCGCCGGCGGGATTGCGCACGGCGCGCGACCTGCCGATCGGATTTTTTTCGCCGAACGCGCGGCCCTGAAGCGAAACTGGAAAATCGAAACTCGAAAATAGAAAAACAAATCGCTTCATTTTTAAATGGGCCGCGGCAGCAACTTTAGAACGGACTGCGGAGGGCACGATGTACGTGCCCCTACGAATGCCAAAGGACTACTGAGCCGGGCTGAAGCCCGGCCTCTACAAAAAACAAAGGACAACTGAGCTTCTCAGGCAAAAAATCAAATTAGGCCGCGGATGGCAGCGTGAAGCTGCCTCTACTTTCCTCCTTCAGTTGTGTTTCATGAACTCGCCCTTGTGGCCGGTGAGCGAGTTGTAGAGCGTCTCGATGAAGGCGTCATCGTTGACGAAATCGCCTTTCCATTTCGCCCAGGGTTCGAGAATTTTCTGCTGCTTCATCTGCTCCAGCGTTTTGTGCTCGCTGATGGCTTTCTGCACGACCGCGGAAGTTTCTCTCAGCATTTTGGTGAAGGCGCGGACATCGTCGAGGTTGGAGAGCGCGCCATGGCCGGGAATCACTTTCACGTCCGCCGGTAACTGCGCGGTGGCCTTTTCCATGGCGTCAATCATGCCCTGAACGCTGCCGCCGCTGGCCACGTCAATGAACGGAAAGCCGTAGCGCACGAAATCGTCGCCCATGTGCACGACATTGTTTTTCGGAAAGAAGATGATGGAGTCGCCGTCGGTGTGGCCGGAGGGGAAGTGCAGCGCGCGAATGTCTTCGCCGTTGAGGTGCACGGTCACATCGTGCTCGAAGGTGATGATGGGCAGCGCGGCCTTGGGCGCGGGCTTGGTTTCCATTTTGATGGAACCGCCATTCCCGGCGGTGCCGCCGGATTCGAGCCGCTTGCGAACGTTATCCTGGGCAATCACGGTGGAACCGGCGTTGCTGAAGGGCTCGTTGCCGCCGCTGTGATCTCCGTGATAGTGCGTGTTGATGACAAAGCGCACGGGTTTGTCCGTGATTTTCAGGTCTTTCAGGGCAGCCTGGATTTTTTCGCCTAGCGGAGCAAACTGGTCGTCCACGATGACGATGCCGTCTTCGCCGATAGACGCCGCGATGTTTCCGCCCGCTCCTTCGAGCATGTAGATGTTGCCGGAGACTTTGGTGACCTTAATCTGAACTTTGGAGAAGTCTTGCTGCTGCTGGGCCCACGCCGCCGAACGGCAAAGCAGCGCAGCGCCGACCAATGCTATAATCCCGAACGTTCGCACTCTTGTCCTCATCTCATCCCTCCGGATCGAACCGGCGGGCATTCTAGCATCATGGTCAAGCCCAGCCTTTGTGAGGCGGTCGACAGTCGACAGTTGAAAGTTGAACGTAATGAAAAAACGAAAGCGGGAGATGCGCCTTAGTGGGCAGTGAATGGCTCTAGTGTCCTTCGCTGGAGTGAACTGTTCCAGAATGGGAATTTTGGATACACACCCGGCAGTTTTCGTAAGAGTGGCAAACAAAGGAGATAAGTCGAGGCAACGTACCGGTAATGTGGTAGGACCAGAGGAGGCACTCCCCGTGTTTTTTGTAAGTGTTGCATCTAAAGGGTTTAGCTGGGGCGTAAGTCTGGCGTAAGTCTTTTATTTGCAACACTTGCGGGGTTTGGTCCATAAGTGTTGCAGCTAAAGAACTTAGAGGGACATGGAGCGTCTGGGAGTTGGGGGAAGAGGCGAGTGACACCCGGCAGTTTGCGTAAGAGCGGATTCTAAAGGAGTTACGGGCGTAACAGTTTGTAAGTGAGGGAAATAAAGGAGTTGCGGTGACGGATTTTTCGTCACGTGACGAGGTCACGTGCTGTTTGAAAGTTTGAAGAGTGAAACGCTTGAAGGATTGGAGGGATCCGATCTCCGTTCCTACGGACGGATGGGAGCGCCGCGGAAGCGCGCACCCAGGGCCGGGATAGGATTCGACAAACACGGGAGAGAATAGCAGGAAGTAGTATGCGTGTCAATGTATTTCTTGGATATCATTCGAACGGAGATGTAAGAGGTTGAAATCTTTACAGGTTACAGATTGAAGGCGAGTGAAAAATAGCAAAGTGAAAAGCCCCACGCTTTCAAAAAACCGAAAGCATGGGCCACCCAAAACATCCTAAAAGTTAAGTCTGCGCCACCCGCCCTCAAAAATCCGAGGGTGGGGCACCCGAATTCAACCTAGGACTTTACGTCTGCGCCACCCTCTATGATGGCGTCGGCTCTTATCGAGGGTCACCCTGACCTCACTTGCTCATTGGCCTGTGCCACCTACCGCGGGAACTCATTCACGACCGTTCCAGAGCTGGCCAACAGACTGCTCCACTTGACTCTTTACGGGTGGCTCGCCACCGCCGACATTCCAGAGCAACTGGTAACAAGCTTCGATAATAAAGGGGCGTGCATGTTCGTCGAGGGTTATAGAGGGGCAGTCGAGGTCTTCGGCTGTAGCTTCGGGCAGCCCGACTTGGTGGGGAGCCTCGATCTTGCTCGTCAGCTTAAGAGGTTGTGCTTGGAGTTCTTCCAAACTTACTTTTAGAACGAGATCAGTTTGGGGTGGAAATGTTTGATAGAACGTTGCAGCCCATGACAGGATGTGTCGAAGATACAGAACTACGTCCCAGAAATAGTAGCAGTTCGTTTCTCCACCGGGGCCTCCTCCGGGGTAGATTATCGTGTAGTATGTGCGCTCACAGAGGGCAATTTGACTGGTAACAAAACCATATTCGTCGAAACTGATGAACTTCGCCGTAGACATTCGTCGATCCGGTCGGCTCCACGGGTCGCCTTCACGAGGTTCTTCGAAGCAATAGACGCCGCCCTGGTACCGTTGTACCGTAACAGGCCGAAAGAGCGCGTTCATTTGAACATGAGGATCATACTTTTGTTCTGAAGTCGCGATTTGGTTTTGGGATGCTGTCAGTTTAACGAAAGAGAATAGTTCTTCGCGAGTCGCAGCCCTATGGTAAGCGAGTTTTGGGCCAAGTGACACGCACACCTTAGGAGTGCGGAAGGCGTGCAGATGGTTTTCTAGAATTCTGCGCGCACTGTCGAGCGCCTCACTCCGAGTCTTCTGAGCTTTAACATCCTCTTCTCTTCGTATATCGCTCTTCGACTTGAGACTTCGAACCTGCTGCATCAGATCGCGAAGAAGTATTCGCCGCAACTCACCCAGATCGCTGAATTTCCCGACTAGCGCGTTCTGGTAGGTAGATTGTTGGAATTTCCTGAGCCTTGTCTGTTGATCTGGATCGATTTTGCTTGGATCAATTGGACGGTTAGAGAAGTAGAGCATCGCTGGCTTGCCAGCGGCAACAAACTGGTCGATCTCCTCTACGGTACCGGATTCTGCCACCCCAGTATCGGTACCGAATTTGGTCCAGAACATTCCAACCAAAATGTCGCACTTGCTGACAAGCTGATCGTTTATAGCCTGCTGCGGACGGATGCCCGCTTGGGGCAAGGCGTGTGTTTCCCATCTAACTGGCAACAAAACTACGGATTCGGCCGCCGCATGTTGAGCATTCCAATCGTTGATTGCTTCAGTTGCGACTTTAGGTTCTTCGATCAAATCAGACGGTGAGGCAATCAAGACTCTGTAGGTTTCTGACTTAAACGACATGAGCCGCATTATACGGCTGACTAGATGATTTTGGGTTAGACGAATGCGGATTGTGCCCGCGCTGGCAGCGGCATTTTCTTTTTTAGATCGACCAGCCGGGGCGGTAGTTGCGGCGCAGGAAGTCGTTGGCGGCGAGGACGTTGGTAACGCGCATGTTGGCGCCGTCGTAGTAGATCTTTTTTCCAGCGTGGAGGGCCACGACGCCGAGGAGCATGACTTCGGTGAGGCGCGCGCCGTACTCGAACGGGCAGGAGGATTCCACTTTGCCCTTGGCAGCGTCTACCCAATTCATTTCGTGAGCTTGGCCGGCGATTCGCGGGAGTTTCTGTAGAGGCTTGCCAAAAGAATCGTGGAGCGATTTGGGCAAGAGCCGGGGCTTGTAGCCGTAGGTGTCGTACAAGAGCTTGCCCTTGCTGCCGATGAGCAGCGCGCCGCCTTCTTGTTTCAACTCTTCGTCGGGGCCGAGTTCCTCAGGCTTGTTGGGCTTGAGGCCGCCGTCGTACCAGGTGAGCTTGAGGGGCGGCATGGAACCGCGCGCGGGGAAGTCGTAGAAGGTCAGCGTGGCGCTGGGGTAAGAGACGCCGTTGAAAGGGGTGGAGACGGTCTCAACGCTGGTGGGAAAGGCCAAGTTGAGCGCCCACATGGTGTGGTCGATCAAATGAGCACCCATGTCGCCGATGGCGCCGACGCCCCAATCGGTCCAGCCACGCCAGTTGAAGGGGTGATAGATGGGGTGGTAGGCGACGTTTGAAGCGCAGGTGCCCTGAAAAAGATCCCAGGCGAGGCCGCTGGGAATGGGATAGTCGCCGCAAATGGCGGCGGCGAGGCGCGTGTTGACGTCGCGGCCGCTCCATTTGAGAGGTTCAGGGCCAGCCTTCAGCGGCTCCGGGCGAGGCACGCCCTGAGGCCAGAAGCCAAGGGGACGATTGGTCCAGATGTGCGCCTCGCGCACGTCGCCGATGGCGCCGCTCCAAATGTACTCGACAGCGGTGCGTCCATCGTCGGACGAGTGCCCCTGGTTGCCCATCTGCGTGGCGACTTTGGTTTCTTTGGCGCGACGAGATAGCTTGCGGGCTTCTTCGACGGACCAGCAGAGCGGTTTCTGGACGTAAACATGTTTGCCAAGCTCCATAGCCGCCAGGGCGATGGGAGCGTGCATATGGTCGGGAGTGGCAACGACGACAGCGTCGACGTCCTTCTGGCGGTCGAGCATCTCGCGATAGTCGGTGTAGCGCGCGGCTTTGGGGAGATGAGTGGACTTGAGCTTGATCATGGCGTCGACGCGCGCCTGGGCCTTGACGGGATCGAACGGAGCCGGGGATTCGCCGGGTTGGGGTGGCGCGGGAAGTTCGATGCGCTTCTTGAGGCGCTCGATGTCGATATCGAGGCGGTCGAAACCTTTATCGGCGTAGCGCCAGTCCACGTCGCAAAGCGCCACGATGTTCTGGCTGGCGAGATTGATCAGATTGGCGCGGCCCATTCCGCCGACTCCGACGGCGGCGATGTTCAGCGTATCGCTGGGCGGAGGGACTCCCCGGCCGAGGACGTGGCTGGGAACAATGGCGCAGGCGGCGCCGCCAGCGGCGACATTCGCGAGAAACGCGCGCCGCGAAATTTCTTTCTTGTTGCTCATGAGCGTGTTCTCCAGGGCTGGATTATCGCGTGTCGGCGAGGGCGACGTAGGTACCGAGGGAGATCATGCCGAGGCCGGAACCGACGCGCTGGCCGCGGCGGAAACGCGCGCTACTTTTAAGTTTGCGCTCGAGAGGAGAGGCAAGGACAACGACGAGCAGGTCGGCAGCGGTATTGAGGACCACCGAGAGAGCGCCAAGAACCACGAATTGCAGAAAGACATGGCCGCGGTCTGGTGCGATGAATTGCGGAATGAAAGAAAGGAAAAAAAGAGCCGTCTTGGGATTGAGAACTTCGGTGAGAATCCCCTGTCGAAATGCGCCTGCCGCGGCGGGCTGCGAGGCGCTGACGGGCATCTCCACATTGCGCGAGCGGATCATGCGGATGCCGAGCCAAACGAGATACGCGGCACCCGCGTATTTGACGGTGTGAAAGGCAACGGCGGAAGCAGCGAGGATCGCGGAGACGCCGAGCGCGGCGGCCAGGACATGGAAGAGTCCACCAACGAAGGTGCCGAGAGAAGAAAGGATGCCTTCGCGGCGACCTCCAGCGAGGCTGCGCGCCAAGACGTAAAAGATTCCCGGCCCTGGAGTGATTGCCAGCAGGAGCGCAGCGGCAAAGAAAAGCAAGAAATGGTGAACGTCGAACATGCAGGGATTGTAAGGGCCCGCCTCCCGGCGCGCAAGGATGGTGGCGGGCGCCGGGAGGCGACGACGAAAGCGCGTTAGTAGACCAGGCTCAGTTGTGGACGGTCAGGGTAATCATGGTTGTATGCGTCAAGCAGCCCGAAGCGCCGCGGACTTGGACGGAAAGGTTCCGATGGTGGCTCTGCTGCCGGCCGTCACCGTGAGTTGACTCTTTATCGTCTCTCCCATCGACGATGAGAAGGAGTTGGCCTATGATTGGCCGCCGGTGGCAATGGGAATTTGAGGAGAGAGACGGATGGAAGAACAACTTAGTCTGGAGTTCCTGCGCGTGGTGGAAAACGCGGCGATTGCAGCGGCGCGCACGATGGGATTCGGCGACCGGCACCATGCCGATGAAGTGGCCGTGGAAGCCATGCGCAAGACGATGGACTCGGTGGAAATCGACGGGACGATTGTGATCGGCGAAGGCGAGCGTGATGAAGCGCCGATGCTGTACATCGGCGAGAAGGTCGGGCTGGCGACGCACGCGCCGAAAGCGCTTTTTCCCCAGATAGATATCGCGGTCGATCCCCTGGAAGGCACGAACCTGTGCGCAACGGGTGCCGCGAACGCCATCGCCGTGCTGGCGGCTAGCGACCGCGGTGGATTGCTGCACGCGCCGGATTTGTATATGGAAAAAATCGTGGTAGGGCCCGCTTGCAAGGGCGCGGTCGAACTGGATGCTCCGGTAGCGGACAATTTGAAGTCGATCGCCAAGCGGCTGGAACGCGACGTGGAGGATCTGGTGGTGGTGGTGCTGGACCGGCCGCGGCACGAGCAACTGATCGAAGAAATACGAGCGGCAGGCGCGCGCATCCGCCTAATTGGGGATGGCGACCTTTCGGCGGGTATTTCCTCCGCGGTTGTGGGGACAGGGGTTCATGCGGTGATGGGCACCGGCGGCGCGCCGGAAGGAGTGTTGACGGCGGCGGCGCTGCGTTGCCTGAACGGGCAAATTCTTGCGCGGCTGGTGATCGGGAAGCCGGAGCACGCTGAACGGCTGGCAAAAATGGGCGTGAAGGACACGAAACGAATTTATGACACGGAGGATCTCGCGCCGGGAAAGAAAATGATTTTCGCGTGCACGGGCGTAACGGACGGAAACTTGCTGAAAGGCGTGCGGTTTTTCGGGGAAGGTGTACGCACCAGCTCGATGATTCTGACGCTGGATGAAAGGCAAGTGCGGTTCATTGATTCGGTGCATCTGGAGAAGCGGCCGGACGTGAAGGTGCGGTTCAACTGAATTTTCGGCGGGGCGGGTTTGTCAGGCGAGCTGGTTTTCAGTTGTTAGTGCTGCTGGTTCGCGATGGCCAAGAAGACGCGATCATCGATGGCAACCGAGCGGGTAAAGAGGGTGGCCGCGTTTCCTCCGGCGATGGCGACGCGCCCGGCATTGCCGCTCAGAGCTGGTCCTGCGGGCTTTGAGGCGGATGGCGTCCCGTCGCCAGGCTGAAGCGAAATGCGGGTGGTCTTCGCGGTGCAGTTCGATGCACCGAGGCACGTGTCGCGGATGAAGACCTGACGATAGCCGCTATTGTTGCCGCTGACGGCATTCCCCGACGGAGAAGAACCCTGGTTCGCCGAATGGCTCGGCGTGATGGACAGAAATGCAATAAAGCGCCCTGAAGAACTGACGGAAGGCAAAATGCTTTCCGTTCCGACGAGGGCTCCGTTTGAATCGAGAGAGATGAGCTGTGTTGCGGGCTTACAGGAGTCGGCAGCCCCGGCGCAGGTATCGTGCAAATAGATCTGGCGCCCCGGCGGCGCATTTTCCACGAGATTGGTGGCGGCGGAACTGAAGGCCACGTAGCGGCCGTCGGAGCTCATGGAAGGCGCGTGACTTTCGTTATTTGCAGGAGTGCCGTCGGCTGCAACGGACAGCAAAGTCGTGCGAGGCTGGCATCCCGAGTAGCGTGCATCGAGGCTCACCGTGGGCGTTTCTTCCGCGACGGCGGCTGACGATTCGGAGGATGCTTGCGCCTTTGCGGCGACGGGACAAGGAGCGGATTGGATGGTAACGGTGGTCGTGGCCGAAGGGGAGCTGGTCCCCCCGCCGCTGCCGGTGCTGCCAGGAACGTTAAGAGGCAGCGAGGGCGGATTGTAGACGGTGACGGTGGCAGCGCCCGCAACACTAAGGTCGGCAGCCGGAATCTTGACGGTGATTTGCGTGGAAGAGATCGTGGTAGCGGGATTAGTCGTAGGGGTGAATTGGAATTGTGATGGACCGAATGTCCAATTCAAGGTGGAAACCTGAGAACTACCTCCAGAGGCGGAGAGGAAATTGGTGCCGGTGACCGTGAGTGGGAGATCGACTCCGGGGGCGGCGCAAGTTGGAGCAACGACAGAGACAGAAGGAATGGGATTGGGAGGATTGTTGATGATGAAGGTGACGGTATTTGAGAGACCGTTCTGCCCCGCGCCAGAGGCGGGGTTCACAGTGAGCACGGTGGCAGTGCCGGGCTTTGCGAGCATCGCGGCAGGGACGACCGCAGTGACAAGGTTTCCGAGAGCAGCTCCCGTGCTGTCTACGGCGACTGTGGTGACAAGAGGCTTGCCATTCCATTGCACTACTGTCTTAAGCACGAAGCCTGCGCCCTGGAGGGAGAGCGTAAGGTCACCGGTACCAGCGGGGATTTGCGAAGGGGATAGAAAGGACAATACGGCGCCCGTATTGTTCTGAAACGTGTTGCCGTAATCGTTACAACCTGCAACGGCCACAATCGCAACTAGTGCGACAGCCAATGCTGCCCAAGACCGCTTCATCGAGACTCCTTCATCTTTTCCGGCGACCCGGCGGTGCCGGTGCCGACTTGCCTGCGCGAACGGGAGGAGCCCGTTGCGCCAGCGCACTTTGGGGGTGAGATGCCAAAATCGTCCGGCGCGTTGACCATAACAAAGCCGGGTTCCGGGAACGCCGCCCAGCTTTTATCCACCCCTGCGTGAGGACGCACTTTGCCACGAATCTCAGGACTCGGGCAACCTTACATGATTACCATCTGCGCGGGGAGCAGGTCAATGCGGATTCCAGCCGAACGCCAATTGAAGTGGAGACCTGGCTGCGGACGCTCACCCGATCTTGCAGTGCTATCCCCGAGAGAGTGACTCTTACGGCGGGCCCAGTGCTGCCACCGACGCGCGAACCAGTTGCTGGATACGGGCGTGACACTCCTCGCTCTGGACCGGAAGAGCGGCCGCGGCGCGATAAGACTCGAGGGCTTGGCGCTTCCGGCCAAGCTTGGCGTAGAGGTCGCCGCGGGCCAACTGAAAGAAGGGGTTTGTGGGATATTTTTCAACCAGCGGGCCGAGGACGTCGAGGGCTTTTTGATATTGCTGATCGTAACGATGCAAATTCAACGCGAGATAAAAGCGCGCGACGTTGGAAGTGAGGACGCCCTGCGCGATGGCCTGTTCGAGGAGCCGCACACCTTCTTGCTTGGAACCTCCGGGAATGCCCATGAAAAAGCGCAAGACCCTGGCCATGGAACTGAGGGTGTCGACGTAATAGTTGTAAAGACCGAGGCCCAAGTCGGCGTCGGCAAGATCGGGATCGAGAGCTTTGGCATGCAAGAAATGTTCGCGTCCGCGCACGCCTGCGCGCGCGGCGTTGCGACTCTCACCGCGAAGTCCGTAGAGCCGGGCCAATGACGCGTCAGCCATACCCGCGTAGAAGTGCATTTCCGTGGATTCCCGCTGCTTGAGCTGTGATTCAGCCAACGATAAAGCCTTCGCAGCCAAATCAAAATAGTGCCGGTCTTCGGGGAGCTTTGGGCGGCGCCGGGCATCGCTCATGCCAAACTTGAATTCGGCCGAAGTACACCAGATGCGCCACCACAACGCTTCCGTTTCCAAGAGATACCCCAGCGGGTGATCGGGCTGCTCCTGCTGCATGCGCTTGGCGGCTTGCACGGCCGCATCGAGGTCAAAGGAATAAATTTTGTCGAGGATGGCAGGAGTGCCGGGCGGCAAAGTGAGTTTGGAGGCGCGTGCGGGCTGGACTAAGGACGTAAGGATGAGAAGGAAAGCCATGCTGGCACGGCAAGCGCTGCGCGATACGTTCATCGTCCTCGTCCGAGAAAGATATTGAGCAGGATCAGGCTCTGCGCTGGACGAGTTTAAGCTGTTCAAGGAGAGTTGCAAACCGAAATGGTTTTTGCCGCAAATCGAAACGCCCTCTCAGGAAGGAATCTGGGTTAGGTTGCGCGCGGGGCATTTGTTATTCTCGGCGGACCTATGACGACCGGAAACAAGGCGGAAACTGCCGGTCTGGAGCGCGGGCTGGGGCTGAAAGAAACGGTGGCACTGAACATGATCGAAATCGTGGGGATCGGACCGTTCGTGGTCAGCTCCCTGGTGATTCGGTCGATGGGCGGGCCGCAGGCTTTGATCGCCTGGCTGGCGGGTGCGCTGTTGGCAACGCTGGATGCTTTTGTATGGTCAGAGCTGGGCGCGGCGATGCCGAAAGCGGGGGGCACGTATGTTTTCCTGCGAGAAGCGTATGGCCCGGAGCGCTGGGGACGGCTGATGTCGTTCTTGTTCGTGTGGCAAACGCTGGTGCAGGCGCCCCTTTCCGTGGCGTCGGCGTCGATTGGTTTTGCGAAGTATGCGGGATATTTGTACCCCTTCACCGCGCTGCAGGGGAAGGCGATTTCCGGGGGGCTGGTCGTTCTGATCGTGATCCTGCTATACCGGCGGATCGGGATGATCGGAAAAATTTCTGTCTTGCTGTGGATAGGTGTCGTGGGCACCATGCTGTGGCTGATCTGGGGAGGAGCCACGCACTTCAACGCGAAGATCGCGTTTGATTTCCCGGCGGGAGCTTTCGATCTGTCGTGGGTGTGGTTCGCGGGGCTGGGGTCAGCGATGGTGAGCACGGTGTACAGCTACTGGGGCTACTACAATATTTGCCACCTTGGAAGCGAGATCAAGGACCCCGAAAAGAATATTCCACGCGGAATTTTTCTGTCGGTGCTGGGGATCGCCGTCCTGTATCTGGCGATGCAGACGAGCATCCTCGGCGTAGTGCCGTGGCGCGAGGCGCAGAACTCCGATTTCATCGCCAGCTTGTTTGTTGAACGGTTGTACGGGCAGGCCGCGGCGCGGTTCGCGACGGGAATGATTTTGTGGATCGCCGTGGCTTCAGCGTTCTCTGTGCTGCTAGGCGCTTCGCGCGTGCCGTATTCGGCAGCGCAGGACGGAAATTTTTTCCCGGCGTTCGGTAAGGTCCATCCTACCAGGCACTTTCCTCACGTTTCGTTGCTAGTGCTGGCGGGACTCGCACTGGTCTTCAGTGTTTCGTTGAAACTGAAGCAAGCGATTGCGGGGATCCTCGCGATGCGGCTGCTGGTACAGTTCATCGGGCAGGCGGTGGGGGTGATGTTGCTGCGCAAGCGCCGGGGGACCGTGGGATTACCGTTCAAAATGTGGCTGTATCCGGTGCCCGCAGTACTGACGATGTTTGGGTGGGCATGGCTCTTCTGGCAAACCGGGGCGACACGAAAATGGGGATTAGCGCAGATTGCACTTGGAGCGCTGGCCTATCTCATTCGGGCGCGGGAAGTGCGACAATGGCCGTTCGAGAAGAAGATTGATCCGTTATCAGTAATCAGTTCTCAGTGATGGAAGCACCTACGAAACATTTGAATGCAGTTCAGCACCGCAAATTTGCAAGCGATGTATTGTTGGGGAAGTGGACTTGGTCTTGGAGGGAAATTGAGACGATTTGCTATCGCGGCGAACTTAGTTTTGTTTCTGTCCATAGGGGCGGTCACAGCGAAGGGGCAGTTTCCACCGGCGCCGGGAACCGGACCGGGCCTTGCGGAAACGATTGAGGCGATTGAAAACGCTCGCGTAACAACGCGCATTCTATACATTACAGCGCATCCGGACGATGAATCCGGCGCCGTCCTGACTTACTTCGCGCGTGGGCTTCATGCGGATGTTGCGCTGCTTTCCCTGACGCGCGGCGAAGGCGGTCAAAACGACCTGGGCCCGGAGCAGGCTCCGCAACTGGGTCTGATTCGCATGCAAGAATTGCTGGCGGCGACGCGAGGATATGGCGTGAAACTCTATTTCACTCGCGCCAAGGATTTTGGATATTCGAAGACGCCGGAGGAAACGGAAAAGGTCTGGGGCGACGAAGTCGTGACGGACATGGTGCAAGTCATCCGCCTGTTTCGGCCGAATGTGGTGATCAACGGCTGGGGAGGCGTGCATGGCGGGCACGGCCATCACCAGGCTGCGGGGCTGCTGACGCCAAAGGCGGTTCAGCTTGCGGCGGATCCTTCTTACAAGCTGCGCGGATCGTCTTCCGGTGAGGCCGAATTGGCGCCGTGGGGCGACCGAAGGCCCGTCGTCGTGTTGGACCTTGACCGGAGTGAGACGCCAAAGGGCACTATCCTGCCTCTCGATGGTATTTCTCCGCTTTACGGAAAGTCCTGGCGCGAGATCGGGCTCGACGCGTTTGCGAACCATCGCACGCAGGGAATCACGGGGTTTCTGGGCTCTCCATTTCTGCGACGGCCCATTGCTCTGAGGCGCGAGGATGGAGGTGAACTCGATCCGGCCATACTCGCGCAACCGCTTGGCGCGCTGGATGAAGACTATGAAGTGGGGAACATGGGAGTTGATCCACTCATGCGAACGGTGGACGGCGCCCTCGTGGCCGCCCGCGATGCGGCCTTGCGGCTTGACTGGAAAGCTGCTGCCGGTTCCCTCGTTGTGGCGGGCAAAAAATTGGATGAAGTTTCACGGCCTTCGATCACTTCTCAGACGCCTGCTCCGGTCGTGTCTCTGGTCCGGACACTGAAACGCAAACGGGAAAAGATTGACGCCGCGCTGGCGCTCGTGGCCGGGCTGCGGCTGGACGGGATCGCCGACCGGAGTGAACTGGTTTCTGGAGAAACGTTCACGGTGCGCCTGGACACTCATCAACGCGAGGGCATCGCCGGAGAGTCCAAGAAGCCAGCGCTGGCATTACCGCAGGAGTGGAGCGTCGTCAAGGAGGAACCGGATACCGGCGGGTCTGTTCGCTTTACGATTTCTGCCGGCAAGAATCCACCATCTGGCGCGGGAGGTTTGGGCTCCGTGTTGCCAGAACCTCCACCGCTGGTGACGGCTACCGAAGAAGCCGTTATTGACGGCTATTCGCTTACCGTGAAAGCTCCGGTGACAAGCACGCGTGCGACTTCGACGCGTGTGGATCGAATGACGTTGCGAGTCGTGCCGGCCTACACGCTGGCGGTCGAGCCAAAGCAAACGGTGGAAATTGTTGGGAAGCCGAGGAAGCCGTTTGACGTGTTGCTCCGCGTGCACTCGTACGCGACGCAGCCGGGTCAAGTCAGCGCCGGGCTCACCGTGCCGCGAGGATGGAAGGCGAGTCCGGCCGTTTCCTTGAAATTTGAGGGTGCTGGCGACCGCTATACCCGCCTGACGGTGACGCCACCCGTCAATCCCGGCGCGGGAAACTACAAAATTTCCGCGTATGCAGAGCGCGGCGCCGACCGCGCACGGGGCACAAAGGCGGAGAGATTCACCACATCGTTGGAGCCGTTGCCGACGCTGCCGACGCAGCTTTGGAGCGAGCCGGCACAATGCACCATTCACGCATTTGCCATCGCGATGCCGCAAAATCTTCACGTCGGCTACATCACGGCGGAAAGCGAACCTGTGCCCGAAGCACTGCGGCGCCTGGAGATCCGCGTCGAAATGTTGGACCCGTTGGCGCTGGCCTTCAGCAACTTGGCAAAATTCGATGCCATTGTGGTGGGGGTGCGTGCGTACGAATTGCGCGCCGAGCTGGCGGGGGCGAACCAACGGCTGCTCGATTACGTTTCGAACGGTGGGACACTGGTGGTGCAATACCAGCGCGAATTTGCATGGGACAAGTCTCAGTATGCGCCGTATCCGGCGCTGATCTCGCCGCCACCTCCGCCGACAAAGGATGGCGCTCCGCCAACACCCCGACCATTGCCACGCATCACAGACGAACACTCACCCGTGAAATTTTTAAAGGCAAATGATCCACTGCTCACCAGACCCAACAAAATCACTCAGGAGGACTTCAAGGGCTGGGTTCAGGAACGCGGGCTATATTTCTGGACGCAGTTCGATCCGAAATACACGCCTCTGCTGGCTATGAACGATCCGGGCGAGCCGGACCTTAACGGCGGGCTAGTCTACACGCACTACGGCAAAGGCATTTACATCTACACGGGCTTGGCGTTCTTCCGTCAATTGCCCGAAGGCGTTCCCGGAGCTTACCGGCTTTTTGTCAATTTACTGAGTGCGTCGGCGAGCCACACCGTTCAGTCCACAAGGAAAAAACCTAAGGCTTGAGCTACGACTTTTCGTTGCAAGTAAACCAACTGGGCACAGCCGTGGCGCTCCCAGGTCTGCATGCTATTCTTTTCAGCCGAGGGGTGAAACGCGAATGAAGAATTACGTTGCAACTCGCTTTGGCGATCGGGCAACCCACAAAGCGACCCGAGGTTTGTTGGCAGCAGCACTGACTCTGATATGCATTTCTCCCGCTGCGGCACAGAAGGAAAAGAAAAAGAAGCCGGACAACAGTGCTACCGCGGACAGCGCCAAACTGCTAAGTTCCCTGACCGATGAGCAGCAGATCGATTACACGCTTTCAGACATGCTGGGAGCGTGGCAGCTCGGCGATATCGAAAAGCTGCACAAGGACTACGCCGAGGATGTGTCCATCGTGAACGGCTCTTGGGCGCCGCCAATTCTTGGGTGGACAAACTATCTTGCTGTTTACCAGCAGCAGCGCGCGCGCATGCAGCAGGTGCGCATGGATCGCACGAACACTTATATCAAAGTAAGCGGCACGATGGCGTGGGCGTGTTACCAATGGGACTTTGCGGGAGTTGTGGACGGCCAGCAGACGGAATCTCAGGGTCAGACTAGCCTGGTCCTGGAGAAACGCAACGGTCGCTGGGTCGTCGTGCATAATCACACTTCGCTCGCGGCGCGCCCTCCGCAAACCGCTCCAGCAAATGCACCCACAGGCATGCCGGCAGGTGCAAAGCCGGCACCGCGCTGAGGCCTGGCAGCAAACTAGGCCCGAGAAGCTAGAAGAGGCCTTTCAGTCCTGGGCTAAGCAACATTCCGGCAATCACCAGCAGTAACACGCCTGCCAGGATGCCGGTTCCCATGATGGGCTTTGAGAGTGCCTCGATCTTGGCCACAAGCTCACGCTGCTCCCTGGCCATGTGTTCTTCTGCCGCATCGAGAAAGATTTGATCGTCTTCGTGGCTCGCAAGGAGACTCCGCCGAAGCCAGAGGACCAAAAATGCGGCGGTAACAATTCCCCAGGCAATGATCATGTAAAGCAGTGGCCCCGAGAGCGTTAGTGATTCCATGGTGACCTCCCGTTGGAACCGACCCGTGCCGCCCCCGATGGGACCAGCGCGGGGTTACTAGGGTTTCTCAGGCGGAGTATAGCACTCTGGATTAAAAATTCTAGTGCTGAGCATTAGCAAGACCGATGCGCCGCTAGGAGCTTGCCGACCTCAAATGGAGGGGGTACTACCGCTGTAGGCTCCACGGGCCAAGACGAACAAACTAAAGCCGATTAGCGTCGAGGCGGCCTTGCTTCGAAGGTCTCCCCGAAAGGCGCGGTCGGGCCGTCTGGAAACCGCCGCATGTTGAGCGCCGCCACGCGTCCCGGCGGGAGGGCGCGATGCGTTGACAAAGCAGGAGCCTCCGGTCAAAATTAAAATGCTCGTTGTGTGTGACTCCCGTTGGATCGGCGCCATACATTTCGGGCCTCACTCCGGCCAGGCCGGGGTGAACGCGCACTAGTGCCCGAATGGCGGAATTGGCAGACGCGCTGCGTTCAGGTCGCAGTTCTCGCAAGGGAGTGGAGGTTCGAGTCCTCTTTCGGGCACCAATTTCTATCCGTATGAGAAGTCCTTCGCAATCCCGTAAGGAAATCCAACCATTGAAGTTTTTCTAATTAGCAAAGTGCGTGGCGTCCGCAAGGCCTTCCCACAAGTTTGCGCCGTTTCATTTTCTACCCTTGCGCTTCTACAGGAGAAATGGTATTTTCCTGTAGAAGTGATAGGGGAATGCGCATGACGGATCGCCGCATTGATCTTCCGCAAGGCACCCTGGACCTGCTGATTTTGCGCACCCTGGCGCTCGAGCCGCTGCACGGTTGGGCGATTTCCGAGCGCATCCACCAAATTTCCAGCAAGGTTCTTTTCGTACAACAAGGCTCGCTGTACCCTGCGCTCCATCGACTGGAGCGCAAGGGCTGGATCAAGGCGCGCTGGGGCGCATCGGAAAACAACCGCCGCGCCAAGTTTTATGAACTGACGCGGCTCGGGCGCAAGCAATTGGAACGGGAAGAGAGCGCCTGGCGCAAACTCGCCGCCGCTATCGCGCAAATCCTGGAGACAACTTAGGAGTCGCCCATGTGGAATGACCTGCTGTTGCGCTTGCGCTCCCTTTTTCGCCGCAAAAATGTCGAGGCCGAAATCGACGAGGAGTTGCGCTTTCACTTCGAGAAGCAAGTCTCGAAGTTCATGCAATCGGGCCTGACGCCAGAGGAAGCCAAGCGCCTCGCGCGGCTGCAATTCGGCGGAATGGAACAACTTAAAGAAGAGCATCGCGATGCGCGCGGCGTCGGCTTCATCGAAACGCTACTGCAGGACATCCGCTACGGCCTCCGCATCCTGAGCCGGACTCCAGTCATCACCTCCGCGGCGATTCTTTCGCTGGCGCTCGGAATCGGCGCCAACACCGCCATCTTCAGTTTGATTGATGCGGTCATGCTGCGTTTCTTGCCGGTTCACAATCCTGAAGAGTTGGTTCAGGTACAGATGCAAAATCCGGCTGGAGGAACCAACCCGGTTTTCACGAATCCGATTTGGGAACAACTGCGAGATCACCAAGATGTTTTCTCGGATGCTTTTGCTTGGGACGATTTCGCACACTTCGACCTCGCGCAAGGCGGCGCTGTCCAACGCGCAAACGGGATCTTAGCCAGTGGTGGCTATTTCACAGCGCTCGGCGTGCGCCCGGCAGCCGGACGACTCTTCGCGGCAGCCGATGACCGGCGCGGCTGCCCCGCCGTTGCAGTGCTGAGCTACGGCTTCTGGCAGGATCGCTTCGGCGGAGCAGAGGCTGCGATCGGAAGCACGCTCTCGCTCGACAATCACCCATTTCAGGTCATCGGTGTCAGTGCTCCGGGTTTTTACGGGGCGCAGGTCGGACGCAAGTTTGACGTCGCGGTCCCGATCTGTTCGCAGGCCATCTTTGACGGGAACGAATTGGCTCTGGAGGCGCGTTCCAGGTGGTGGCTTATGGTGTTCGGCCGCGTGAAGCCAGGTCTCCGTCCGGAAACGCTGAAAGCCAAACTTGCCGTGCTCTCGCCTCAGATCTTCTCTTCCGTCGTGCCGCCGGACTGGGAAAAGCAGGACCAGGCTCGCTTCGCAAAGCAAATTCTGCTCTCCAATCCCGCCGCCACGGGGACCTCCTTTCTTCGTAGCCAGTTCCAGCAACCTCTCCAGATCTTGATGGGTGTAGTTGGACTCGTCCTGCTCATCGCCTGCGCCAATGTCGCAAGCCTCATGCTCGCTCGCGCCACCGCGAGAACGCGGGAAATCGCAGTCCGCAAAGCGCTCGGCGCTTCTCGAATCCGCCTCATTCGCCAATTGCTCACGGAATGTGTCCTTCTTTCGTCGGCCGGAGCGTTAGTAGGGATTCTCTTCGCGCGCTGGGGGAACGCACTCCTAGTGCGCTACATTTCGACCGCGCAGAACAAGGCTTCCCTGGATTTTTCTCTCGACGCGCGCGTTCTCGGCTTTACGGTGGCTGTCGCCATCCTCACCGGCGCTCTTTTCGGCATCTTTCCCGCTTTGCGTTCCACGCGCGTTTCGCTGACCTCGGCCATGAAAGGCAGCCAGGCGGAAGACGGTGAGCGCCGCATGCGATTTCGTCCCGCCAAGTGGATCGTTGCGTCGCAGGTTGCTTTGTCGCTCGTTCTGCTTGTCGCCGCTGGGTTGTTCCTTCGCAGCTTTATAAAGTTGGTCACTCTCGACATCGGCTTTGATCGCAGCAACATCCTCATCGTGAATGCGAATCTGAAAACGGCCAGGATCTCTCCGAAGCAACGCCTGGCAACCTACCAGGAGATCGAAACACGGTTGCGCGCTCTTCCCGGAGTGATCAGCGCTGGGCGATCGCTGATGACGCCTGTCTCCAATTTCATTTGGAACAATTCTATACAGGTGGATTCCCCGAACGCTCCAAAGGGGGAAGCCGCACTCACCTATTTCAATTTCATTTCACCGGGATACTTCACGACGCTGCGCACGACCCTTCTGGCAGGCCGTGGTTTCAATGACTACGACACAAAGACCGCAACTCAGGTAGCCATCGTCAATGAGACTCTGGCGCACAGGTTTTTCCCGGACGCTGATCCCATTGGAAAGATTTTCCGTGTCGAGCAGGAGCCCGGGAAAGCGGCGCAGCCAATTCTGATTGTTGGGCTCGTGAAAGACTATAAGTCCAGCTCCCTCCGCGAGGAGACATACGCGCAGGCGTTCTTCCCGATTACCCAAATTCCCGCGAATGACGAAGCGGAAAACTTCGAGTTGCGAACTGCGATACGGCCGTCGTCTCTCGCCTCGGCGATCCAGGAGGCAGTCGCCGGAGTGAACAAAGCCATTCCGCTCGAGTTTCACACGCTGGCGCAGCAGGTGGACGACTCTCTCGTGCAGGAGCGCTTGCTCGCGACACTTTCCAGCTTCTTCGGCGGCCTCGCGCTGCTTCTGGCGATGATCGGCCTATACGGCGCACTCTCCTACCTCGTGACGCAGCGCCGCACTGAGTTCGGGATCCGCATGGCGCTTGGAGCTCCTCCCGTCTCTATTCTTCGGTTGGTGATGCGCGATGTGTTTGCCATTCTTCTCGCGGGTCTGGCAGCGGGTATCGCCGTATCTCTTGCTACGGCTCAGGTGCTGCAAAAGATGCTCTTCGGCCTCCCTTCGCGCGATGCCGTTACGCTAATCGCGGCCGTTCTGGTGTTCTCGGTTGTTGCCCTGCTAGCTGGCTATCTTCCAGCGCGCCGGGCGATGCGCGTCGATCCCATGGTTGCTTTGCGGTACGAGTAGAGCCTTTGGCAGCGCCGGCCTCGCCAGCAATCCATGAACTGCGTGATTGACGATGCGCTCCACAATCCGCTACGGTGGTTTCTCAGAACGATTCAACACTGTTGCGAGGTGTCGCCTTGTTTCTGTATCTCCTCCTGGTCGCGTTTCCCGAATGGCGCCCGCACTTCTCTTTCCTCGATACGCCGCACGCCAACGAAATGATCTTGCTGCGGTGGCTGCACCTCGTCTTCGGCATCATCTGGATTGGGCTGCTCTATTTTTTCAATCTGGTGCTGACGCCCGCGATGAAGAAGTGCGATCCCCAGCTGCGGATCAAAATCTATCCTGAGCTGATGCCCGGTGCGATGGGGTGGTTCCGGTCGTCCGCGCTAGTGACGGTGATCGTGGGTCTCCGGTATTTCACGATTCACCTGGCGTCGGACGCGAAACTCGCAGGAGATCGTTCGCTGATTGGCAGGTGGTTCGGCTGGTGGCTGCTGGTGTGGTTCGTCGCGTATGCGTTTATTTACGCGTTGCAACTCCCCGCCAAGGGGATCTTCGACA